>Ga0210394_10003171_pt1 | contig 21128 bp, 15 predicted proteins | sample IncBWC12MmetaG_FD_160121 | JGI IMG/M metagenome (GOLD analysis project Ga0210394, IMG submission 160121) | Forest soil microbial communities from Barre Woods Harvard Forest LTER site, Petersham, Massachusetts, United States - Inc-BW-C-12-M | ecosystem: Environmental > Terrestrial > Soil >...
ACACGACGACTCGGCTCGCATCCGCGCGAGCGGAGTTGCCCCTTTCGCTTTCCTCGCGACGCTAAAAGACGCTTGCGTTCGAGGAGATACTCAGCATCATGAGCCAGAATGCGGCGTTTGACCGCCGTTTGCGCCGGCAGCTATAATGCTTTCCGGTCGGAGAGCGCACCGCGCCTTGCAGAGCCTCAAGTGCCCCACGCCGCGGGAAGTTCCCCCTGCCGCACATCCGCCGGCCCCAGGAGACCGGAATGCTTAAAGCGACGCAACTGCGTCCAGGAATGATTATCGTCCACGAAGGCGGCCTGTACACGGTGCACAGCGTGGACCATCGCACACCGGGCAACAAGCGCGGCGCCATGGCCACGCGCATGCGGAGCCTGCGCACCGGATCGATCATCGACTACCGGTTCCGCGCAGAGGATTTCGTCGAACGCGCCGTGCTGGACGAGATCGAGTACGAATACCTCTATCACGACGGCGAGGGCTACCACTTCATGAATACGGAGACCTTCGAGCAGATCCACCAGTCAGCGGAAGTGCTGGGCGACGCGGTTTACTACCTAATTCCGAATCTGGTGGTAAAGCTGGAGTTTTACGAGGGCAAGCCGATGGGGGCCATACTGCCCGACACGGTGGACCTGACCGTGGTGGAGACCGAGCCGACGTTGCAGAAGGCCACGGCCAGCGCCGTCATGAAGCCCGCAAAACTCGAGACCGGCTTGACGATTTCCGTGCCGCCGTTCATCAACAACGGCGATAAAGTGAAGGTGGACACATCGGAAGCGCGGTACGTGCAGCGGGCACAGTAGCGAACCGCTCCCACCAATCGTACGCGACGTCTTCGCGCGATGTGGAAGAGGCGCGGCGGGAATTAGGAATGAAGGTCGCGTCTGCAGGCGACGCGCGCGCCGAAGCGACTCAGTGCAAGTTTCCAAGCTGGTAGTTCAACGCAGATGATTCTGCCTGGTAGTCGTACTTCGCGCTAGCTTCGGCGATTTGCGCCTGGGTCAGGTTGAGTTGCGCCTGGCTGAGTTCGACGATCGAGCTCAGACCCAGGTTATAGCGCGCCTGGGCCAAATTCAACTCTTGCATGGACTGGGTCAGGAGCTGGTCGGTCACGGAGAGCCGCTGGAATCCGGAATTGGCGTTCAGCCAAGCGGTGCGGACGTCGCGCACGATCTGATCCTGCAGGTCACGGAAGCGCTGCTGCTCCGCCTGCGCCCGGAAGTTTGCTTCGCTCCGCAACGCGCCGTAGAGGCGCCCATTGAAGATCGGAACGTTCACATTGAAGCCGACTGCCGCGTAACGATCTTCGATGCCCACCTGCCGGTACGGTGTGAGCCCGGCGGCCCCGACGGCCGAAATGGTCGGAAAGTTCAGGTCGCGTTCGGCCGTGGCGTAACTTTGCGCGGAGTTTACATCGAGGCGCTGGCCGATCAGTTCCGGCCGACTTTGCATGGCTTGCTGAATCAGACTTGGCAAGTCCGTCGGCGGAGCGGACGGCAACGGCGTTTCAGCGAGCGAAAAGGTTCGTTGATCGGCGTAGCCGAGCGCCGTCGAAAGTTCGGCGAAAGACGCCTGAAGATCATTTTGCGCCTGGATGAGGAGAAGCTGGGCCTGCGAAAGGTCGACATTGGCGAAGCTCACGTCCAGGTCGGATTTGAGCTGGTTCCTGGCCATAGTGCTGATCTGGTCGGCGACGAGCTGGCGAGCATTGACGGTTTCCTGAGCCACCTGCAAAACCGCCTGGGCCTTTTGCACGGCAAAGTAGGCGCGGTCGACTTCCAGGAGCACGTCGGCGCGCGATGTGACGACCGCTTCCTGTTGCGCTTGCGCGTGCAGGTCGGAGCTTTTCACGAGCTCGTGGGTGCGCCCGAAGTCGGTGACGAGCTGCCCGACCGTGACGCCGTTTGAGTAGCGATCGAAAATAATCGGGTTGTTCAACCCTCCTGCGGCAATCCGGCTGTTGGCCAGGGCCTCCGCGCCCGTCAAGCTGCCGTAGGCGAGGGGATAGTAATTGGAGCGGACTTCGCGGACCTGCTGCTTGGCAGCCGAAGCCCGGTCCTGCGCCGTCTGGATCTGGGGATGATTCGCCAAGGCGATTTTCTCCGCGTCGGCGAGGGTGAGCGTTTGGGGCGCGGTCTGCGCGGCAACCGGCCGTGCGAGAAGCATCAGGGTTGCGAGGAAGACGGACATGCTAAAAGGCATTTTCATCGAGTTCACTCCGCAGCGACGGTCGCTTGCGGCTCCTCCCGTCGCTGATAAACGAGCAAGTAGGCCGCGGGTACGACGAAGATCGTGAGCAGGACCGAAACAATCAGACCACCGATGATGACGCGCGCGAGGGGCGCGTAGGCTTCGCTTCCGGCTTCCAGTTTTAGAGCCATCGGCAGAAGTCCGACGATGGTTGCCAGAGAAGTCATGAGGATGGGGCGTAACCGGATTCGGCAAGAACGGACCACGGCCTCGCGCAGGCTGCGCCCTTCGGCGCGCAGCCGATTGGCAAAATCCACGATCAAAATGCTGTTCGAGACAACCATTCCAGTCAGCATCACGATGCCCATCAGTGATTGGATGTTGAGAGTCGTGTCTGTGAAAGCCAGGGTTAACATCACCCCGACAAGTCCGGTTGGAACGGCGAGCACGATCAAAAACGGGTCGATAAACGAAGCGAACTGGGCCACGAGAACGAGGTAAACCAAGAGCACGGAGAGCAAGAGACCAAAACCAAAGCTTCGGAAAGAGGAATTCATGGTTGTTACCAATCCCCTAACATTGACCCGGATATTAGGCGGGAGCTTCGTATCGGCAACAATTTGCGTAATCTCCCTGGACGGTTTTCCGAGGTCCTCACCGGCAGGAGCCACATACACGTCGATGGTCCGCTGCAATTGGTAGTGATCAACCTCCGTGGGGGTAAGGATCGGGGTAACGTCTGCGACCTGGTTGAGGTACGTGGGAAGTTTCAGATTTGGGGCACGCAGAGGCATCGCTTTCAGATCTTCGATGGAGTTCACCTGGTTTTCCGGATACTGTACCGTCACAAAATAGTTGTTGCCGCTTTTCGGGTCCACCCAATAGCTGGGCGCGATCATGGCATCGGACGTGAGAGCGGTGATGAGGTTATCAACCACTTCCTTGGGATCCAATCCGAGTTGACTGGCACGCTCCCGATTCACATTCAACTGGAGCGCCGGGTAGTCAATGTCTTGCGGGACGTATACGTCCGAAACTCCGGGAAGGGCTTTGAATCTTCGCGCCAGGTCTAAGGCGAGGCCATTGGCAACTTGCAAGTCCATTCCACTAACCTGGACATCGATGGGAGCCGGCATTCCCTGGTTTAGGACCGAGTCTACCAACCCTCCCGATTGGAAGTAGGTGCGCAACTGCGGAAAATCGGCCGCTGTCCGGCGCCGCACTTCCGCCATGTAGGTAAAGCTGCTGATTTTGTGATCCTCCTTGAGGCCCACTTGAATGAATGCGGTATGCATCGCAGAGTTCGGGGTGGTCAAGGCCGACAGGTCAGACATCACGCCAATGTTTGAAACGACGGCACTCAGGTCATCGGGGCGCACGACTTGGCGGACGATGTCCTCCACTTTCTTGACGTAGTCCTCGGTGACTTCCAAGCGGGTTCCGGTGGGAGCTTTGAGATTGATGACGAATTGGCCCGCGTCAGTTCGGGGAAAGAAGGAAAGCCCCACCAGTGGATAAAGAAGAAAGCTCAAGACGAAAAGTCCCAAAAACGCCCAAACAACCTCCCTGGGCCGGTTAAGGGTCTTCTGAACCCAGCGGTCATACAAGCCGAGCATGAGCTCGAATCGATGGTTGAACCAGGTGCGGAATCTCGCTCCGAGCGATTGGCCGGACACCTCGGAGGCTTCTCCGTGGTGTAAGAATCCTCGCAGGGCGTGCGCGCAGTAGAGCGGCACCACGGAAACGGCAACGAAGTAGGAAGCGAACAACGAGATCACGACGGCGAGGGCCAACGCCGTAAACAGATATTTGCTTACACCGAAGAGGAGGGTGACGGGGAAGAAGACGACGACGGTGACGAGGGTGATCGCGAGCACAGCCAAAGACACCTCGTTCGCACCTCGCTCCGAGGCGACGGCGGGGGTTTCGCCGAGTTCGATGTGGCGGAAAATATTCTCGAGAACGACGACGGAATTGTCGATCAGGCGCGAGAAGGCCAGGGCCAGGCCGCTCAGCACCATACTGTTAATGGTTTCATCCCCGGCGTGGAGCAAGAAGAACGTAGCCATCACGGACAGAGGAATAGATAGAAAGACTGCTGCTGTGGCCCGCGGGCTACCCAGGAAGATAAGGATCATCATGGCCGTGAGTAACAGGCCGATTCCACCCTCGCGCAGCACGGTTGAGATTGCTTGTTTAACAAACAACGACTGGTCAAAAACGACGTGCGTCTTCAATTCCGAGGGAATATCGCGCAGGTTCTTGATCGCATCTTGGATCCCGTTGACGACTGCGATAGTGTTGGTGTCGCCGCCTTGCTTCAGAATTGGAACGTAGACTGATCTCTGTCCGTTGACCCGCACAATGTTGTACTGCAGAGCAGATCCGTCGATGGCCTTGCCCACATCGGAGATGAAAACCGACTTATCTCCTTCGGTTTTGAGAGGGATGCTGTTCAATGAATTTGCGTCTGGTACTTGAGCGTTGGTATAGAGATTGTAATCCGTGGGTCCAATGCGGACGTCGCCGGCCGGCAGAATCAGATTGGATTCGTCAGTGGCGCGCACAACGTCCATGGGGCTCAATTGATTTGCCTGTAACTTCAGCGGGTCCACGTAAACCATGATCTGGCGGTAACGGCCTCCGTAAGGGGGCGGAACGGTTGCTCCGGGAACGCCGGCAATTTGATTTCGGATCTGGAATTGCAGGTAATCGTGGAGTTGAGTCTCGCTCATGCCCTGACCCTCGACGGTGAGCAGACAAACCGGAAGGTTCGAAGCGTCCATACTCATTACGACGGGCGGAAGAGTGCCCTGGGGAAGCCGCCTCAGATCGGCCATCGCAAGGTTGGAAATCTGGGTGACATCCGCATTGGCATCCGTGCCCGGCTGGAAATAAATCTTGATCAGGCTGACGCCGGACATAGAACGCGACTCCATGTGATCAATTCCGCTGCCTAGCGTGAAGAATCGCTCAAAGGTGTCGGTGATATCCGCTTCGATCTGCTGGGGAGGCATGCCGCTATAGAAGGTGGCTACCATCACCACGGGAATCTGAATGGCCGGGAACATGTCCACCGGCATCTGCACGAGACTAGTGAGTCCCAACACGCAGACGAAGAGACAGATCACGACAATGAAGTAAGGATGTCGGAGTGAGAATGATGGCATAAGAGCTCCCTAGGCCGATCCCGAAGGCGCGATGGCCTCGGTCGCCTGGGCACGACGCCGATACATCAGCAGGTATGCCGCAGGGACGACGAAGATGGTCAGAAGAATGGAGGAGATCAACCCACCGATAATCGCCCGCGCGAGCGGCGCGTAGGCTTCGCTACCTGTTTCGACGTTGAATGCCATCGGCAACAATCCCACGACGGTGGCCAGCGAGGTCATCAGAATGGGACGGAGGCGAATGCGACAAGCGTGCACGACAGCTTCCTTCAATCCGCGCCCTTCACTACGCAGCACATTCGCAAAGTCCACAATCAGGATGCTGTTTGAAACGACCATTCCCTGTAACATGACGATCCCCATGAGCGATTGAATGTTCAAGGTCGTACCCGTCAAAGCCAGGGTCAGGATCACGCCGACCAAACCTGTGGGCACGGCGAGCACGATCAGGAACGGATCCACGAAGGAACTAAACTGGGCTACGAGAATGAGATAAACCAAAAGGACGGCGAGCAAGAGCCCGAGGCCAAACCGCGTGAATGAGGACTCCATCGTAACCACGAGACCGCGGACATTCACTCGGATGTTCGGGGGTAATTCGGTCTGTGAGATGATTTTGGCGATTTGTTTCGCGGGGCCTCCGAGGTCTTCTCCCTTCGGCGCCACGTAGATGTCGATTGTTCGCTGCAACTGGTAGTGGTCAACTTCGGTCGGGGTCAGGAACGGCGTGACGCTGGCCACCTCATTCAGATAGGTGGGAGCGCTCCGGCCAACGGCATGGAGGGGCATGGCCTTCAAATCCTCGATGGATTTCACTTCGTTTTCTGGGTACTGAACGCTCACGAAATAATTGTTGCCGTTCTTGGGATCGACCCAATAGCTCGGAGCGATCATCACATCCGAGGTCAGAGCTGTAATGACATTGCTGATCACTTCCTTGGGGTTCAATCCGAGTTCGGAGGCGCGCACCCTGTTGACGTCAATTTGGAGGGCCGGATAGTCCATGTCTTGTGGCACATAGACATCCGACACATCCGGCAGTTGTTTGATCTCCCTTGCGAGGCCCTGAGCGATGCTGGCGCTCTCGCGCAAGTCCATCCCACTCACCTGGACGTCAATCGGCGCCGGCATTCCTTGGTTCAGAACGGAATCCACTAGTCCGCCGGAGAGGAAGTATGTGCGCAACTCGGGGAGTTCGGCTGAAACGCGCTCGCGGACCTGATTCATATAGGTGAAACTGCTGACCTTATGGTCTGCTTTCAATCCGACCTGGACGAATGCGGTGTGCATCGCGGAGTTCGGGGTAAACAACGCCGACAGGTCCGCCATGACACCGACATTGGAAACAACCGTATCCAGATCCTCGGGCTTGACGACCTGACGCACGATGGCTTCTACCTGCGCAGTGTAATTGTCGGTTAACTCGATCCTAGTCCCCGTCGGAGCCTTTACGTCGATCACGAATTGGCCAGCGTCCGTTCGAGGGAAAAATGAAACTCCAATGAAAGGAAACGCAAGAAAACTCAGGAGGAACACGCCTATAAACCCGACGACGACTTCCCGCGGATGCTCGAGAGTTTTTTGGACCCATTTTTCGTAGACATCCAACATCTTTTCGAATCCGGCATTGAACCCCGCGTGAAATCTTGCGCCCCAGGATTGCTTTGCCGCGTCCGTACCATGCGCGTGGATCGGTTTCAGGACGTGCGCGCAATAAAGCGGTACAACAGTCACCGCACAGAAATAAGAGGCAAAGAGGGCGAGGACGACACCGAGGGCCAGAGCCGTGAACAGATACTTGCTTACCCCAAAGAGAAACGTCACCGGGAAGAACACGACGACGGCAACCAACATGATGGCCAGTACAGCGAGAGCTACCTCGTTCGCGCCGTGAATTGCGGCGACATTCGGCTCCTCGCCGAGCTCGATGTGCCGGTAAACGTTTTCAAGGACAACAACGGAATCGTCAATTAGGCGCGAAAAGGCCAGCGCCAGGCCGCTCAAAACCATGCTGTCAATCGATCGTCCGGCCATATGGAGGATAAAAAATGCGATCATTACGGAAAGCGGAATCGATAAAAAGACCGCCGCAGTGGCGCGAAGGCTTCCCAGGAAAATAAGAATCATGACTCCGGTAAGGAATATCCCCACGCCGCCCTCTCGAAGAACGGTAGAAATCGCCTCTTTCACAAACACGGATTGGTCGAACACGACGTGCGTCTTCAACTGTGCGGGGATATCGCGAAGGGTCTCGATAGCATCGCGTATTCCCTTCACGACTGCGATCGTATTTGTATCGCCACCTTGTTTTTGAATGGGAACGTACACCGATTTCTGGCCATTCACGCGGACGACGTTGTATTGCTGGTAGGAGCCATCCACAGCGTGGCCAACGTCAGCGATGAAGACGGACTTTTGTCCTTCGGTTTTCAGGGGAACTTGATTCAGGGCTTGCGCGTCCGGGATCTGCGCGTTCGTGTATATGTTGTCATCGGTCGGTCCCAGGCGCAGGTCGCCCGCAGGCAAGATCAAATTGGAATTGTTGGTGGCGCGCACGACATCCATCGGGCTCAAGTTGTGAGCCTGCAACTCCAGCGGGTCGATGTAGACCATAATCTGCCGGTACTTGCCGCCGTAAGGAGGAGGAACAGTTGCTCCGGGCACATTCGCGATCTGGTTGCGAATCTGATACTGAAGATAGTCGTGGAGTTGCGTTTCGTTAAGCCCTTGGCCCTCGACGGTGAGCAAGCAAACCGGGAGATTCGACGCGTCGGTCTTCAACACAACCGGCGGGAGCGTTCCTTCCGGAAGCCGCCGCAAGTCGGCCATCGCGAGATTGGAAATCTGGGTGACATCCGCATTGGCATTCGTGCCCGGCTGAAAATAGATCTTGATCAGGCTCACGCCGGTCATCGAACGCGATTCCATATGATCGATGCCGCTTCCCAACGTGAAAAAGCGTTCGAACGTATCTGTGACGTCCGCTTCGATTTGCTGGGGCGGCATGCCGTTGTAAAAAGTAGCGACCAACACCACGGGAATGTTGATCGGCGGGAACATGTCAACCGGCATTTGCAGGAGGCTCGTGAAGCCAAGCACACAAACGAACAGGCAGATCACGATAATGAAAAATGGATGCCGGAGAGAGAATGAGGGCATGGAGCTCTTATTCCCGTCCTGATGGGGTTACGATTTGCGGCGCAACCAGCTCGCCGGCTTTGTATTGAGACTGCTCGCCATACAAGACTAATTCGCCTTCCTTCAGCCCAGACACGACCTCGTCGTCATTAGCGGTTTGAAGACCCAGAGTCACATCGCGCTTCTCAATCTTGTTCTCGCGATTGACGACGAGTACGGAACCGTGATCTTCACCGGAAGCCTGGACGGCCTGAATGGGTAAGGTGAGAACGTTTTGGGCGGTGTGCAGGGGAACCTGAATTTCTGCATACATTCCGGGAACAAGCACATACTTTGGATTCGGGACGTCGACCTCGGTATGCATCGTGCGAGTCTGCGTATCAATCTGATCGGAAAAACGAACAATTTTGCCGTCGAACGTCTTCCCGAGCGCCGAGACGCTCACCGCGATGTTCTCGCCGATATGCACATCCGGTACCGCTCTTTCCGGCACTGGAATGACCAATCGCAGCAGATCGTTCTGCGACAGCTGGCAAAGCGCCGAGCTGCCAATGTTGGACGTCGTTCCCGCCGGCAGCAGGGCCCCCGTATATGCGTGGACGGCTGTCACCACACCGTCAAAAGGAGCGGTGATGTGCGAATACGCGTAGAGGGCCCTGTCTTTTTCCAGGGCCGCTTTCGCGGCCAACAATCCTTGCTCGGAGGCGGCAACAGAATCCTTCGCGGCAGAAACTCCCGCGCTGGCCTGCAGGTCCTTGCCCTGCGAGACGTCAATGTCCTGCTGCGCCACCAGGCCCGGCTGGGACTTTTGCACGTCGGCGAGCCGGGAATAGGCCAGGTGCGCGACCTTGTACTCGGATTCCGACCGGTTCAGTTCTTCGCCGGCGCGCTCGAGGTCACTTTCGCTGTGATGAACGGAAGCTTCATCCTGTTGGAGCTGCTGCTGCAGTTCGGGAATCTCGAGGTCGGCCAGGATCTGGCCCTTCCTGACGTGTGTTCCCCAATCCACGTAGAGCTTCTGCACGTAGCCGGAAACCTTGGCGTAGACATCGATCTCCTGGAAAGGCAAAAATTCGGACGCAATCTCCAATGGGCTCGATAAATTTTGCCGAGTCACCTTGACGACCGCAACGGGCGTGGCAATCGGCGTAGCGTCTGCGTGGGACTTGCCGGAACCGCAGCCGGCGAGGAGACCGGCCAAGAGCACCATTCCCAAACGTCCTAGGCATTTTATTGGATGGACCGCGCCGCCTACGTGGATTGTAACGGTCTCTCCGTTCGGAAGGGTTCGCTTCATGGTTTCCACTCCTTTACGGCATCGCGAATCTTGTCGAGAGTGAACTCACGCGAATGGCATAACGCAACAACGCTTTGTTTCTTGCGCACGATTTGACTGGCTGCATCCGGAACTTTGTCGGCAATTTCGAGTGGTATGGTCAGCACGCCGTGAGCATCGCCGTGCAGCAGATCGCCCGGCTTGACCTGCATCCGCCCAACGGTCACGCCGCCGCCAAAGTCGAAGATGTGGGCATAGGCATGAGAGACAGAGACGTTTCCGGCAAACGTCTGCAGCTTGAGGTTCCGGATGGCGCGAAGGTCACGCACCGCTCCATTCGTGACCACGCCAACGCAACCCATCGCCCGCAAAATGTTCGCGTGAACCTCTCCGATGAATGCCCCTAAGCCCGGATGTTTGTCGACATCCTGCACCACGACGATGCGCGGCGCGGGCACGCTCAGAATGTGATTCCACCAGTCCGTGCGGTTGTAGTAGCTGTGACTCTCCATTGGCGGATCGGACGTGCGAAGCCGTGCGGTGGCGGCATAACCGACCATCGGTGGGAAATCCGGGAACATACAATGGACGCCCGAATCGGTAAAACCTGTGTTGCGAAGCCGGACGTCAAACAGTTCCACGGCGTTCGCGACCGCCGAAGAATCCAGAGCGCGTAGTTGTTCGAGCTGAGCTTCGGTCAATTGCTGCGTAGTCATTCGGACTCCCTGCGCTTGCACGGTGCGGCCAAGAGGCCGAACACCATCAGGCTTGGACCCTGCCCCGCGCCGCACGTGCAAAAACCCCACGAAACTTCTCCGGGAAAGACGCAATTCTGCTACAGGAGTAGCGAAGGAGGAGATCTATGCTGCAGAGAAACCGCAACTGCGACCGCGGGGACGAAAAGATCAGGCTGGGATTGCCGAATTCTGGGAACTAGCGGTTGTGGTGGCACAACTTTGGCGACCGGCTGCAGTAGTTCTCCATGAACCAGAAGCTTGGAGTGGACCACCTTCATCTTGATGGCGCCGGTGAGGTAATGACCGGTATTCGCCTGAGGCAGGTACCAGCTGTCCTTCGCAAGAGTGGACAAAGCCGACACCGCGAGGAGCAATAACAGGACGGCCACGCGCCTCGACCATTTGAGCCAGAACTGGTGACGCTGGGAGTCAATCCTCGCTGGGGCTGGAGAGCTCGTCGTCTGGGGCATGTTGGAGATGCTTCTTTCAGCACGCGCGAGCGCGCACCTCCCATTCTACGGCGTCTCGGAAGGCTAAATCAAGAACAGGGCGTGCTAGCAAGAGCTGGGTGAGCCTACGGTCCGGTTTCCCAAGTTGCGAGGGGGCATAACGGTCCACGGCCGGTCCTCCAATCACGATTTGGTCCGAGGTGCAAGGGCTAGCCCAAGAGATTCGCTTGATTGGCAACTTCTCCAGCGAGCGCACGAGAAGTTCGGAAAAATGTGCCGGCGCCCGATTCGTCGGGACGCAGCCGCGGATATGCTATTGTAGCTTCGCGTGCTCGCGGTAGCTGCGCGCATCGCGCCAGGTCTTTGTGTCCAAGCGATTTCAGCAAACTAATCCTTCCCACTCGTCCGCTCAGCTGGAGCGGACCCATGCGCTTGATAAAGACGGCGGCCCGCCTGGAGGATTACAAAGCCAAGCGCCCGGCCCGCAATCGGCACCGGCGAAAGTAGGGATAACGCGCGGTGCCTCCCGGCCGCAGGAGGTAAGCGAAGCCGCGGACGCCGGCGAGCCGAGCATCGCCGAAATCTTCGGGCCGGGTGGTTTGCTCGAAAGGTGCATGCCGGCGGGTTACGAGCATCGCCGCTCGCAACTCGAGATGGCGGAACTGGTGGACGATGCGTTCCACGGGAAACATCACCTTCTGGTCGAGGCCGGAACGGGCACGGGCAAGACTCTGGCCTACCTGGTTCCCGCGATTCGCAGCGGGCGGCGGGTGATCATTTCCACGGCCACGAAGTCGCTCCAGGAGCAGCTCTACAGCAAGGATGTGCCGTTCGTGCAGAAGCATTTTGCTCCGGAGTTGAAGGTGGCGGTGATGAAGGGCCGCGCCAATTTCCTGTGTCGGCAAAAGCTTCATCAGATGGAGGGCCAGCCCGTACTCAAGGGTCTGGAGGAGATGGATTGGTTCACGCAGATTCGCGACTGGGAACGATTGACGGAAACCGGCGATCGCGCGGAGTTGAGTTTCTTGCCTGACGATGCCGAGCTTTGGCCAAGGCTCGATGCGCGGCGTGAAACTTGCACGGGCCAAAAGTGCGCGGAATTCAGCCGGTGCTTTGTCACGGCGATGCACCAGCGCGCCGCCGAGGCTGACGTGATCATCGTGAACCACCACCTGTTTTTCGCCGACCTGGCGCTCCGTCAGGACGATTTCGGCAGCATCCTGCCGGAATATTCGGCGATCGTATTCGACGAAGCGCACGAAATCGAAGACGTTGCCAGCGACTATTTCGGCCGACAGGTATCCAACTACCGCTTTGAAGATTTGGCTCGCGACGCCGAACAGGCGATGCGTCTTACGCGGCAGGGTGGGGCGGCTTTGCTGCGGCGCGTAAGCCGGCTGCGGGAACGCGCGCGCGAGTTCTTCGACGCTTTCCCGCCCCGCGAAGGCCGCTCGCCTTTCGAACCCGCCGCGCGCGCCGCGTTCCTCGAACAGACCCGGTCGTCCTACGACGAATTGGTCAGAGCGGTGAGGGCGCTCGAAGTGGACATCGCAGTGCTGCCGGGCAAGGCGGAGGAGCTTGTGGCCATCGCTCGGCGGGCGGCCGAACTACGCGGAGAGATTACGTTTCTTCTAGAGTCGAGTGAGAAAAACTACGTCTATTGGTTCGAGCGGCGAGGCAAGGGAGTGTTCGTGGCCGCGACGCCGATCGACGTGAGCGGCATTTTGCGCGAGCGGCTCTTCGAGGCTTTCGACACCGTTGTACTCACTTCGGCAACGCTCGCCGTGGGCGGCCGATTCGATTTTCTGAAACAGCGGCTAGGCTTGCAAACCGTTCGCGAGCGCGTCCTGCCGCACGAATTCGATTTTCAGCGGCAGGCGATGCTGTATATTCCGCCGCGGCTGCCGGACGTGCGGGATGCCGGTTTCGCCGAAAAAGCGGCCGATGAGATTGCCAAGCTGCTGGAATGTACCGCCGGCCGCGCATTTTGCCTTTTTACCAGCTACGGCCAGATGCGGCAGATTTTCGAACTGGTAAGGGCGCAGTCGCGCTTCCCGCTGCTCTTGCAGGGCGCGGCGCCGCGTTCCGCCCTACTGGACCGTTTTCGCGCCACCCCGGGGGCCGTCTTGTTCGCCACGGCGAGCTTCTGGCAGGGCGTGGACGTGCCCGGCGAGCAACTCTCCTGCGTGATCGTGGACCGCTTGCCGTTTGCCGTTCCGACCGATCCGGTGGTGGCGGCGCGCGTGCGGGCGCTCAACGAGGACGGGCGCAACGCCTTCGCCGAATACCAGGTGCCCGAGGCCGTGCTGGCGTTGAAGCAAGGTTTCGGCCGGCTGATCCGGACGCGCACCGATCGCGGCGTGCTGGCCATCCTCGACAACCGCATCCAGCGGATGCAGTATGGTAGAATTTTCCTGGAGTCGCTGCCGGAGTACGCTCTTACCCGGGATATCGCCGAAGTCCAGCGGTTCATGCAAACACCGAGCTAGAGCGGGATCTCCCTAGCACTGTGCATGCGCGACGGGCTGCTCCCATCGAACAATCATGTTTCAAGTCAGCGTCGAAGAAACGTTTTCGGCCGGGCACGCGTTGCGCGGCTACAAAGGCAAGTGCGAAAACCCGCACGGCCATAACTATCGCGTGCGCGTCACGGTGGAAGGCGGGCTTCTGGATTCAACCGGATTACTCTACGATTTTGTGCACCTGAAGCGGGTTTTGCGAGATCTCATCGGCGGAGTGGACCACAAGTTCCTGAACGACCAGGCGCCGTTCGACACCATCAATCCCTCGGCCGAAAATATGGCCAAGTTCTTCTATGATGAAGCGTCCAGGCAGATGAATGAAGCGCCCAACGGGCCCCGGATCAGGAGCATCACCGTGTGGGAGACCGACGAGACGTCGGCCACCTACACTCCATGAGGGAGCTCAGTCGCCATGCGCCGCGCCTATCTCCTGATCGTCATTCCGGCCGCCGTCGTGGGCATTTTCTATTACGCTATTTTCCACAGTCTAGGCATGCCGGTTATGGCCGCGCCGTTTCTCGGAGCCGCGTGCGCGTTCGTTGCGGCGCTGGTGATCGTTCGGCGTTATCAGCGACGCAAACTGAAACGGCCGGGCGGCTAGCGATGGTCATCACAGAGATTTTCCGGTCGATTCAAGGCGAGAGCACCTATGCCGGCCTGCCCTGCGTCTTCGTACGACTCACGGGTTGCAACCTGCGTTGCACGTGGTGCGACACGGCCTACGCGTTCCATGGCGGCACGAAGATGAGCGTCGACGACGTATTCGCGCGCGTGGCGGAGCTTGCCGGCGGGCCCCACTCCGCAGGAGACGTTTCTCGATCCTCGAGACCGCCAGAGCCGTCGGCAAGAAACCATGAGGGCCATACTCTGGTGGAACTGACTGGGGGCGAACCCTTGCTGCAGCCCGAGACCGCGCCGCTGGCCGAGCGGCTTGTTGCCGCAGGTTACACCGTGCTTGTGGAGACCAGCGGCGAGAGATTCGTGGGCGCGCTGCCGAGCGAAGTCGTGAAGATCGTGGACGTCAAATGTCCAGATTCGGGCGAGGGAAACACGTTCCTCCTGGAAAACCTCGAGGTGCTGGATCGGAAGGATGAAGTCAAATTTGTCATCGCCAGCCGGCGGGATTACGAATTTGCGCGTGACTTCATCGCGCGGCACGATCTGGCCGGCCGCTTCCGGCAGGTGCTGTTTTCGCCCGTCGTTGCCGACCCGAACGGAACCTGGCCGGGGTTGGACGCCCGTTCTCTCGCGGAATGGATTTTGGCCGACCGATTACCCGTGCGCTTAGGGCTGCAATTGCACAAATTCATCTGGGACCCGGCGACCCGTGGAGTCTGAGGGCCCGGTGCCGGATTCAGCAAGAATTGCGGCAAAAGAGCCCAAGCCGGCTGCGAAGGCTGTGGTTTTGGTCAGTGGCGGCATGGACTCGTGCGTCACCGCGGCCATCGCGCGGCGATCGCATGCCGTGGCCTTCGTTCATGCCAGCTACGGGCAGCGCACCGAGCGTCGCGAGCGGCAAGCGTTCGAGGCTGTCGCGGACTTCTATGGCGTGCGCGAGCGGTTGCTCGTGCGGCTCGATCACTTTGCCCAGATCGGGGGCTCGGCGCTGACCGACCCGCGCATCGCGGTGCCTGCCGGCGAGCCAAGCGTGGCGGTGCGCGGCGGAGAGATTCCCGCGACCTACGTGCCTTTCCGCAATGCTCATTTTTTGTCCGTCGCGGTGAGCTGGGCGGAAGTTATCGGGGCAAGTGCCGTGTTCATCGGCGCGGTGGCGGAAGACAGTTCGGGCTATCCCGATTGCCGCCCGGAGTATTATCATGTGTTCGAGGAACTGGTGCGCGTGGGAACGCGGCCGGAAACACAGATCGCGCTGATCACGCCGGTAATTGAGATGCGCAAGAGCGAGATCGTGCTCCAGGGTCTTGCATTGGGCGCGCCACTTGAATTGACGTGGTCATGCTACCAGTTTCAGGATGCCGCCTGCGGAACGTGCGACAGTTGCCGGTTGCGGCTCCGTGCCTTCGCCGAGGCCGGCGTGGCCGATCCCATTTCCTATCGGGCCCGGATTGAGAGATAATTCTTGTGATATAGTAGCGGCCCGCCCGGCGGGGCCGAGGAGGACTTGAGGTGAAAACCACGAGACGATCGGGACATATGCGGATGGCGTTCGCGGTGGCCTGCGCGCTTTCTCTGTTTGCGGGATTCGGGACCAGGGCCATGGCTCAGTCGAAGGATGATAAGCAGGCGCAAGAAGATGTGGCCAAGAAGAACGCAGAATTGAAGGCGAAGTTCGCCGAAATGAAGAAGCACTTCGACGCTGGCTTGGCGGCTCTGGCGCAGGCCAAAGACACCCGCGCCCAAATGGACAAGCTACCCAAGGATCAGCAGGCCTCCTTGCAGGGGCAGCTCGACGAGTCTTCGGGAACGGCAGTTACCGAACTGCAGGCCGCGCTGGCCGGAACCGCTGATACGGATCCAAACCGCAGCGTCATCCAGGGGAGGTTGGGCGAAGCCTACGAAACGACCGGGAAATATCCAGAGGCCGTGGACTCCTACCAAAAAGCGGTCGCACTCAAGCCCGATCCGGGCTATTACAACAATTTAGGCAACGATCTGGCCCATTTGGGCAAAACAGATGAGGCCACGGCGGCTTACCAGCAGGCGATCCAGCTGGACCCTGTGAACACTGCGATGTACTGGCGCAACCTTGCGGTGGGGCTTTACAACTCGGGGCGGATTAAAGAGTCGGTTGACCCGCTTCGCAAGGCGACGGATGCCGATCCGACGAGTGCGCAGGCCTGGTATCTGCTAGGGGCGGCGCTCGTGAATACGATGGAATTCAAACAAGATGGTGACAAGCTGATTCCGGTCATGCAACCGGGAACCGTGGAAGCTTACCAAAAGGCGATCCAACTGGACCCGAACGGACCTTATGGCGCGCAAGCCAAGCAGGGGCTGGACGCACTGCAGGCGATGGGCCTCGGCATCGATACGAAAGCGGGCCAGCGTGCTCCGGCGGCGGCCAAGAAGAAGTAACCGCGGCGCCGACTACAGCGATCAGAGCCCCGCGAACGGAGGTTCGCGGGGCTTGTGTTCCCCTCAATAGATAACGCCCCGCGTGCGAGAAGGATTTCCCCTTTTGACGCATCGATGAAATCCTTCTGGATGGCACGGCTAGAAATGCGTCAGCGTGCCGGTGATCTTCGTTCGGCGCAGCGCCCAGGAGAAAGCCGCGAAAGAAACGGGCAGCAGCACGAAAGCAAACCCCAGCAGGGTCCGTATGGGGGGCCACAATTCGGCCAGGGAAGCATGGCCCAACAAGGCGGCGCGCATCCCCTCGAGGGAATACGTCACCGGCACCAGTCGCGCCGCCCATTGCAGAGGAGCCGGCAGCACGGCCACGGGATACATGATTCCGCTCACCAGGCCAGCCGCACCGAGAAAGAGCCACTTCACCGGGTTACCCCGCTTGAAAAGCAGGACGTAGCTCGCAGACAGTACTCCGAGCCCGGAAAACGCCAGTACCGACGCAGCTAGAACGGCTGCGGCGCCCAGCCAGTTCGCTTGGCCAGCCGGAAACCCGAATAGCGCCACACCCCAGCCCAAGTAAACGGCCGTTCGAAGGGAGAGAAGGGCAAACGGATAGAGCGTTGATCCGGCGAGGATCACCGGGAGTGAGGTTTGGGTGACGAGCAGGTATTCAAGCGTGCCGTTTTGCCGTGCTTCTTCCAGGCTCCTGTCAAACACATCAAGCGCTACGCTCAGATAGTCGAAAAAGGCGAAGCCGACCAGAGCGAAGGAGAAATAGGTTCCTCCTTGCGGGAGGGAGCGCCGCAGCTCGGGGCTCTCGACAAAACGTGACAGATAATAGAACGCAGCCACGCCTAACAGCGTTTCGAAAAGCTCCAGAACGAAGACTAGTCGATAGCTCCGCGCGACGGCGAGGTCTCGCAGAAAGAGCGAGGCGATTTTTCGAAGGGCACGAGCGAAGTTCATGGCGTGGGCGCGGTGCGATGCACGAGCATCTCGATAGCCTGTTCGAGCGTATTGCTGTCGGTCGTGGCTTGTAGCCGCTGCGGTGTGTCACAGGCAATCAATCGCCCCCCGTCCAGAAGGGCGACCCGCGACGCCATCTGCTCGATCTCGATGAGTGTATGCGAAGCGAAGAGCAGAGTGGTGCCCTGCCGGCGGACGACTTCCTGGTGCAAAAAGCGCCGAAACTCAGCAGCGGCCAGGGGATCGAGGCTGCGCGTGGGTTCGTCCAAGACGAGCACGGCCGGCTGGTGCAGCAGCGCACGCGCCAGTCCGAGGCGATGCACCGTGCCGGTGGAAAGCGTTCGTACCTGCCGCTCCAGGATGTTGCCGAGGCCAAGCAGTTCGGCCAGTTGCCTCACGCGCCTGTCGGCCTCGAAGCGGCTGATATTGTTGAGCGAAGCGAAGAGGCGCAGATTCTCCCGCGCGCTCAAGCGAGCGTAGAAGCTGGCGTCCGAGCCGCTGTGAAAGCCAAGTCGCTGCCGGGCGCTTGCCGGATCGCGTACAACGTCCAAGCCGCAGACCCAGGCGCGTCCACGCGTTGGCAAGAGCAACGTCGTGAGAATCCGCAACAGGGTGGACTTGCCGGCACCGTTTGCCCCTACCAGCGCAAGGGCCTCTCCCGACGGGACGGCAAAGGAAACGCCCTGGAGAGCGGGAACGGTTAGTCTGGAAACAGGGTTGAGCAGGGCTCGCCAGCCTGCGAGCGCCGGAGGAAAAAATTTCTCCAGGTTTTCGACATACAGCGCATCAGAGGTCACGATGCGTGGTTATATCGAAGTGGGTCTTGGACGGCAAGGGCTGTATCGCGACAAAGAGAAAGGGCCGGCGCGATTGCGCCGGCCCTTTCCAGGTTTAGAAGCCTTCTGTACTTTATTCGATGACCTCAATGACCGCGGAGCCAGACTCAAAGATGAAAAAGAGGTTTGTTCCGTTTGTTATGTAAAACGTCGGGCCGCCGAAAGTTCCCGTCCCGTCCGCGTTCGTGGTCTGGGTAACAGCGAAAGTCGCGTCTACGGTTAACCCGCCGTCGCTTTGGTCCTCGGTAAAGTTCGTAGCCCCGGCAGCCCCAACCGTGATGACTCCCACGAAGTTATGGACCGTGCTGTCCTCGGGGTCCTCGGACCCAAGCACGTAGTTCCCGGTTGGAAGACCGACAGTTGGCTGGGCTTCCGCAAAACCGAATTGGGCGTCGGTGTCTGTCCCTTCCAGGAACGCTACAATCCCGTCGGTCGCCGTGGTTAGGTAAATGATCGGTGTTTTGTTACCGGCGACGGTGAGAGTCGTGCGGCCTGTCGCAGGATCGACAGTATAGGTAGCTCCGCCAGGTAGCGGATTGGATTGAGCGCCGCCTGTGGCGTTGTACTCTTGTATTGTGCCGGACACGGTGCCCGAATTTCCTGCTCCGGGGGTCAACGTCAGAAGCCCTAGATTCACATCGGCCACGCCGGCGGTGCGCCCGGTCAAATGGACGATAACTTTGCCAGATGCGGAAGCAGCGGTGTAGGAACCGGGGGTAACAATGGCGCTACCGCTCACGATCGGAGTGGTGCCGTTGAACGTATCGGTCGCAACGACGAAGAACGCGCTCGGACCGATGATGTACATGGCGTAAGTTTTCGTAGAGCCACTAGTGAGCGTGAGAACGCCACGGCCTGTTGTAGCGGAGATGCCGCTGATGGTTCCGGTGCCGGCCGCAATAGACGCCAGCGTGCCAGCGTCGTCGCTGTCGGCGGTGAGAGCGCTGATGTTGCCGGTGCCGCTGTTGAAGCTGAAGGAGCCAGCGATTGAGAAATGGCCACCCGAGAAGTCACCGCCATCGAATCCAAACGCATACCTTGCTTGGAGCTGACTGGCCACGAAGGCAGATTGAGTCTGGAAGCGCAGCTGCCCTGAACCGCGGGTTCCGGTGTCATTGGGATCGTCGAACTCGATGATCCGACCCTTGGAAGCAATACCCGCACCCGCGCCGTTCTGGGCCACAGCACCCAGGGCAAAACGGAACACCGCAGATGTGGTGGTTCCTCCGGAATATGCCAGCACAAGGCAACCGCGGTTGTCTGGTCCGACCATGTAAAAGCTGGTGCTGCTGATGGTTACGTGCTGCGATGCGCCCGCGACAGTGCCATTGAGATCCTCTTCGCCACCCGTGATGTTCCCGTGACCATCGGCGGCAAAACTACCGGCGAGTGCCATCGGCGTCAGATTGTTAACGATCCCCCCCTGAAAGCCTCGCACCAGGAAGGCGTACTTGCCGTTTAGCAGGGCCTCCCCGCCAGTCAGGCACCCGGATAGGTCTGCTGTGGGAACGACCACTGTCGAGTCATTGGCATTGGCAGTTGCCGAGCCGCCACCTGATACGCTCACATGGTTTACCAGTGGCGAGCCCGCGCCGGCACCCACGTTCACCGTTACCGTGATCGTCGGATAACTCGCTCCGCCGGCCAGCGCGTCATTCCGCGTACAGGTGGGCAGGACAGTGCACGTCCACCCCCCGTTCGCTGCCCCGGTCCCGACCATCGACGCCAGCGTCATGCCTGCGGGAACGGTCTCGGTGACCGTCACCACCCCGCTGGTCGCCGCAGCACCGCTCGCGTTCGATACCGTCACGGTGTACGTCGCTCCGCCCTGACCTTGCGTGAAACTATGCGTGTGCGTCTTGGTAATGCTCAGGTTCGCCGCAGCAGGGGCGTCTATCGTCAGTGCTGCAGGATTCTCGCTGGCGAAAGGTCTACCCTGAGCTGTAGTCCCGGAGATTGACACGAAATAGGGAGTGGGAACCGAAACGATAAGTACAGGAGGGATGATGAAGGTCACCCTGCGGACTGAATAATCGCCATCCCCATTGGGTGTCACCGTGAGAGCAGTGGTCGAGGCGGATGGGCCGGACCCATGGTGTGCCGGCATGATTGATACCGTGACATTTCCGGGCGAGATTAGCCCTGTAGGAAAATCTGATCCCACAAGGACGATGGTCATTCCTGGCTCCCCAACTTTGGGAGAGGTCTGAGGATTCAAATCCACGCGTGTTTTCCCATCTGCTAGAGCGACAGAAACCGACGGTAAATATCCTGAGAATGCAATCGCTCCCAGGAGAAACATGCAGAGACACGAAGACAAGTGGATCGCAGTCCGCTTCTGTCGGGCGCAAAATAATTGAATGAGGGTGCCTCGCGCGTACAGAGTTGTGCCGGGCGCGCGCACACACCCTCGGTGAGGGTTCAGCATCTCGAGCACCTCTCTAATAGGTTGGGCAGGTGGCTCATTCATTACGCGTGCTCAGCACAGCTGTCAAGCTCAATCCGAGAGTTCTTCGAATTTGATGATTGCTGCTTGACAGTGCCCTTCGAAGGTGCGGCACAGCGGGGCAGAAAAAAAGGCCCAAGGAGGGCTACGTGAATCGAAAGGGCCGGCGCGATTGCGCCGGCCCTTTCCAGGTTTAGAAGCCTTCTGTACTTTACTCGATGACCTCAATGACCGCGGAGCCAGACTCAAAGATGAAAAAGAGCTTTGTTCCGTTTGTTATGTAAAACGTCGGGCCGCCGAAAGTTCCCGTCCCGTCCGCGTTCGTGGTCTGGGTAACAGCGAAAGTCGCGTCTACGGTTAAC
>Ga0210394_10003172_pt1 | contig 21126 bp, 18 predicted proteins | sample IncBWC12MmetaG_FD_160121 | JGI IMG/M metagenome (GOLD analysis project Ga0210394, IMG submission 160121) | Forest soil microbial communities from Barre Woods Harvard Forest LTER site, Petersham, Massachusetts, United States - Inc-BW-C-12-M | ecosystem: Environmental > Terrestrial > Soil >...
GTTCCTTGACCTTCGCGTGAATGCCCTCGAGGGTCTCATCGGAATTGGCGCCCTTGCGGAGCAAGACGATGCCTTCGACCACATCCTCATCGTCAACAATTTTTCCATCTTCGCGGTGAATCGCCTTGCCGATCTGCCCGAGGCGAATTTTGGGACCTTCGACGACGGTGGCAATATCGCGCACGCGGAGGGGCGTTCCGTTTTGGGCTTTGATAACGGTCTGTTCGATATCTTGAACGCTGGTGAACAATCCGACGGCACGAATATTTATCTCCTGCTGTCCCTCCTCGACGAAACTGCCGCCGGCGTTGGTGTTGTTGCCGGCTAACTGCTGCTCGACCTGGCCGATGTTCAATCCGTAGGCGATTAGTTTTTCGGGATTTATGCGGACCTGGTATTCGCGCGTGGGCCCGCCAAAACTGGAAACGTCCACAACATTCGGAGCTGACTTCAATTCTTTCTCGAGAGTCCAGTCTTCGATCGATTTCAATTCCATCAGGTCGTACTGGGGATTGCTGCTGCGAAGCGTGTACCAGTAAATCTGGCCCACGGGACTCCAATCGGAGCCCATTTGCGGCTGGAGGTTATTGGGCAAGGTGACCTGCGATAGCCGTTCGAGAACTTTTTCGCGGTTCCAATCGTTGTTGGATTCGTCGTCGAAGATCATGGTGATGCTGGAAAGGCCAAAAAGAGAGAAGGAGCGCAGGTGCGTAAGATGCGGGATGCCGTTCATCTGAATCTCGATGGGAATGGTAACCTGCTGCTCGACTTCCTCTGCGGCGCGGCCCGGCCACTGGGTAATAATTTGGACGTAATTATCGGCCACGTCCGGGTAGGCCTCCACGGGAAGGTTATGGAAGGAGACCGCGCCCCAGACGAGCAGCAGCGTCGCCAGGGCCAGCACGATAAATCGGTTGTTGAGCGCGGCATCTACCAGAGTGCGGATCATGAAACCTTCAGTTCAGTGATATCCCAAGTGAAAGCGACCTCATAATTATGCAGCCATGCCTGAGAAACGCGACTGCAGAGCCAAACAGATCGCGGAAAAGGGTTCGTTGCCTTGGTAGCCGCGCCCCCCCCGCACCAACGATGGCGCACTGAAGTGCGCCGCTACCACGGCAACACCCAAGCAACGGCCATGGCAAAATCAACTACGCCCGGCTAAAAATCAGGCGGCCGCTACAAAGGCAAGGCCAAAGCCCACGTCAGAGGCGCCCAGCTGCAGCGGGCCGCTACAAAGTCAAAAACATGACGCGCGAGCTGACGGCGGCGTCCTGCGACGCCTGCCAGTGGCGGGATCGCAGGGTAAACTGAAGCCACGCCCTTCCCCGTCGCCGATTCAGCAGACGCCTTCTGGCGCCGGGAGTTCTTCGCGCTAAATCAAACCTCATTGCTCGGAGCTATTCTGCAATTCCAAGGCGTTCGTGACGACCTGGTCGCCGGGCTTCAGACCCGAGATCACTTCCTGCATGCTGTTGGGCAGCATCGCTCCGGCCACGACCGGAACGCGTTTAAATTTATTGCCACCCGCCGGCAGGTAAACCCAATCGCGATCGTGGAGATGCAGGATCGCCGCAGCGGGTACCACGGCATGAGATTCTTTCTTCTGCCCGCGGAACGTGGCGGTGACGAACATCCCGGGGCGCATATTGCCGGAGTTCTTCACTTCGATGCGAACTTTGGCAGTGCGAAGATTGGGATCGAGCACGGCGCCGAGGTTGCTGATGCGGCCGGTGACCACCTGATCGGGATAGGCGTTGAGGCGAACGTCGGCGGAATCGCCGAGGCGAACATTGGACAAATCATTTTCGTACACGTCGCAAAGAATCCAAACGTAGGTGAGGTCTGAAATCGTAAACGGGTTGGTCGAAGAGAGGCCCTGCACACCGGCGGCGTTGGTGACTTGCTGATCGGTGATGACACCTGCAATCGGCGCGACGAGATCCACGATGCCGGACGGATGATCGAGCGGTGCGCCCAGAACGCGCAGATGCTCGGCGGTCGTTTCGACGTCCACCTTCGCTTTGTTCGCGGTGTCTTCGGCCACCTGAAAATCATTCAAGGAAATGGCGCCGTGGTCGTATAGGCCTTTGGCGCGCTGGAACTGGGTGTTGGCGAGAGTCTCGTCGGCGATGGCTTTGCGATAGTCCGAGTATGCGGCGGCGATGTCGGCGCTTTGCACGCGCAGGAGCAGCTGGCCTTTTTTAACGGTGTCGCCGAGGCGCGCGCGAATTTCGACGACGCGGCCGGAAGCGATGGAGATTACCGGGACGGTGCGAGAGATGTCGGGGCTGACGACGCCAGTTACGGTGAGTTGCGGCGCGGCTTTGTATTCCGTCACTGTCGCGAGTGGAAACTGGGAGGCGTGGTCCACCTGGACGATGCTCGCGTCGCCTTCGTGTTCGACCTGCGCAGGCGGAGGGGCCCCCGCCGCGCCATTTTTGCCCACGTCCCCACCGCATCCTGCGAAAAGCAGGAGCGCTGCGAGCGATAGAGGCAGTATTGTGGCGTCCAGGCGATTCATCGAATGCCTCACATCCGTACGTGCGCACTAGTAGATAGCAACTGCCGTAAAGAAGGCGTAAGGACCGGGTAAGAATCACATAATCCGGTGCCTGGACGCCAGAGGTACGCGTTGCTTTGTCGAAACTGCAAATTCCATACTGCAGCGGCTAAAGACGGATGGCGTTGGCCGCTTTTCTGTCATGGCTAATAGAGTCTGTGCGAGAACTCGAAATTCATCCCCTCAGCGGCTGTAGCCGTGCCCTGAAGAAAGGCCGCAGCTCTCCCGCACACTCCAGAGCCACCACCTGCAAAGCAAAGCCAACTACGCCCGGCTAAAGAACAGGCGGCCGCTACCCTTCGACCCCGCGCAGCGGGAACTCAGGTTGAATCGCGCTGCAGCGCGATCTACAGACTCAACACCTTGGGGCGCGAATCGGTTGCGTTGCTGGCCCGTTGAACCAAGCGTGATCGGGATATTTAATTAGATTGCTATCGGGGGAGCGCGGCCGGCATGGCTTTGTCGCTGCGGAAGCGACGACATCGGCTGCGATGCTGGAACGAAAAGAAGGGCGACGGCGGAATCGGCGACGCGGGCCTCTGCGGGAAGTACGGCGGCGCCTGCGCCCGTTGGGAAATGATCTGGTTGCTGCGCTGCGTGCGCGGCGGTGAGGCAGTTCACGTGGCGGCGGCAGGCCGAGCAGTCTTCGAGGACGACCAGTTCGGCGTGCAGATCGTCGGTGAGAGAGACGACGAAAAAGAGCAGAACGAGGGCGCAGGCGACCGCGGTCCATTCGCGCCACGGAGCGTGGCGGCGGGTGCGCGGCTGATGCGCCCAGCTGGTGCGCCAGAGGGCGACAGCGCTTGCGGCGAGTAACAGCCAGAGAATATTGAGAACTAGTTCCATCTTCGTTCGATGTTCGTCGGTCGCGCGTTGGTTGGTTCTGGCCGGGGGCGAGCCCGGAGGCGTGTAGCAGGATTAATTTACTATGCAGCAGGAAGTTTGGGTACTGGTTTGGGTGGGAACGTCGAAGGCAAAAGATCTAACGCAGAAGACACGGCCCTTCTGCCCCGATGCAATCGTGGCTTTAGGACAGGCAAGCCACGCACTCCACGATCGGCTGGGCTCACCTAGATCGCGATCATCGTCGCGGCGCTCGTGCGTCAGGGGTTCTGGAATTTGGACTTGGCGCGAGCGAGGAAGGCATCTGCTTGCCTGAGATCTGGGAGGTTGCCTTGCGCGAAATGTTTTGCCCCGCCACCTTTGCCTTGGAATTCTTTCAGGCATTCGCGGAGCGTGCTGCCTAGGTCTTGCGGAAGATCCGGGGATCTTGCCGCCACTACGTGGCCGGTTTCGCGGCTCAGGAGGAGGGTGATTACATTTTTTTCGGTGGTTAGTTTTGCGGCCAGTAGCGCGAGATACGCCGGGGTCGCCTCGGGCGGAGTGGCGATGATGTAGCGGACAGCAGCTGAATGCGACGCGCTGGCTGCTGCATTCGGCGCGGCACGGAGCGCTTCGGGATGGTGCTGAAGCAGTTCGCGGGCTTCGAGATCGGCCAGACGTTCTTCCAGGCGCTTGCTGGCGGCGGAATTTGCGCGGCGGTCTTCGATGTTTTTTGCGATGCCGGCGGGGACGTCGGCCAGGGCGCAGCTCAGCAGCGAGGCTGCCTGCGTTAGTGTGGCGAAGTCGGCGCGGGCGGCGGCCAGGGCGCGGTAGCCGGCGAGGTATTCGATGCGCCAGTGATCGCGGCTGCGTTCGAGCTTGCGGAGCAAGACCAGGCCCGCTTGGCCGGTGCGGGCCAGGTGCGTGCCGCCGCAGGGTTGGCGGTCGAAGCCTTCGACCTCGATGGCGCGGAGAATTCCTTCGCGTTCGACTTTTTTGCGGATGCCGGATTCGGCTAGTTGCTGGGCGGTGCCGAAGCGGATCTCGACAGCGCGATCTTCGAAGATGATTTCGTTGGTGCGGCGCTCGACCTCTTCGAGTTGGCGCGCGACTATGGAGGGCGCGGCGAGATCAATCGTGGAAATTTCCTCGCCGAGATGGAAGGAGACGGTTTCAAAGCCGAACCGCTCGATGAACGCGGCGGATAACAGATGTTGAGCGGTGTGTTGCTGCATGTGATCGAGGCGGCGCGGCCAGTCAATTTGGCCGTGGATGGGACCGGCGGGAACTTCGGCGGTGGTGTAGTGGACTACGTGGCGGGTTTCGTCCGGCCCGGAGGGGGCAGGAGCGTCAACGACCTCCACTACTCGGGCATCGCCTAACGTGCCTAGATCGTGCGGTTGGCCGCCAGAGGTGGGGTAGAAGGCGGTCTTATCGAGGATAACCCTCCAGCGGGAGCCCGCGGGTTCGCAGGAGAGGACCGTAGCGTCGAAGGCGCGCAGGAAAGAATCGTGGTAATAGAGCCTGTCCGTCAGGTCAGTTCCCTTTCATGCCGCGCAAGCATAGCATAGAGACTGAGGCGGAAAGGGCCGGGACACGGTAGAATCATCAGGTGCCCATCAAACTGATTGCCATGGATATTGACGGAACGCTGCTGAACAGCAAGTCCGAGATATCCGAGAGAAATGCCGAGACGATTGTGGAGGCGGCGGCGCGCGGGATCGAGATTGTGCTGGTGACCGGACGGCGATTCGATTTTGCTTTGCCGATTGCCAATGCCCTTCCGTGCGATTTGCACTTGATCGTGAACAACGGCGCCCTGGCGAAATCGCGGAACGGAACCACCCATTTGAGGTACATGTTGCCGGCGGAGACGGCGCGGCAGGTGCTGGAAGCGACGCCGGAATTTCGCGGGAGCGCGGCGGTGATATTTGACCGTCCGGGAGCGCGGCAGGTGATCATGGAGCGCGTGGATTGGGACGACCCGTTTCGCGGCGGTTATTTCCGGCGCAACCGCGAATATATTGCGCAGGTCGAGCCTTTGCGCGATTGTTTGAGTGGCGGCGAGGATCCGATACAGGTGATGTACGCGGGAAATTGCGCGCCGATGCGCGCGGCGATGCAGAGCCTGGAAGCGCTTTCGCGGGCGCGGGATTTTACTTTGGCTTTGACCGAGTATGAGAGCCGGGATTTCTCGATATTGGATGTGCTGCGGCGGGATGTGACGAAGGGCACGGCTCTGGCGGAGTGGACGCGGCAGCGCGGGTTTGCACGCGAGCATGTGCTGGCGATTGGCGACAACTGGAACGACCGGCAGATGCTGGAGTTTGCGGGGAGTCCGGTGCTGATGGGAAATTGCATCGCGGAGCTGAAAGGTTGCGGGTGGCCGATTACTTTATCGAATGATGAGGATGGAGTGGCGGCGGCGATTTGGAATTATGCTTTGAATGAGAATTGAGGGGCGAGTTGACAGTTAACGGTTGCGAGTGGAAGGCTGGTTGCAGGTGGAAAGTCCGGCGCTGGTTTGGCAGCGCGGGTGGCGGACGGATTGTGAGACGAGCAAATTCATATTCGGCGCTGGGTTTCGTTTTGTTGCTGGCGGCTGCGGCAACTTTGCCTGCTGTGGCGCGGGCGGATTATGCGGTGCTGCGCTCGGGGGCACGGTTGCACATTACGGGTTACGAGCGGGATGGAGAGCGGGTGCGTTTGAGTGTCGCGGGCGGGACTCTGGATGTGGCGGCAGTGGATTTGGTGGCGGTGGAACCGGAAGAGCATTTCGAGGTCTTGGCAGCTGTCCCGGTAATTGCGCGTGGGCCGTTTGGAAATTTGATTCATGCGGCGGCCGAGAAGCATGGAGTGGATGAGAGTTTGATCACGCAGGTGATTGCGGCGGAATCGAATTTCAATCCGCGGGCGGTTTCGCCGAAGCGGGCGCAGGGGTTGATGCAGCTTTTGCCGACGACGGCGGCGCGGTATGCGGTGGCGAATATTTTTGATCCGGCGCAGAACATTGACGCGGGGACGCGTTATTTGAAGGATTTGCTGGCGCGTTATCGCGGGGATTTGCGGTTGGCGCTGGCGGCTTACAATGCCGGGCCGGATATGGTCGAGCGTTATGGCGGGGTGCCGCCGTTTCCGGAGACGCAGAAATATGTGCGGGCGATTACGGCGCGCATGAACATTTCCACGAAGAATTAGTCGAGGTCTTCAACCTCGGAAAAGCTAACCACCGCAGTGACGCAGAAGGCGCACAGAAAAGCAGCGTCAAAGGCGTCCCGCTAAAGCTGGCCGCTACAAATCCAAAACCTTGGGCTGCGTGCTGTGCTGCAGGCGAAGTTGTGTTTACTGCTGTGGTGATTGCGGCGGAAACTGGTTGTTTTGCTGGGTTGGGGGATTTTGCTGCTGCGGCGCGCTTGCGCCCGGGTTTGCTGCCGGGCCGCCGCCGAATGGGTTCGCGACGGGCAGACCCAGCGAGCTACCGGCCGCGCCACCGGCTGCGCCACCCATCTGTTGTTGCATTGCGGCGGCGGCGTCTTCCAGCGGATTCCAGATGAATTCCCAATTGATGTATTTTTTCCCGCCGTGGTAGTACTTCAGCGAGCTGGCGTCCTGCGTACAGGCAACTCCCGTCAGAAAGCCGCAGAGAACGGGACCGTCCACGGGCCCGGTCGGTTTCAGCAGCGCCATGGCGGCGAGCGTTGCTGGATCGACGGCGAGGCCTCCCGGGGCGAGACTGGGCAGACCTTGGCCGTTCGTCTGACCGATTCCCAAATTATTGGGGCCAAACGGATTCGTTGAGGGATTTTGCGGATTCTGCGGGCCTGCTGGATTCGGAGAAGTCTGCGGCGGCGACGGCTGCGGATTCTGTCCGTCCGGCGGAGGATTGGGGGATACATCTGGTCCGTTAGAGCCGGGATTCTGGGCGGCGGCTGCACCGTTGGGATTGCCAAGGGCCGCAACCTGCGCGGCAGTGGTGGCCTGCGAACCGGAACTGGCGTCGGCAAGACTGGAAACCGGCACGCCGGGCTGGCCGGGTTGACCGGGCTGGCCCGGGAGCGTGGGCAATTGTCCGCCGTTAGCATCCATCAGCGCCATTTGTTGCAGGTTGGCGTAGCGGGTGCTGCCGATAATCTGACCGGCGGCGTTGACGTAGATGAAACGCCAGGAGCCGTCCGCGGAGTTGGTGGGATTTTTGTACGCTTGGCGCAGGAAGTGGAGATCCGGCATGCCTTTCTGGAGGTCATCGAGCGTTTGCGGATAGTGTCCCGTCTTGTGGTAATAGAGGCGAATGGCGCGGGCGTATTGATTGCCGCGCCAGATGGTTTCCTGTTCGATGCGGCGACGGCGAATGGTCGCGCCCCTCTGCAAGATGACCAGACTTGAAGCGATCATCAGCAGGATCAGGCCTAGCGCAAACAGGAATGCGTAGCCGGATTCCTGACTGCGGCGGCGCGGCGTGCTGCTGACGGCGACCTGTCTGCACGACGCGTGACGGCGCGGACGGTTACCGAGTGCTGCGCGGAAGCGGCCTCGCGACGGCAGGAAAGCTTCCAGGATGCGTTGCGCTTTCATTGGTTCGACGGGCCCGCACCGGAATCGTTGCCCGCGGGCTGGGTCATTTGGACCGTGGCGTGGCGGCCGGAGGAAGTTTCCTCGACGTCGGCGGAATCGTTTCCGATTTTGTCGAGCCGGTAGCGGCTGAGAAATACGGAGCCCTCTTCGACGACCAGGACGTCATCTCCCTGCAGGAAAAATGCCACGCGCTTGCCGGTTTTGGGGATGGAGGCGTAACCGAAAAGCTGCGCCGGGACAGTAACGGGCGGCGGCGGAGGCGGTCTCTGCGGGCCCTTCGCCCGGAAATTTTCGGCCGCAATTTGTTCCTGACTCTTTGGGGGAGGCGGCGGAGGCCCGAAAATGAAAATATTGCGGTGCGAACCGGAATAATCGAGCTTCTTGATTTTATCGAGCAGATCCAAGCGGAGGTGCGGCTCCTCGACGTTCAACGGATGAAACGAGGAATCGGAAGCGAGCACTCCGCCCAAACCAGGGCCTTCGCTACGCTCGGAATAAAAAGCGTACGCCGCGATGAGCAGCAGACCTATGAGCACGTAGAGTTGGTTTCGTTTGGCCATCGCTCAGGTCCGGAAATAGGTCTGCAATTCCAGCTGCAAGCGGATTCCACCGCCAGGGGAATTGGCCGATTGCAGGCGCAAATTGCTCAGGAGATAGAAATTCTTGGAGTGCTCCAGGCCGTTGATGAACTGGATGATCGCGGGATAATCTCCTTCGACGGTGTCCGAGATGTCAATTTCGGTGACGTCGCGGCCCTTCAGCTCTTTCTGTTTAAAACTGATGCCGGCGCTGTGCAGATTGGCTTTGGCGGCGATGGAGCCGAGGTCGTCTTCGATGGTGGAGTAACCGTTATCCGCGGGCAGGAACGCATTGTGATAAAAATTGTCGTATTCCTTCCCTTCTCCGGAGAGGTCCGCGCGGATCGATTCGCCGCGGGTGACATCGCCCCTCAACAAGGCTGCCTGCCTCTTCAAGCGGTCGCGCTGGACGGTCAAGGGTTCCGCGCCCTCGCGCGAGGACTGCCAGACCTGGTAGACCAGCGCCAAGTCCGCGGCAAAGAGCAGCGCGAGCGCCACGACGATCGTTTTTTTCCAAACCGTCCAGGTCGTGTTCATGATCAGGTGGTGGAATACCAGGCGGTCAACTGCACCGTTATTTTGTCGCCGCCGGAAAGCTGGTCGGCATGACGGTCGTCCTTCACCTGGATATCGGAAAATGCCTTGGAGCGTTCCAGATTTTGCAGGAATTTGATTTTGGACTCGTCGGATTCGGCGCCGATGGTGAGCTCGACCTGCGCGCGGCCGTTTTCCAGTTTCGGAGAGATACTCACGACGCGCACGCCGGGAGGAAGAATCTGCTCCAGATCCATGAACACCTTGGTCCAGGGAAAGCTGCGCTGGCCGATGAGCGAATTCAGGAACGCCGCACGATCCAGAACCTGTTTTGCCTGAGCGGTCTGAAAATAGGTTTCCAGCGCCGCTTGCTTCTCGCGGTTGGCGTGGATTTCAGTTTGCCAACGTGAAATTTCCGAGCGCAGATCGCGACTGGAGCGCCAGGAACTATATGCGGCGTGGCCCAGCAACACAAAGGTGAGCAGGCCCACCGCCGCTAGCACGCCCGTCGCGGCGAGGAACGGCCGCTTATTATCGAGCGGGGTGGTCGAGAGATTGAGCCGAAGTTTCATGTTTCCTCGCGGCGCCGGGCCGCTCAGGAACCTCCGTTGAGCATCCAGCCTACCAGCGCATCGAGATCCTGACGGATCAAATCTTTCGCGTTGGAGTCGAGACCAAGGGCCTTGTCGGATTCCGGCAATGTGGCAATGGGGCATTTCAGTTCCGCGGAGAGCGCGCGGCGAAACACTTCCTCGCGCTGCCCGAATCCGGCGATGAGCGTGCGGTCTGGGGCGCCGCCCCAGGTGTCCTGAAAATAGGCGACGGCCGGAAAAATTTCATCGAGCATGGACTGGGGGTCGAGCGTCGTGGGTTCGCTGGACATTTCCGTCGAGCGATAGACGCAGAGGTTTCCGCCGCTGACGATGACGGTTGTCAGCGTCTTGCCGGAGATGCGCACGAGCAGCGTCGAGCCTTCGTCTCCCAGCAAAGGCAAGGCACCCAGTGTGGAACTGAGAACCACGCCAGCGGTGGCTCCCAGTGGCTGCAGGAGTTCCTCGTATTCCTTAATGATTCTTTGGCGCGCGACGGCGGTGACGACTTCCAGCGCGCCTTGCCGACTCGTCTGGCGCATCCAGGAAACCACGGTTTCGTCCACGTCGAATGGGACGCTTTTCTTCAGGCGCCAACGCAACAGCGAGAGGGCTTCATCGGCGCGGCGCGGCAACATATCGAACGGCAGAATAAAAACGCGCACCACGGGATCGGGAATCAGCAAAGCCAGAGGCGAGCCATGCGCGGGGACGCGATTTAGAACCTTGCGCAGGACGGAGCGGACCGCATCGGGCTGCACCACGTTGGTATCGACCGGCGAGGCCATCACCGCGCCCGGTGGCAGCGGCTCGATGGCGTGCGATTCCAAATGGCGGCCTGTGGCGGACCAGTGAGCCGCGGCGACGTGCGTCGAGGCAATTTCCACGACGAGCGTAGGATGCGGCATGGCGTTGAGCCAGCGCTCCAGGCGCTTCACCGGGGCCAGGTCGAAAAATTGGCTGGCCAAGCTGGTGGAGCTAGTCAAGGAACGTCACCTTATTGATCTCGCGCAAGGTGGTGGTGCCGCCGCGGACCTTTGCCAGGCCGGAATCGCGCAGGAAGGACATGCCCTCTTCTTTCGCGACGCGTTTGATCTCGGAAGTGGGGCGACGATTGATGATCATTTCGCGAATGTGGTCGGAAAGATCCAGCAGCTCGGTAATGGCGGAGCGCCCGCGATAGCCGCTGCCGGAACATTCCAGGCAGCCGGCGCCCTCATAGAATGGAACTTTGGACCATTCCAGGGGATCGAGGCCGGATTCTTTCAGAATTTCCGGCGCGTACTGGACTTGCTTCTTGCAATTTTCGCAGATCACACGGACCAGGCGTTGCGCGAGGATGCAATTCAGCGCGGAGACGAAGTTGTAGGGTTCAACGCCCATGTTGATGAAGCGGCCGATGACGTCCGTGCAGTTGTTGGCGTGCACGGTGGTGAAGACCAGGTGTCCGGTGAGCGCGGAGTTTATGGCGATTTGCGCCGTTTCCTGGTCGCGAATTTCGCCGACCATGATCTTGTCCGGATCGTGACGCAGGATGGAACGCAGGCCGCGGGCGAAGGTGAGGCCTTTCTTCTCGTTGACCGGAATTTGGGTGATGCCACGCACTTGATATTCGACAGGATCTTCAATGGTGATGATTTTGTCTTCGTCATTCTTGATCTCGTTGATCGCGGCGTAGAGCGTGGTGGTTTTGCCGGAACCGGTCGGACCGGTGACGAGGACCATGCCATAGGGTTCCTGAATGTATCGGCGAAAGCGCGTCTTGTCGGGGCCATCGAAGCCGACGACATCGAGAGTCAAGTTGCGGAATTTTTCGCTGAGCGTTTCCTTGTCCAGGACGCGCAGTACGGCGTCTTCGCCGTGCACCGAGGGCATGATGGAAACGCGGAAGTCCACGAAGCGGCCCTTATAGCGCACGCGGAAGCGGCCGTCTTGCGGAACGCGGCGTTCGGCGATATCGAGCTCGCTCATCACTTTAATGCGCGAAAGAATGGTGGCGTGCCATTCCTTGGCGAGCGGCTGCATGGCGTATTGCAGGACGCCGTCAATGCGGTACTTGACGACCACTTCGGTGTTGCGCGTTTCGATGTGGATGTCACTGGCGCGGCGCTCCAGCGCGGTAAAGATGACGGTGTCCACCAGGCGCACGACGGGGCTGACGCCGGAATCGCGCGTGAGCTTGTCCATCGAAATGTTTTCGTCGCTGTCGTCTTCGTCGCTGACTACCTGGAGAGTGAAGCCTTCGGTGGCCTGGTCGAGGACGCGCTGGGACTGTTCGGTGCGCTTCAGGAGGTCGTCAATCTGCCGGGTGGTGGCGACTTTTATTTGCAGACGCTTGCCGAGGAGAAGAGAAAGCTCGTCGGTAAGCTGCAGCTGGCTGGGATCAGCCATGGCGACCATGAGCGTGGTGTCATGGGCTTCCAGAGGGACGAACTTGTAGCGAAACATCAGCTCCGCTGGAATGCTGCGGAAAAGGTCCGGATCAATGCGCTGCTCGAGCAAGTCCACGAAGGCGCAGCGATAGCGCTCGGCGAGGCGGCGCGCCTGGTCGCGTTCGGCGGCGTCGTCGGTGCCGCCGGGAACAACCGGATTGTTGGTGGTGGTTGCCATCGAACGCTATCCCCCGGTGCCCACCTGGAGGGAAAAGAGCGGCAGATAAAGGGATATCAAAATAAAGCCTACCACAATGGCCATGACCACCAAAATGGCGGGCGAAACCCAGATGAGCGTGCGTTGCAGACGCGTGCTGACTTCTTCTTCGTAAAATTCTGCGACGCTGGTGAGCATGGCGGCGAGCGCGCCGGAAGCTTCGCCGACTTCGATCATTTCCAGGGCGAGGTCCGGGATCAGGCGCGTTTCGGCGAGGCTTTCATGCAGCGTGCGGCCTTCGCGAACTCTGCCTGCGGCGCCCTGCACGGAGGTAGCGATGAGTCGGCTGCCAATGGCTTGCGAGGAGGTTTCCAGCCCCGCTACCAGCGGCGTCCCGCCGGCTAACAGGGTGGAGAGAGTGCGGACGAACTGAGCGATCTGCGCTTTGAGCCAGATATCGCCGAAGATGGGGACTTTTGGTTTCAGGCGATCAAGGGCCAGGGCGCCCTGGTCCGAGCGCGTCCAGATGAAGACTGCCGCGACCAGGCCCGCCCCGACCGCGAGGACGACCAGAAAATAATCGCGCAGGGGCACCGCCAGATCGAGCATGAATTGAGTGATGGCGGGGAGCTGGATCCCGAGATCCTGATACAACTTCGAGAACTGCGGCATGGCGTAGGTGACCAGGTAGGTCATGATGACGATCACGGCGAAGACCAGGATGGCGGGATAAATCAGCGCGGTGGTGAGCGCCTTCTTGAAGCCGGAGCTGACGCGGAGATAGGAAATATATTGTTCGAGAACGCCGGTGAGGTTACCGCTGCGTTCGCCGGCGGTGATGGCGGTGACGTACACGGCGGGGAAGGATCCCTGCGCGGCGAGAGCTTCCGAGAGTAGCGCGCCGTCGCGGACGCGTTGGCGAACGTCTTGCAGGACGGGACGGAGGCGGGGCGCGGCCGCGCGTTCAGCAAGCAGATCAAGAGCTTTCAGGATCGGCAGACCGGCTTTCACCAGCGTATTGAACTGCTGATTGAAGATCAGGAAATCGTTGACGACTATTTTTTGGGCGCGGTGTTTGCCGCTGAGCTGCGAGAGAAAATCGAAATGCATGCGGACGGAAAAAACGTGGAAGCCCTGATCGGAGAGGCGTTGACGCGCTTCGCCCTCGGACTGGGCCGTCTCCAATTGCTGGAAGATCCGGCCGGAGGTGTCTCCGACTTTACATACGTATTGGCCCACGTGTGTATAGACGGCCCGGAGGGTGGGACGTCTCCTGCAAAGTTTAGCATACCCGTTCACCGGCGCACGGGATGTCGCAAAAGGGTGTTTAGAATTAATACTGTAGTAACAGGGCGCGAGATGAGCCGCAAGGGGTGCGTCGGAGCGTTGTCCGGATCGCCACCGTTGCGTCGCGCAACGCCGATGGCGCACGGAAGTGCGCCGCTAGGAAAGCAACGCCAAAGGCGCCCGGCTGAAGTGGGCCGCTACAAAATTAATAACGACGGCAACGGCTGCCCGGTGCGATGAACCTCGACCGGCCGCTAAAAATTCAAAGGCCACAGCGTCGTACGAATTGCAAGGCGCGGCTTGACCCATTCAGTGAATCTGATTCGCGAGAGAGGCTTCGTCGACCACGGTGACTCCTGGTGGTGGCGCGAAATGAAACATGGTTTCTGCGATGGGGAGGTTTTCTTCCCAATGGGCGAAACGAAATTCGGTTTCGAGATTTCCTGGTTGGCGGATGAGCAGGCGGACGAGATGGGCTTCGGGGTCGGATTCGAGCAGGACCTCGCTGATTTCTTGATCGGCGTCAGCGGATTCGCGCCTAGGTACGCAGCGCAGAACATGGTTGTCCGCGCCGGTTGGGTGGTCTTCGGGATTTTCGGACTTGGCGGCGTCCAGGAATTCGATGCTGCGGCAGAGCTTCGAAAGATCGGACTTGCCGGTTAGCAGCGCGAGCGGGGTTCGCCAGTCCGAGCTTTCCTTGACTTTGGCGCGGCTGACGGTGCGATCGGCGGGAACGTAGAACCAGACATTGGTGCCGTCCACGATAAAGAGTTTCTGCTCGGGCGATTGGTATTCCCAGCGCATGCGACCGGGCTGCGAAAAATAAACCACGCCAGATTCGGCGGAGCCGCCCGTGCCGCCCGCACCTTCGCTGTAGCGTTCGTAGAATGCGGCCTTGAGAGTTTGAGCGTGGCGATAGCGAGCTTCGATGGCGTGGAGCACGGCTTGCGCGTCGCGCGCCGCGGGTGAGAAGGCTGAAACCAACACAACACAGAGTGCTAGGAGCACGCCATGAGTTTAGCAGGAAATTGCACAGCGAGAGTTGCAGGGCGGATGGAAATCAGGGAAGGTGGACGGAAGCTTTCGAGGTGCCTTGAAAGAAGAAAGGGGAAGAAACCTGGTTTCCTCCCCCGTTGCTCGACAGATCAGACTACTGCAGAGCCGTCAAAGTTTCGCACTTGACGTCTGTTCCTGGATCCGCACCGCCCGCTGGGTCGAAGCGGACCACGCCGGATTCATCGGAGCAGAACGTGCGTTGACCAGTCGTTCCCACCGTGACCGGAACGGCCGCGGCTTCGAACGAGGTATTCGGATTGACTGCAGTTCCCGCACCGCCTGCACCGGTCGCCGTCAGGGTATAACCGCTCTTGACGCCGGTAACGGTGATGATCGGGTCGAGAATGCAAGCCGTAGCCGCCGCAGCAGTGCAAGGCAGCGCACCACCGAGGTTGCCGATGGCAACCGCAAAGCCCTGTCCCCACGTGGAGGAGTAGGAAACTTCCGCGGTAACGATCGAACGGATGGAACCGACGGCCGAGGATTCGTTGGCCGCGATGCGGGCACGAAGCAAGTTCGGAATCGCGATGGCTGCGATGATCAAAATAATCGCCACGACGATCAGCAACTCGATTAGCGAAAAACCCTTTTGATTCTTCTTCATTGTTGCGTATCTCCTTCGAATTTGGATGTCTGACGGCCGGGACGAATTCCCTGGTAAGTAGCCAGTAAAGCAAGAGGCAAGCGCCGTTCCAACCCGGTACACCCCTATGTACTGTCACGATACATGGTGTTATCTCCATAGGTATTAGGCAGATACGCGGAATCGCCGAACGAGAGGGAGCCGCTGGCGCGGGCGGTACGCTCGAAAACTGACTTATTTTGCCTGAGGAAGACGACAGAAAGCGTCAACAAGATCGCGGGCGCGCGCGGAGATGGGCCAGGGCAACAGCAGAAGGCCGCGGAAACAACAAACACCGGTGCGGACGGACAAGCGTAGTGCAGCACTAGCAGGACTTCACGAAGATCGCAGTATTACTGAAGTGCGGGCAATGCTTCGCAGGCGTTTTGCGTGGCAGCCACGGCGCCCGACGTGTCGTAGTGAATCGTTCCTGGCTCGTCGCTGCAGAAGCTGCGGATGCCCGTGAGATTCTCGGTGACCGGAGTCGCAGTAACAAGATAGGCGTCCGTGCCAGCGGTGCCGCAGCCAGCCGGAGCAGCGACCGGCGCTCCAACGGCAGTGAAAGCGAAGGCAAATCCACTCTTGGTATTCGGCGGCGTAGTGACGATTTCGTCCAACAGAATCGCTTGATTGCAAGTCGCAGGGCCAGCCGGGGGACCGCCCAGGGTGGCGAGGTCCGGAGGAAAGCCATTTCCGTAGGTGGAACTATAGGTCATGGCCGCGGTGGTGATGGTGCGCACGGTGACGGCCGCCGCGGCTTCATTCGCGGCGATGCGTGAATTCAGAAGACTGGGGATCGCGATGGCCGCGATGATCAGAATGATCGCGACAACAACCAGCAGCTCGATCAGGGAGAAACCGCGTTGAACGGAAGTCCCGGGTTCCGTTGTCCGATTTTTTTTGTCGGTGAACATGATCGCAACAATTTTCCTCTGGAAGCAAGCTGTCCCGCTGGGAGAGCCGGACCGAGCGATGCGCTTCCCGCCTGAGATCCTGAGCCTTGCTTGTGGCCGAGCCGCTAGCGCCACACATCCCCGTTCGAGATCTAACCGCCGCTGAAAACCACTGCCGGATAAAAAAACGGGAAGGAAGTCGTCCTCCCTTCCCGTCACAGCCGAATCGAATGACTACTGCAGGGCCGTCAAAGTCTCGCACTTGACGTCTGTTCCTGGATCCGCACCGCCCGCTGGGTCGAAGCGGACCACGCCGGATTCATCGGAGCAGAACGTGCGTTGACCAGTCGTTCCCACCTTGACCGGAACGGCCGCGGCTTCGAACGAGGTATTCGGATTGACTGCAGTTCCCGCACCGCCCGCACCAGTCGCCGTCAGCGTATAACCGCTCTTGATACCGGTAACGGTGATGATCGGATCGAGAATGCAAGCCGTAGCTGCCGCAGCAGTGCAAGGCAGCGCACCACCGAGGTTGGCGATGGCAACCGCAAAGCCCTGTCCCCACGTGGAGGAGTAGGAAACTTCGGCGGTAACGATCGAACGGATGGAACCGACAGCAGAAGCTTCGTTCGCCGCAATGCGGGCGCGAAGCAGGTTCGGAATCGCGATGGCCGCGATGATCAAAATAATGGCCACTACGATCAACAACTCGATTAACGAGAAGCCCTTCTGTTTCTTATTCATTGTATCTCCTGGGAGCCGAAGCTCCGAAATTTGTGTCATACACCCTGGCGGGGTACAGCCAGCATAGTGCAAGCCTGGTGCCACGATGAGGTCAGCGGGTCACTTTCCCGACACATGCGATTATACCCCTTAGATTCATCATGATACAAGCCCTTCGAAGCTGTGATTTCCAGCGTCGCCCTCGTCCGCGCCCCGAAAACTCTGAAAGCCGACAAGAATTGTCACTCTAAACTGACTCAACCCGGCCACCTCTGGTTAGCCTCAAATTCCGTATTTCTTGGCATAGTGGCGGAACGAGCGATACGACATCTTCAGCGTGTCGGCGGCACGTGTACGGACCCCGCCGGAACGCTCCATGGCGGCGAGCAGGAAGGAGCGCTCGAGTTTCTGAATGTAGACTTCCAGATCAATGCCTTCGGCGGGCAGGATCGAGCCGCTGCCGTTTCCGTTCCCGTTTCCGGAGTGCTGCGAGACGGCTTCCTGATAATGGTCCCGGATACGCGCGGGCAAAGCTTCGGCGGAAATTCGCGGCGAACCCTCCAGGGCGACAGCGCGCTCGATGGTGTTCTCCAGCTCGCGTACGTTGCCGGGCCAGTCGTAAACTTCCAGGCGGCGCATGGCTTCGGGCTCGATGGCTTCAATCTTCTTGTTCATGGATTTGGAGTAACGATCCAGGAAAGAGCGCGCGAGCAGCGGGATGTCTTCGCGGCGTTCGCGCAGGGCCGGGAGATGGATGGGAATCACGCTGAGGCGGTAATACAGATCCTCGCGAAAGCGGCCTTCGGCGATTTCCTTGGCGAAATCTTTGTTGGTGGCGGCGATGACGCGCACGTCCACGTCGCTTTCTTCGGTGCTGCCGAGCGGCCGTACTTTTCCTTCCTGCAGGACGCGATAGAGCTTCACCTGCATGGTCAGGCTCATGTTGCCGATCTCGTCCATGAACAGAGTGCCGCCATCAGCGGCTTGAAACAGGCCGCGGCGATTTTCGTTTGCGCCGGTGAAGGAGCCGCGCAGATAACCGAACAGTTCGGATTCAAGCAGGGTTTCCGGGAACGCGCCGCAATTAATGGTGATGAAGGGAGCTTTGGAGCGCGCGCTATTTTCGTGGATGGCGCGCGCGACGAGTTCTTTGCCGGTGCCGCTTTCTCCGGTGATCAGCACGCGGCTGGACTGCGGGGCGATGGTTTCGATCAGGTCAAAGAGATCGCGCATTTTGGGACTGGCGCCGATGATGTGATCGAAGCCGGTAAAACGGCGGAGCTGGCGGCGCAGCTCGCCGGCTTCCTTGCGCAGAGCCTGATTTTCCGCGATGCGCTTGACGGCGGGACGAAGCTCGTCGAGGAGGCGATCGCCCTTGACGACATAGCGGTCGGCGCCAAAATTTACCGCGTCAATCGCGGTGTCCACCGTGGGCACGCCGGTGATCAGAATGAAGATGGTGGATGGCGAAACTTCTTTCGAGTACTGCAGGAGTTCCACACCGTTCATATCCGGCATGCAGATATCGGAGATCACGATGTCAAAGACCTGCGCGGCGAGGCGGCGCTTGGCGGCTTGACCGTTGGAGACAACCTCGACTTTGTGACCTTCCTTGCGGAAGCTGATTTCCAGCAACTCGGAGATGGAGGGTTCGTCGTCAACGACCAGCAGGTGGGCCATGGCGCGTTACCCCTTCCCTACAACGCGAAGGTGCTCGTCATGTTCGCGGACGTCCTGCAATTTGGGAGCAGCGGCGCGGGCGCGTACGGCGCGCGGTATTTCGACAATGAAATCCGCTCCGGCGCCTTTCTGGGCTTCGACGCGGATGCGCCCACGATGCGCCTGCAAAATCTGATACACGACGGCCAAACCCAATCCCGTGCCGCCCGTGAATCCGGACTGAAAGGGCTCGAAGATGCGCGTAGCTTGCGCCGGGTCAATGCCGATGCCGGTGTCGCCAATTTGGATGCGCGCCCAATTTTCGTCGGCGCTGATGCTGACGGTGAGCACGCCGCCCGCGGGCATGGCGCGCAGAGCGTTGTTGCAAAGATTCCAGAAGACTTGTTTCATAGCGTCGCGATCGGCGCGCGCGCGCAGGCTGCGGACTTTGAACTGGCGCACGATGCTCAACTTGCCGACCGCGTTGGCATCATGTTCGAGCAGCAGCAGGGTCTCTTCCAGGAGAGGAAGAACATCAATATCGGCGAAGCGGTAGCTCTTCACCCGCGAATAGTCGAGGAAGTCAGTGATGATTTGGTTCAGACGCTGGGACTCGCGGCTGACGATGTGAACGAGTTTTTTGTCGTCTTCATCGAGCGGCGCGAGGCGGGCGAGTTCCTTTAGCGCGCCGGTCATGGCGGTGAGCGGCTGGCGAATTTCATGAGCGATGGCGGCCGAAAGACGGCCGAGGGCGGCCATGCGCTCGGTGGTGACGACTTCCTTCTCCAGACGCTTGAGCTCGGTCAAATCCTGGAAGTTATAGACGAAGCCCATATTTTGGTTTTGCGCGGTGCGCAACGGCGAAATCGAAAGGCCCAGAAAGCGCGTCGCTCCATCGGCGGTCTGGTATTCGATTTCCTTGCGGGCGGCGAGCGGATTTCCCTGCTCGTCGTATTCCACCGGCCAGAAACCCGGGAAAATGTCGGCAATTTTCTCACCGCGATGCAAGCCCAAGCCGGAACCGGTGATTTCAGCGCCGGCGCGGTTCATCAGCAGGATGCGGCCTACCATATCGGTGGTGAGCAGGCCGCCGCGCATGGATTCAATGATGTCCTGATTGAAAGTTTGCAGGTCTTTCAGTTCCTCGCTCTTGGCTTCGAGCTCGACGCCCTTCTTGCGCAGGGTCTGAGCCAAGAGGCTGCCGAGGTAGGCGACGGCAAAAAAGGCAAACAGATTACTGGCGAGCCAGGAATCCAAGGCTCGCAGCGTGGGCATGGAGGTCGCGGTGCGCGGGAAGGCGCCGTAGTAGGTAAACTCCAGAGCTCCGCCCAAGAGAGCGAATGCGAATCCGGCCACGAGGAAAACGCCGCGGCGCGAAAATAGGACGCTGGCCATCAGGATGGCGAGCAGGTAGAGCGAGACGAAATAGCTGTCCTGCATGCCGGTGGCATACACCACGCCGGTAACCAGCAACAAGTCGCAGGCGATTTGCAGGGGTGCGTGCCAGCGCGCGAGAGGAACCCAGCGCCGGAGGATGACGTAGAAAATGGCGAGCGTGTACCAGAGCGCGATCAATTGCACGAAGGAACGAACCGGCACGGGCATCGGCGTGAGATGCCGCGCGGCGATGACGATGCCCACCAGGAAGGTGATGGCCAGGAAGCGGACTCGTCCCAGCCAGGATAGCCAGTCACTCACATTGGGTGTGGACTTCATTTCTGATTTTTCACCGCGCTTCGAGCGCGAGCTGCGCTATGTCCCCTGCTCCGGCCGCGCTGCGAAAGCTGCCCAGCGCATCTGCAGGCGCCCCGCGAACCAGGCGCCTGGATGCAAGTGCGGGCGAGCGCCGCACGGGTTCTAGTGGCCTGCCAGTTTGCCGATCAACGAGAACAAAGGCAGGTACATGGAAATAACGATGCCACCGACGACCACGCCCAGAACAACGATCATGATGGGCTCCATGGCGGTCAGCAGGTCTTTCACGGCCGCGTCCACTTCGTCTTCGTAGAAGTCCGCGATTTTCTGGAGCATCGCGTCCATCGCGCCCGTTTGTTCACCGACGCCGATCATCTGCGTGACCATGCCGGGAAATACTCCGGTGTCTTTCAGCGGATCGACCAGCGAGCGGCCGGCTTCGACAGCTTTGCGCGTCTGGGTGATGGCGCGCTCGACTACCGCGTTACCCGAGGTGCGCGCGGTGATGTCCAGGCCTTCGAGAATAGGCACGCCGCTGGAGATCAAGGTGCCGAGCGTGCGCGTAAAGCGCGCGACGGCGATCTTTCTCATCAGCGGGCCGATCAGAGGAATCTTCAGAATCACGGTGTCAATCGCCATGCGGCCTTGCGGTGTGCCGTACCAGGATTTCAGGGCGAACACGCCTCCTGCAAAGAACATCGCAATGATCAAGCCGTAGATGCTGCCGACGAAGTCGCTCAGCATGATCACGATGCGCGTGGGAAGCGGCAGATCCACACCCAACCCGTTGAAGAGCTGGGTGAAAATCGGAACAACCTTCCACAACAGCAAGATGATGACGCCGCCGGCGATGCCCAAGACAGCGGCCGGATAGATCATCGCGGATTGCACGGCGCGCTTGAGCTTGACGTTCTTTTCGATGTAGCTGGAGAGGCGCTGGAGA
>Ga0210394_10003173_pt1 | contig 21125 bp, 19 predicted proteins | sample IncBWC12MmetaG_FD_160121 | JGI IMG/M metagenome (GOLD analysis project Ga0210394, IMG submission 160121) | Forest soil microbial communities from Barre Woods Harvard Forest LTER site, Petersham, Massachusetts, United States - Inc-BW-C-12-M | ecosystem: Environmental > Terrestrial > Soil >...
TCTTAAGGAGGCTTCGTTATGCAGAGCGGTAATTTTCGGAATGCAGCGATGGTTTTATCGCTGTCTTTGGTCGGAGTTGTAGCGATGGTTGGCGGCTGCAAAAAGCACGTAGCTTCAGTGCCGCCCGCCCAAACGACCCCGGCGCCGACCGCGCAGCCAACTGTGACGCTGACCGCATCACCGACGACGGTGAATCCGGGAGCGAGCGTGAACCTGACGTGGTCGTCCACGAACGCCACGGACTTGAGCATCGACCCGAGCGTGGGCAAAGTGGCGGTGGAAGGTTCCACACCTGTCACTCCGACTGAATCGACCACCTACATGATCACGGCGAACGGTCCCGGAGGCACCGCGACAGCAACGGCGCGCGTGACCGTGACCGGCGGGGCTGCAGTGGTAGCGCCCACGTCTGGAACGCCCGCGGGGATCAGCGAGCTTTTCGAGCAAAATGTGCGCGACGCCTTCTTCGACTTCAACAAAGCGGACATTCGCCCCGACGCTCGCGACGCGCTCACCAAGGACGCGGAGTTTCTGCGCTCCTACTCCACGGTTCATGTGACGATCGAGGGCCACTGCGACGAGCGCGGCTCGACCGAGTACAACCTGGGCCTCGGCCAGCGGCGCGCGCAGGCTTCGAAGAATTATCTCGTCTCGCTGGGCATCTCCGCCGATCGAATCGACACCGTAAGCTGGGGCAAGGAGCGGCCTTTCTGCACGGAAAGCACGGAAGAGTGCTGGCAGCAGAATCGTCGCGGGCACTTCGTCATGGCGAAGTAGAATGCGCCGGTGAAGTAGCCGGTAAAGTGGAATGCACCGGTAGCGATATCGAATTCTTGCTATCAAAGATCAACGCTGTTGTGCGGGAAGCGGTCAAGGCGAAGGCGGCCGCTTCCCGCCACCTCGAAGGAGATTTCTTATGCGCACGCGATGGATTGTGCTTGGGCTTGGTTTGCTGTTTCTGGGGGCGTTGTGCGGGTCGGCGCTGGCGCCCACGCCCGTCGGCGCGGTGTCGAAGGAAATGATTCAGCTGCAGCAGTCGGTGGACGCATTGACGCAGTCGCAACAAAGCTTGCGCAGCGCTGTGGACGCCAACAACGCCACGCTGCGAACGCTGGTCCAGCAGGCGACGGATTCCGTGAACCAGCTGAATGGAAAAATGTCGCTCGTCGAGAAAACCGTGCAGGAAGTGCAGGCCAATACCGGCGCGCGCATCGACACGATGACCACGCAGACGCAGGGCCTTTCCGACAACGTGCAGGATATTCAGGCGCGCGTAGGGAAATTGTCGCAGCAGATGAACGACGTGCAGGGCCTGCTGCAAAGTATCGACGCCAAGATTTCCGGCGGAGCACCTCCTCCTTCGGCGGCTGCGGCGCCGGGAGCGGGAGGCGCGGCGGACGACAATAGCGCAGGCGGCGGCAATCCCGGCGCACCAGCGCCGATTCCGGCCGACACGCTTTATCAGAATGCGCTGCGCGATTTCACCGGCGGAAGATACGACCTGTCGCGGCAGGAATTTTCTGACTACATGACGAATTTCCCCACGAACGATCTGGCTTCGAATGCACAGTTCTATCTCGGCGAGATCGATTACGCGCAGGGCAATTACAAAGCGGCGATAGGCGCGTACACGAAAGTAATCGCTCAGTATCCGCGCAGCTTCAAGGTAGCCGCTTCGCAACTGAAGAAGGCGCAGGCGGAAATCAAGCTGGGCAACAAGCAGGCCGGCATTCGCGACTTGCACGAAGTGGTGCGCAAATATCCGGGCTCCGATGAAGCGCGTCAGGCTCAAGCGCGGCTACGAGAACTGGGCGTCCCCGCAACAACCCGGTAAGAAGATGAAACATTTCGGCACGCGAGCGGTGCGCGCCGGAAGCTTCGCGTTGGCGCTCGTGGCGCTCGCGATCGTATCCGCGGCGCCCGATTATCCGGCGCGTTCCGGTTCGCTTCCTCACTTCAGTTCCCTTCCCCGTTTCAGTTCCCTTCACGAAACCACCGACGCGGTCGCTTTCAGTCATGACGCCAAAGGGCTGGAAAGCCAGTACCAACCATTCCTGGATTCGTTCGCTGCAGTGAAGCCCGCGGAGTTCCACGCGGCGCTTGCAATCTTCGCGCTGCCGAATCCCGCTGATTGGTTTGCGAAGTACTTTGCGAAGGATCAGGTGGAGCAGCTCGTACGGCAGAATGAATCGGAGTTGAATGCGTATGAACAGGCGCTGTTGAGATCGATGGCCGCTGTGCCGCCCGGGACGAGATTTCGCGTCCGGTGCAAAAAGCCGCACGCCGATCCGACGATGCGCATCTCGCCGCGGCCTGATGCAATTCAGCCGAGCGCCGCGATCCCGGTCGAACAATTCGTTACTGAATTCGATTCGATTCCGAAAATGAAAAACGGGCGCTTCTCCATGTACGTCAACTACGTGTACGTGGAAGGCGCTTTTCGTTACGTGGGAAAAGGCGCGTACCCGTTTTGGTCGGCGCCAGACGAGCCATCCACAAAATCGATGCCCGATGCATCGCAGAAAAAGTCGACGCCTTGAGCGTCGCCGAAAAAATAGACCGAAGCAAATCTAGTTCAAAAATCGAATCAATCGGCTTGGGCGTAGCGCCGGAAAAAGCTGTCGGATTTCCATTGCGGGCGCTCCGTGCGATTCGCGACTGCGATGGTCAGGCCGCGCACAATGGCCTCGAATGCACCTGCTGACTGCAAATCGACTGGTTGATTCGTGTCGTCTGACGGCGCGTGGTAGCGCTGCGTGAGCCAGTCTTTATAGAGCTTCGCGTCGGGCGAGCCTTGCTCGTAACCTACTTTCATCGCGAGCGCGGGAATGCCGTGGCGGATGAAGCTGTACTGATCGCTTCGGATGAATGAATTGCGCAGCGGCTCGGGATCGGGCTGCACTTTCACTCCCTGCGCTTCGGCCACTTCGCGAACGATATCGCCAAGATCGGATTCCTGCAGTCCGTAGACAGTGAGCATTTTCAACGGAATCAGCGGCAGGAACATGTCTGTATTGATATCGGCGACGATCGATTTCGCGGGAACTGTAGAATGCGCGGCGAAATATTTCGAGCCGAGCAGGCCTTTTTCTTCGCCGCATACAAAGACGAAGAGAATCGAGCGCTTGTGCGAAGCAGGATCCTGTTTTAGCGAACGCGCTACATCGAGCAGGAGCGCGGAACCGGAACCATTGTCCATGGCACCGTTGTAGATTTTGTCGCCGTTGATGGGCTCACCGATTCCCAGATGGTCGATGTGCGCTGATAGAACCACGTATTCGCTTTTCAGCGCCGGATCGCTTCCGGGCAATTTGCCGATCACGTTGGCGGACTCAACTTCGGTCTTCTCAACTTTCGTGACGGCTTTGATCGAGACGGAGAGCGGGAATCGCGGTAGTGGTTTGCGGTCTTTGCCCAGCTCGGCGATTTCGGCAAAGGTGTGGCCGGAACCGGCAAATAATTTCTCCGCGCTTGCCGGGTTAACGATCATGGAGAGTTTTTCGCCTTCGGTTTCGTTCAGGCTGGCGTCCGCCAGCTCCATGCTGGGATGCGCGCGATTCAGCGACATGCGCGACCAGGGAATATCCATCGAGGCGGGGTTCGGCAAATTGATGACGCCCACCACGCCTGCTTTTCGCAGCGATTTCCAGCGTTCGCCGGCGGATTGATAGTGCGACGCTAGAGCCCCGGGCATTTCCGCGGGCGAGCCGCCGAAAATCACCACGACCTTGCCTTTCAGGTCGAGCCCGGCGAGATCGTCGTAGTTTTTCTCGGGAATGGTGAGACCGTAGCCGACAAAGACGAGAGGCGCTTCGATTTCGGGCGCGAGATTGACGCGCGTGTTGAAGAACGCGTCTTCGCCGAGCGCGAGAGGTTCGCTTTTTCCGTCGCGGATGAGGGTAATGCTGGAATCTTTCTCGACGATCTGGCGCACCTCGAATTTTACGGGCTGGTAGTAGCCGTCGCTGCCGGCGGGCTCTACGCCGTCGGCTTTGAGCTGCTCGACGACGTAGGCTTCGGCGCGCTTCAGTCCGGCGCTGCCGGTCTCGCGGCCTTCCATGTTGTCGTCGGCGAGGACTTTTACGTAGTCCCACCACGTCTTGCCGTCGAAATCATTCTTCGCGGCCTGTTGAGCGAAGGCGGCCGCGGTGACGCTGAATCCGAGCGTAAGCAGCACCAGCGATTTCTTCATGATGACGTCATGCCTCCCATTCACGGTCGAGTGCCCCGGGAAAAGATATCACGAAGGCACGCGAAGAGAGATCCCTCCGCTCCGGTCGGGATGACACCTCCTTCTAAGTCGCGATGAAAAATCGCGTCCACGTTTGCGTGGCCGGGCCACGCAAAGACGCGCGGCGCGTGACGCACGACCCGATACGGCGCGAAACCCGCGAAGAGAGATCCCTCCGCTTCGGTCGGGATGACAACCTCCCTTCAAAATCGCGATAAAAAATCGCCAAATATTTGCGATTAGACTTGGCCGCTGGTGTTTGTTTTCAGCAGGTTGCGGTGATTTCTAATTCCAGATTTGCGATTAGAAATTCGGCGGCTTACTGAGGCTGCTCTGCGGTCAGACTGGTAGATCACTCGCTTGGGGAGTTCGACCCAGGTGCCATCGTCCCGGAGGCAGGAGTAGGCGCGGATGGCGCGGAGGATGGCGTTGGCGGTGATGGGGGCGGTCTCAGCCTGCTCGACGAAGATATCGAGGACGGTGCGGATGTTCTCGTTGCGGCGGGCTTTGAGGCCGAGGGCGTTCGCGTGGCGGTAGATGACCGACCAGTGAGGCAGGTTGTAGTCTTTGACGATGTCGTTGGGGCCGTGCCAGTTGAGGAAATCGTCTTCGATCTCGGCGCGTTGCGGGTGATGGCAGATATGGCACTTACGGGCGTGGCGCTGGAGGTCGGCCCTTGGTCGGCGGAGCCTGCGGCGTCCGGTGATTTTGTCGATTTTCATGTTCGTTCCCTTCTTCTTTCGTTGAAGCTCCTTTGCTTAGAAAGAGTCCTTCCTTGGTTGGATGCTTCGCCGCCATACAAAGTAATTTCTGGTTCAGACGAATTCTAAATTATCTCTCGGAACCGTCACGGGAAGTACGCAGACAGAAAATGGCAAGCGGCCGACGCGAGGCATTCTGATTACTATTTGGCCATCGACCGGGCATACGCTCCACAACTAATAGCGGTAAGGCTAGGAATGGCGGATTAGCGCGTCCGTAGTTGACTGTATGTTTGTTTTGCGGTAAACTTGGTGTAGGCGGACTAGAAGTGGCAATTTTGGCGCCCCGTAGGCCCCCTTCCTACGCTTCCAGCCCAGAACGGACTACTTCTCAAAGCCGGATAATACATCGCGAGGTTAGTTATGTATGACGGTTTCGAAGTGGATATGCTCAATGTGGGCGACGCCGATTGTTTACTCCTCACGTGGTGGAATGGATTTTCGAATGTTCGGATTCTGATTGACGGCGGAAACGCCGGCGACGCGACGGCGATACTTTCGTTCCTCCAACGCCGCGGCGTTACGCGCTTGGATGCAATTGTCGGAACTCATATGCACGATGATCACGCAGCCGGACTGACGCGAATCGTTGAGGCGGGAACTCTTCAAATCGATCACGCCTACGTTCACGTTCCGCAGAACCATCTCGCGATGAAGCTCGTCGAAAAGGCGCTCGGAATCGCTGCGGGCACCACCGGTGCCAATTGTGTCGAGAAGACCCTGCAAACGTCGACGCGGTTAATTGCGGCGATTCGCGCCAAGAACATTCTGATAACGGAACCGTTTCAAGGCACGAGTATCGGACCGCTAACCATAGTTGGCCCATCCATGGACTATTATAGGGAACTTGTCGCGCAATTCGAAGACGCGGAATCGATACGTTCTCTCGATAAAGGCGCGTTGCACCATCTGATTGCAGACGCAATTGAAGACGAATTCGTTAAGACCGGGATTCTAGCGGAAGGGTGTCTGCTTGATGACCCCACAACCACTCCCGAGAATAACAGCAGCGTGATAGCAGGAACGATTGCTCGTGACAGTAAGTATCTTTTCACGTCCGACGCCGGCGCGCCGGCTCTAAAGTTAGCTGCGGCGGCTTACGATCTGACGCACTGCTTTTGGATGCAAATCCCGCACCATGGAAGCCGGCATAACATTACAAAGGAGCTGATCGAGAATTTCTCACCCAACTTCGCATACGTTTCAGCGGCTCGGTCGAAGAAGCATCCCCGCCGCACTGTCGTGAATGCGTTCAAGAAAATCGGTACTAAGGTATACAGCACTCACTACCCGAGCCCCAGTCACCTTTGGAATCACGTGGGCAATGTACCGTCCCGTGACGACTACGGGCCGGTGGCATCGCTTTACGAAGCCGACGAGGTGGCTCGGCGGATGGCGGGCTAGCTTAGAAAAGAGTGGAGATGAAAGGACTCGACCTGTCGCGTGCATTCGGGGATGGATACACGAGCAACGCTCGGCTCAAACCCGCGTTGTTGGCGCTCGTGCCCGTCATCGCGCTAGTTTCGGTCTTAGGGTTCAGATCCTCGGTGGCGATTGGCGTTTGGTCCGGCTTCGCCACTACCCTCGGCCTTACTTTTCTACTGGCCGAAATTGGTCGTGATCGTGGTAAGCGTGAGCAGCAGGCCTTATTCAGGATGTGGGGCGGAAATCCTTGTGTGCTAAAACTGCGTCATCGGGACAGCTCGCTCAATTTTCTTACCCTTGAAAGATATCATTCCGCGGGCGGTCGTTTATTGGGACGGCCTCTTCCCGACCCTATCCAAGAGGCCCGAGATCCTGAAATTGCCGATATTGTTTATGGGTCGTTAGTGGACATGCTTCGTGAACGTACTCGCGATAAGAAACGATTCCCATTGCTGTTCGGGGAGCTGGTCAGTTATGGTTTCAGGAGAAACTTATGGGGGCTCAAGCCATTCGCGCTTTGGACAGTCGCTGCCGCGGCTGTCTTCCAGGTGGCTCTCTTTGCTTTTGAAATCAGGGTGCGGGGCCATGCAGATTCTAGTTTGATTTGGCTCACCGTTGCGGACTGTCTGATTGGGTTGTTCTGGATTCGTGTAGTTAAGCCAAGCTGGGTAAAGATCGTTTCTGACTCCTACGCGGAACGGTTGCTGGCGACAGCGGAAATCTTGAGCCCAATGCCCGGGCGAGGCCAGCCCGCTCAGCAAGAAGCTAAGATCGGTCACCGGGCGCGCACTGGCCCACGAACTACGACGAGAGCCAAGAAAAGCGTTCGCGATGAAGAACGACCTTCCAGCGCCTCCTGAAGCACTTCCGGGAACTTTGCAAACTCAACGTTCGACCGCGCAGTTTTTCTGACCTGGGGATTCCAGTTCGGCTATACTCGCGGTTACTTCACTTCTGAAGACAGGTGGTCAAAAACGCATGTCAGTTAACAAGGCAATTCTTGTGGGGCGTCTGGGACGCGATCCTGAGACGCGGTTTACGTCGGGCGGGCAGGCGGTGGCGAATTTTACGCTGGCGACGGATGAGACGTTCAAGGACCGGTCTGGCGAGCGGCAGAAGCGGACGGAGTGGCACCGCATTGTGCTGTGGGGCAAGCTGGCGGAGATTACGCAGCAGTATTTGAAGAAGGGGATGCTGGTTTATATCGAGGGACGGATTCAGACTCGGCAGTGGGAAGACAAGCGCGACGGGCAGAAGCGCACGACCACGGAGATTGTGGCGAATGTGATGCGCATGCTGACGAGCCGGGCGGAGGGCGCTGCGGCTGGGGCAAGCGCGGCGGCGGGCGGTCCGGGGGGTCGCGCGTTTGATCCGGATGCTGAGGGCGGCGGCGGGTTGCCGGATGAGGTGGCTGGTCCGGGGCCGGAAATTTCGGATGAGGATATTCCGTTTTAGTGGGCGGGTGTTAGAGAGCCAGCGCTAAAGCGCACAACTCAAAGGCGAGATTGTTTCGGAGCGCTAAAGCGCTCCTCCCCCGCATGAATGCGGGGGCTCCCACCGAAGTTCTAAGCTAAACACAATCGGAGCGGCGGCGGGCGAAGGGCACGACGACAACGTCGTCGTGGCTGCTACGCTACGTCAACACCAACGCCGCCGTCGTTTCCCTCTTGTCGCGAGTGCTGGGATCTAGCGACTTGGGGCGCAGGCTGAAGCCTACGCTACTGAAAGGCGAAGCCCAACGACGAGACAAGTCGTAGCTACCCGAACTGCGTGCGACCAACGCTGCCATGGCTTCCTTCTTGTCGCGAGTGCTAGGATCTAGCGACTTGGGGCGCAGGCTGAAGCCTACGCTACTGAAAAGCGAAGCCCGACGACGAGATGGGCGTCGTCGCGGTTGCCACGGTACGTCAAACCAACGCTGCCATCGTTTCCTTCTTGTCGCGAGTGCTGGGATCTGGCGTGTTGGGGCACAGGCAGGAATGCCTGTGCTACTGGAACTGCCGACGCCGCTCATCGAATGGCGTGATCGTGCCAAGTTTAGTTGCCGGGCACGGCCCTCCTGCGGCGGGTCTTCGACATGCCGTGCCCCTACTGAAAATTAGCAGCGCCATCGGGCGCCAGCCCAGGATCAGGAATCCGCTGCTCACGCTACTTGCGGCACAGACATCATTTTCACGGGCGCCTGCTGGCGCGGCCTGTGCTACTGAAAAGCGAGACGGGTCAGTGGGCTGCGGCGGCGGCGTCTTTTTTGCGCTGTTCGTCTATTTCGTGGAAGAAGTTTTCGAGTTTTATTTTTTGCTCGGGGGTCATTAGGGCGCGGAGCTTTTCGCGGCTCTGCTGGCGAATCTGTTCCTTCAGTGCGTCAACGGGAGCGTAGAGCGCTTTCCATTGAGCGCGTGTGTCGTCCACGATGGCGGTAACTTGTTTTTGCTGGTCCGGCGTGAGATCCACTTCGTGCGTGAGACGGGCTACGATTTCATCGCGCGTTTTTGGCGCGGTTTGATGGCCCCAAACTTTTTCGCCCCACAGATGTGTTCCCAGCCCGCCGAGTAAAACACCGAGCGCGAAAACGATAATCACCAGGAAGGCCGCTTCGCGGCGCGTTTTAGTGTTTTGCATGTTCATCTTCCGCGACCATCATCAGAACTTCATCGCGACTGCTGGGAACGCGCGCCGGATCGGGAGTAAACATATCCGGGATGCGAGAAGATGCTTCGAGCGTGGGCGAATGCTGAGGCGTCTGCTTGGCGTGAGAGGTGGTGTCATAGGCGACGAGAACAGCCAGAGCCAAAGTGGCGGTGGCGGCGAAGCGCCAGCCCATGGAAACGAGCGGCTGCCAGAATCCGCGTTCGGTGCGCACGGCGCTATCGGTGCGAATGCGAGCCATCACGTTGCGAGAGAACCCGGGGCCGGGATCGGCCGTAGCTTCGGCGAGATGCAACAGGCGCGGAGTGAACGCAACGTGTTCGCGAGCTTCGCGGCAGCCTGAGCAAGATTTCAAATGTTCGGATAGCCGCACTGCGTCGGCGCCGCCAATTTCTCCGGAGACGGAATCCTCGAGGAGGGCTTCGTACTCCGGGCACGCCGAGCTTTTATATTCGTAACTCATGGTTTCAACTCTTCCTTTCAGCATTTGCTGAGTGGCTTCCCGATTTAGTACTACCGGGACTCGTCCGACGGCGATAGACATCCATCAAGCGGGAGCGCGCACGGAACAGTCGAACTTTTACCGTATTCACGTTGAGGTCGAGGATTTCCGCCAATTCCTGCACCGAAAAACCTTCCATTTCTTTCAAGACTAGTAGTTGCTGATCTTGTTCCGGCAGCTTCTCCAGCATCCACTCGAGCGTTTCCTTTACTTCTGCCTGCTCGCTCGCACCCGACGCGGGCCGGTCAGCTGAGACGATCCCGTCAAGGCGCGAGACTTGTTCCTCGGAAAGATCCGCCTCGTAGACCAGGGGGCGAACTTTCTTCTTGCGCAGGTAGTCCCAGCACTCGTTCACCGTGATCTTGTAGAGCCAGGTGGAGAAGGCCGAACGCAGGTCAAAGCGCTTGAGCGAGATAAAGACCTTGAGGAAAACCTGCTGCGCGACATCCTCAACATCCTCCCGCCGGCGCAGAATCGAGCCAACCAGAGCGAGAACGCGCTGCTGGTGGCGTCGAATGAGCTCCTCGAAGGCGGCCTCTGTTCCATTTTGGGCCAGTCGTACGAGGTCTCGCTCCTCTTCGGCCCTGGTCCGGCGGCCGAGAGGAATTGCAACGGTGGAGGCGCTGGCTGCCACATTCTTTGGGACGTCGGGCATTGAAATCAGGTTACATCGAAAATATTTCGCTGACTACTGGTCAAGCTATGCGGGAAGGCTAACTTTCGCCTTGCCACAATAAAATACTTCATGCAACAATACCCGCCATGATAATTGGAGATCGTATCCGCCTGCTTCGAGAAACAAAAAAACTATCCCAAGGTGACATCGAGAAGCGCACGGGTCTTCTCCGCTGTTACATTTCGCGCGTGGAAAATGGCCATACTGTACCGGCTATCGAGACGCTCGAGAAACTGGCACGAGCGATGGAGGTTCCGCTCTACCAGTTGTTCTATGACGGCGAAGAACCGCCCGAGCTGCCGAATCTTCCGAAGCGTAGATCCGCTGACGAGATTGCATGGGGCAGCAAGGGAAAAGATGCGCGATTGCTGGGCCGCTTGCGCCGGTTGATGGGTCGTTGCGATGAAGGCGACCGCCGGTTGCTGGTGTACATGGCTCAGAAGATGGCGAACCGCTAAGTCTTTCGGGGATTGCTGCTGCGTAAGAGTGGGCTCCTGGATTATGCCGAGGCCTTTGGCTACTCCCACTCGATCGTGCTCGGTGGCTTAGAGCTGATATCGTAAACGACGCGGTTTACGCCTGCCACTTCGTTGACGATTCGCGCGGAGATTCGCTCGAGGACTTCGCGGGGTAGTCGCGCCCAGTCGGCCGTCATCGCATCCTGCGATTCCACCACACGAACGGCGATGGTGCCTCCGTACGTCCGCCCGTCACCCATTACACCTACGCTTTGAACCGGCAGGAGCACTGCGAAGGCTTGCCAGACTTTTTCGTAGAGGCCTGCGCGGCGAATTTCTTCGATTACGATTGCGTCGGCGGGGCGGAGCGTTTGGAGTTTTTCGCGGGTTACTTCGCCTAACACCCGTACTGCTAGTCCCGGGCCGGGGAATGGATGCTTCACCAGAATTTCTTCGGGCAAGCCTAATTCCCTGCCGATCTGGCGGACTTCGTCTTTGAACAAATCGCGCAGGGGCTCGATGAGCGAGAAGGGCATGTTGGCTGGAAGGCCGCCTACGTTGTGGTGCGTCTTGATGGTTTGCGACGGGCCTTTTACGGAGACGGATTCGATCACGTCGGGATAGAGAGTGCCCTGGACTAGAAATTTTACGGGCGGCGCGTCTTTTGCATGCGCTGAGGGTGAAGCGGCAGCGAGTTTGCGGGCTTCGTCGGCGAAGATGGCGATGAATTCGGCGCCGATTCGTTTGCGTTTTTGCTCAGGGTCGGTGATGCCCTTCAATTGCAACAGGAAGCGATCGGTTGCGTCAACGCCGATTACGTTGAGGCCTAGGCGGTCGCGCAGGAGTTCGAGCGTTTCTTCGTATTCGTTCTGGCGCAGGACGCCATTGTTGACGAAGACGTTGGTGAGGCGATCGCCGATCGCGCGATGAACGAGTGCGGCTGCTACCGCTGAATCAACTCCGCCGCTGAGCGCACAGATAGCGCGGGCGCCTTCTGCTTGCTTGCGAATCGCATCGACTGTGGCGGTGATGAATCCGGCGCGGTTCCAGTTCTTTTTGGCGCCGCAGATCTCGAAGACGAAATTCTGGAGAATGTCGCGGCCGCGTTCGGTGTGATTTACTTCGGGATGAAATTCCACTCCGTAGCATCGGCGCGACGGGTGCTCGATCGCAGCGACGGCATTGTCCGTGCGGCCAGTGACGTGGAAACCTTCGGGTAGGTCGATTACGTGGTCGCCATGGCTGTTCCAGATTTTGAGTCTTTCCGGTAGACCGCCGAATAAGGTCGAGGTGTGCTTCGCGTCGATATCGAGGTGAGCGGGGCCATACTCGCGAGCCTGCGCCCGAACGACCTTCCCGCCGAGCGTATGTGCCAGCCATTGCATTCCATAGCAGATTCCGAGAACGGGCACACCGAGTTGCAAAACTTTTGCATCGCAGACCGGCGCGTCTGCGTCATAGACCGAACTTGGGCCGCCGGAGAGTACCAGGCCGACGGGTTCAAGCGCGCGAATTTCCTCGAGCGATGCGGTGCACGGAAGAATCGCGGAGAAAACCTGCAGCTCGCGGACGCGGCGCGCAATCAGCTGTGTGTACTGGCCGCCAAAATCGAGAACCACGATTCCGTGGCGCGTGCTGAGTGTGCCTTTGGCGTCCGGTAAACCCTGTACGCCACTTGTCGTCTTTGGCGCTACATGTGGCGCTGCACCTGTTTCGGGAGTCATCCGCTTCACCTCGCAGCCGCTCCTGTATCGATTTGCTCAGCCCTAGCTGATTCTTAAATCATCAAATCATCGCAATACGATATTCACCAGCTTCTTCGGCACCACCACAACTTTAACGATTTGCTTGCCTACGAGCAGCGGGGCGATGCGCGGATCGGTCATCGCGCGCTCGCGCGTTTCGTCCTCGCCCAGGTTTTCTTCCACCACCATTTTGCCGCGCAGGCGCCCGTTGATCTGGATGATGATTTCGATCTGCTCCTCGCGCGTCAAATCCTCGCGGTAGCGTGGCCATTTTGCCTTGGAAATGCCGCCTTGATTACCGAGCATTTCCCACAGCTCTTCGGCAATGTGCGGTGCCATGGGCGCAAGCATCAGGGCCATCACGTCGAGAACCCGCTTAAGAATTACCGGATTCAGGTCTACGTTGAGCGGCTCGGCCGCGTGCAGCTCGTTGACTAGTTCCATCAGGAGCGCGATTGATTTATTGAAATGCCAGCGATGCTCGAAATCGTTCGTAACGCTCTTGAGCGTCTGATGAGTCTTGCGCACGAGCGTTTTCTCTTTCGCGGTTGCGTTGGTCAGGTCGGTCTTCGAAACCAGCTCCACCTCTACTGACTTCAACCGCGCTGCATGCTGGTCCACGAGCCGGTAAACCTTCTTCAGGAATCGCGCGGAGCCCTCGATTCCCTGCTCGTCCCATTCGAGATCTTTTTCCGGAGGCGCCGCGAAGAGCGTGTACATCCGGCCCGTATCGCAGCCGTATTTATCGGCCATCTCGATCGCGCCCACCACGTTGCCGCGCGATTTCGACATCGCTACGCCGCCCTTCTGCACCATGCCCTGGGTGAAGAGACGCTTGATCGGCTCATCGTGATTCACAAGACCAAGGTCGCGCATCACCTTGCAAAAGAATCGCGAGTACAGGAGATGCAGAATCGCGTGGGTGATTCCGCCGACGTACTGGTCGATCTGAAACCAGTAGCGAACTTTTTCTTTGTCGAAGGGCGCCTTGTCGTTGTGCGGATCGGTGTAGCGATAGAAATACCACGACGAGTCCATGAACGTGTCCATCGTGTCGGTTTCACGCCGCGCAGGGCCGCCGCATTTCGGGCACGTGGTGTTCACGAATTCCGGTGAAAGGGCGAGGGGCGACTGGCCTTGTCCTGTGAGCTTGATATCCAGTGGCAGCTTCACCGGCAGTTGATCATCCGGCACCGGAACGATTCCGTCTTTCTCGCAATAGACCACCGGGATCGGTGTGCCCCAATAACGCTGCCGCGAGATTCCCCAATCCTTCAGGCGATACGTCGTCTGCGCTTCGCCGAAACCTCCGGCTTTCGCGTCCGACGCCATTTTTTCCTGGGCCTGCTCTGATGTGAGACCGGTATACGGCCCGGAGTCGACTAATTTCCCGTACTCCGTGAATGGCTCATTCATCCGGTCGAGGCGCAGAGGCGGCCCATCCTTCGGGTGGACTACAATTTTCATGGGCAGATTATATTTTTCCGCGAATTCGTAATCGCGTTCATCGTGAGCTGGCACGCACATCAGCGCGCCTGTGCCATAGTCCGCCAGGACGAAGTTCGCGATCCAGATAGGCAGGCTCTCACCTGAGAACGGATTCACGGCGAAACGCCCAGTGAAGAATCCTTCCTTCTCGGCGGTCGCGACATCCTCGGCGCGCGTGCTTTTCTGTCGCATTGCTCTGATCTGCGCTTCCATTCCGATTTGGCCGCGCACGCCGTCCACCAAGCGCAGCGCCGCAGGATGTCCCGCCGACAGGACGAGAGCTGTGGCGCCATAGATCGTATCGATGCGGGTGGTAAAGACTTCGATCGCGAGGTCCTCTATCTGGGCCACGTTGAAGCGCACGCGAGCCCCGCGCGACTTCCCAATCCAGTTGCGCTGCATCGAGAGGACGCGCTCGGGCCATCCGTCTTCGAGTTCCTTCATATCGTCGAGGAGCTGATCAGAATACTGCGTGATGCGCAGGAACCATTGCTCGAGTTCGCGAATTTCGACGAGGGTGGTTTCGTGCCGCCAGCAACAACCGTCGACCAACACCTGCTCGTTAGCGAGGACGGTGGCGCACTCCGGGCACCAGTTCACTTTGCTTTTCTTGCGAAATGCGATTCCCTTCTCCAGCATGCGCAGGAAAAACCACTGGTTCCAGCGGTAGTATTCCGGGTCGCAACTCGAAATTTCGCGGCGCCAGTCGTAACTGAACCCGAAACGCCGGAGCACGCGGCGAAACTCATCGATATTCGCGTTGGTCCACTCGCGCGGAGGAATGCCGTGCTTTATGGCCGCATTTTCAGCAGGCAGACCGAACGCATCCCAGCCCATCGGGTGCAGCACGTTGAATCCGCAGAGGCGCTTGTAGCGCGCCACTGCGTCGCCAATCGTATAGTTGCGCATGTGGCCCATGTGCAGAGTGCCGGAGGGATAGGGCAGCATTTCGAGCATGTAGAATTTCTTGCGCGACGCGTCGCCGTCCACGGCATTGAACGCGCCCTGCTCGTCCCAAATCTTCTGCCATTTGGATTCGATCTGCTGGGGATCGTATTCTGCCAAGGTCACTTTCCTTGCGTGCTCAGCTTCGAAAACTAGATTACTTTCTTCTCGCACTTCGACGCCTCTTTGCCGCGGCCTTTCGTTTGCTCCCTTTACTTCCCTTTGGTACGGCTTGCTTTAGTTTCTTTTTCCTCGGTTTCATGCCATCGGCCGTGCCTGTCGCCTTTACGACGCGCCCGACGAGCTTCCACAGCGCGGCCACATTTCGACGGTCATCGCCCGGCTTGTCAATCGGGGTCTCGAGGATGAAGGCGCGTCCTGCGAGTAGCGAGTGATTCAGAATTCTGCCAAACGCTTCCGCGCCGATTTTGCCTTTGCCGATGTGTTCGTGGCGGTCCACGCGCGAGCCGAGTACCGTCTTCGAATCATTTACGTGCAGCACGAAGACGCGGTCGAGCCCTATCGTGGTGTCGATCAGCCGCAAAGCCGATTCGAGACCTTCGGCAGTGCGAATATCGTGGCCGGCGGCGAACACGTGCGCGGTATCAATGCAAACACCGATATCTAGATCGCGGCAGCCTTCGAGGATCGCTTTCATCTCTTCGAACTGCCAGCACAGGGATGTTCCCTGCCCCGCGGTATTTTCGAGCAGAATTTTCAAATCGCCGAGCTTCAGGCCCCGTAGCGCCTGGCGCAGACTTTGAATGATTGCGTTCACGGCCGAGTTGCGGTCGCCATCGCGGCCGCTTCCCGGATGGATCACGAGATAGTCCGCGCCGAGAGCCAGAGCCCTCACCACTTCCTGGTGAAACGCCTGCACGGAGCGCGTTCGCAGCACCGGATTGGGCGACGCGAGATTAATCAGGTAGTTTCCGTGGATGACGAGAGGGCCCAACGACAGTTCTTTGCGGCGCTCGCGAAATCGCGCTGCGTCCGCCTCGGCGATTCGCGACGTGTTTCCCTTGCCCCACATGCGCGGGCTGGCAGAGAAAATCTGGAGGGCGTTGGCACCCAGGCCGTGCGCAATTTCTAGCGAACCGGAAATGTCACCCGCGATGGAGGTGTGGATGCCGATGCGAATGCTGCCGTCTTTCCAGGCGGGAATTTCAGGGGCAGGAGGTGGTTCCGGGCGGTATTCGTCGGCGTCGTCGAAAGTTAAGGTAATTCGGTGTTCTTCCGCCATTCCCTCAGGGTATCCGGGTTGCGCCAACTTATTGTGGCGCAAGCCTTTACGTCGGCAATCGCTGTGCGGCATGGCTTCTTTGGCTGCTCGGTGACTAAAAGCCGGTGCCGCGCTGCCTCAGCTGCAATTTATGCGATTGCTTAATCGAGCATTTTAACTGATTCGCGGAACTTCCGCAAACGGGCAGAAAAATGGTCGAGAGGGTCACCGTTTGGAAATTGGATCCTGCTTGTGTTGTCGATTGCGCCGCCCCCGAAGCTAGCCCTTCGGGAGTAGTTCGGGCGGGATCGGATTTGCCGGGGTTTCCTGGTCCCAGACCATTGACAGGATCCACCAGCGCTTGCCGTCAAAGTAGAGCTGGAAAATATTCACGCCGCGTGTGACCACTTTTCCCGTGGACGCGTTTTTGCCCTCGTAGCTGCTGAGCACCGTGGCGACATTTCCGTAGCGCTCAATCTTGTGGCCGAGCTCGCGTTCGGTGAAACCTTCTTTTACAGTGAATCCGTCGGCTTCGTCCACAAATTCCTGATGCGTGGTGATCGTTGTCGCGATCGCGCCGGAGTTCGGATCGCGTTCCACTGAGACGAAGCGCACGTTCGGATCAAAAAGGGATTCGTCACGTCCCCATTGGCGCGGCACACCTACACCGCCTGAGATCGTCTCGTAACTTGCTTTCACGATCGCTTCAATGCTGGCTACGTCTTCCAGCCGGGCTGCCACTGGTTGCACCTGGACGTGCTTCTGCGGTTGCTTTGGAGCCTTCGCCTGCCCGAACGCGGGGAGCGCCGTTGCCCAAATCAGCGCTGATCCAACGAGGAACTTTTTCATCTCGTCTCCTGTTGTTGCCGGATTTTTGTGGTTTCGTCCTCGCGAAAGTATACGCGCGCAGGCGATTCGTCAATCGACGGTTAGACTCAAGCGCCGTCATTTTGTTGCTGTTTTTTTCAGTGCTTTCGCGTCTCTGTCTCCTGCACTGAGTCCGAATGTGCGATATGCTTTCTGTGCCATGAAACGCAGCGAAATCATCCCCACGCGGAGCTTGCCCGACCTTCCGGACAAATCTGAGCCGTTGAACACCGTATCCATCGATTTACTTCTTGGCGGCTCGGTTCTCGAGGATTCGCGCGCCGAAGCGATCGACCTTTCCGGCCGCAAGCTGGAGGGGCTGAAGCTGCGAAGTTCGGTGCTTGAGCGCATCTCGTTCGCGCAATGCGAAATCCGTTCGTTACAACTGCGGGATGTGCGTCTGGTGAAATGCGACCTTTCGAACTCCGTGTTGGTGGGCTTCGAGGCTCGGCGCGTGGAATTCCTGGAATGCCGCCTGACCGGCATGAAAGCCTTCGAGTGCAAATGGCAGGACGTGCTGGTGGAACACTGCGACGCTCGCTACGCGCAATTCAATTCCGGCGCGCTGCGGGCCTGCGAGTTTCAATCGACACAGCTCCAAGACGCGGATTTTCGCGCGGCTGATCTCAAAGGCGCGGTTTTTACGCGGGCGATGCTGAATCGCGCCGACTTCACTGGCGCCAAACTCCGCAAAGCGGATTTTCGCGGCGCTGATATCGAAGGTATCGTCGTTCGCGCTGAGGATGTTGCCGGCGCGATCGTCACTCCCGCACAGGCGATGGAACTTTCGCGGCTCCTCGGCCTTGTCATCAAGTAAACCCAGCTTATCCCGCGTTGCGACCCTGCCGCCCAATGCAGTAGACTCATCGGCTCAACTGTAATCGCTGGAGCGTCCGTCGTCGCGGCGCGTCTTGAGGCGGGGGAATTCTCGGGGGATCTTGAATGCTTGTAGTGATGCAATCCCATGCGACTGAGGAGCAGATCCGCGCCGTTTGCGACCGGATTGAGGCGCTGGGATTTAAGGCTCATCCGATTCCGGGGGCTGTGCGCACCGCGATTGGAATCACCGGCAATACGGGTGCTGTGGACATCGGCTCGCTCGAGTCGATGGCGGGTGTCGGCGAATGCATTCCGGTCAGCAAGCCGTACAAGCTGGTCAGCCGCGACATCAAGGAAGAAAACACCATTGTTCGGATTCCGACGCCGTCGGGAGAGGTGACCTTTGGCGGTCCGGCAGTGGCGATGGTCGCGGGGCCGTGCGCCATCGAATCGCGGGAACAGGCTTTCACTGTGGCGGAGCGCGTGAAAGCGGCGGGAGCGCGGCTGTTTCGCGGCGGCGCGTACAAGCCGCGAACTTCTCCGTACAGCTTTCAGGGCATGGGCGAGCCGGGCCTGAAAATTCTCGCGGAAGTCCGCGACAAATTCGGCCTCGGCATCGTCACTGAAGCGATTGACAACGAATCTCTCGAGCTCGTCGAGAAGTATGCGGACGTGATTCAGATCGGCGCGCGCAACATGCAGAATTTTTCGCTGCTGAAAGTAGCGGGGCGCTCACGCAAGCCGGTGCTTTTGAAGCGCGGGATGTCCGCGACGCTCGACGAATTCCTGATGGCCGCCGAGTACATAATGTCCGAGGGGAATTACAATGTGATTCTCTGTGAGCGCGGAGTGCGCACTTTTTCTGACCATACGCGCAACACGCTCGATTTGAGCATGATTCCGGCGGTGCAGCGCCGCAGCCACTTGCCGATTGTTGTGGACCCGAGCCACGGCACGGGACGCCGGGCCAAAGTCCTGCCGCTCTCGCGCGCAGCTGTTGCCGTGGGCGCCGATGGACTGCTTGTTGAAGTTCATCACGATCCCGACCGCGCGCTTTCCGACGGCATGCAGTCCATCCTGCCCGAAGAATTCGCGGCGCTCACGGAAGAGTGCCGGCAGATTGCCGCTGTACTGCATCGCACGCTGAATTGAGCGCCTTCGCACGATAACGCGCACGATGAAACTTCGCCTCAACTGGCGCCTCGTTTTTGTCCTCGTGATTCTCGCCGGATTTGCCACTCGCGAAGTGGCGCTGGAACTTCGCCCGTCATTCCTGCGGCCCGACCTGCATCTCTTCGCCTACGTCAGCAATTCCGCGGACGGTACGCTGACGGTCATCGATCTCGTCAAGCTCGCGCCATTCGCAACAATCGCGGTTGGGCCGGGGCCCAGCGGCGTGCGCGAACATCCAACACGCAAGGAAATTTGGGGGCTGAGCTCGTCGGGCGGGTACGCGTGGGTGCTCGACGTGAAAGCGAATCAAATCGTGGCGCGCATTCCGGTGGGCGCCGAGCCGTATGCGCTCGATTTTTCCCCGGACGGAAAGCGCGCCTTCGTCGCCGCGTCCGGCGCGAACGCTGTGGTCGCGATCGACTGCGCTTCACGCGCCATCGTGGCGCGAGGCCGCGCCGGACGCCGCCCATGGATCGCGCGCGTCACTCCTGACGGCAAAATTCTCATCGTATCCAATCGCGACGATTCCACCATTTCACTCCTCGATGCCAACTCGCTCGCCACGCTAGGAACAATTTCCGTCGCCAGCCAGCCCGAGCAGATCGCAATCCTGCCCGACAACTTAAAAGCTTTCATCACCTCGGGCGCTTCGAACGACATTTCCGTCGTCGATCTCCGGCAGAAAACGCTGCTTGCGAATGTCGCAATCGGCGGCACTCCGAGCGACTTGATCCTCAAGCCCGACGGCGGCGAGCTCTACATCACCGCCAGCGACGCCCATGGCCTGCTCGTGCTCAACACGCAGACGAATGAAATCGGCGATTTCTTGATGCTGGGATCGTCCCCGTCATCAGGGACGCTGACGGCTGACACCGAAACTCTCTACGTTTCAGACTCCGCAGCGGGCCATGTGGTTCCGGTAGCGATGGCGACGCGCCAGGTGCTGCGTCCCATCACGGTGGGTTCGGCGCCGCGCACGAGCCGACTCACCCCGGGCGGCGACATACTGCTTGTGGTTGACACGGCCTCGAACGACCTCGCGGTAATTCGTCCAAAAACTGCCAACCTGATCACGCTAATCCCGGTCGGATCACAACCGCGCGATCTGGCAATCAAAGTTTTCTAAATGCTTGCAGTAGGTAGCCACGACGACGCTTTGATGCGTCGTGGGATTTTCCGACCGCTGCCATCGATCTATTTCTTTTTCGGTGCGGTTGAACCAGGCGGCGCAGCCGACGTCGCCGACTTCTTCGTCTCCTCCGGCCCCAGCTCAAACTGAATATACTGCTCAAGCGTCGTCTCGTCCCCGCCAATCACCGGCCGGCCATTCACAAACACGGTTGGCGTGCTGCTAATCTGCACCGCTTTCCCCTCATCCACATCCGCCTGAATGGCAGCCTTCGCGTCCGGCAATGCCAGGCACACCTTGAATGCTTCCTTATCCAATCCAGCCCGCACCGCAAAGTCGATCACCTTCTGATACACGTTCTCGCTGGAAATCACGTCCTGATTCTCGAAAATCATATCGTGGACGGTCCAGAATCCCTCTGGGCTCTGCGCGAAAGCGCATCGCGCTCCAACTGCCGCCGTGGTTGCCCATGGATGAATTGCCGCCAGCGGAAAATCCTTGTAGACGATGCGCACCTGCGGATACTTTTGCTCGACAACCTGCATAACGGTGTAGAGCTGGCGGCAGTGCGGGCACTGGTAGTCGCTGAATTCCACAATTGTCACGCGCGCGTCCGCGGGCCCTTTTGTCGGATCGCCTTCCACTCGCAGCTTCGCTCGCGTTACGGCAAACGGATCTGTTCCGATCTCGAACATGTCGCCCCGAAAGAGCGTCTTGCCGTCCTTGCTGACGAATACTTCGCCCGCTTCCGTTTGTCCCTTGTACGTCACCTGGAGCGGCACGCGATAAAACTCCGGCGTTGCCGACTGCGACAGCGGCCCAAGTTTCACCGCAAAATCCGGTCCCCACGCAAAGAGTTTGCGGACGAATGCTTCAGACGATTGCAGGATCGCGGCCTCGTTGGCCACACCACCAACGCCGCTGCTGGAGCCGCCGGATGTACCGGCGCCGCTAGAGGAAGCTGATCCGCCGTTCGGCGGCGTGCCAGTCTGCGAAGACGATTGCGCAAAACACGGCGTACCCGCCATGACGCAGAGC
>Ga0210394_10003174_pt1 | contig 21125 bp, 16 predicted proteins | sample IncBWC12MmetaG_FD_160121 | JGI IMG/M metagenome (GOLD analysis project Ga0210394, IMG submission 160121) | Forest soil microbial communities from Barre Woods Harvard Forest LTER site, Petersham, Massachusetts, United States - Inc-BW-C-12-M | ecosystem: Environmental > Terrestrial > Soil >...
TCTTGATGACTAAATCATGTACAGGAGCAGTTGGCAGATTGAGTTGGAGTGAACGCCAATCGGCGCCGTCGTTGAAAGAGACGAATACTCCGGTCTCGGTCCCGGCATAAAGCAAGCCGCGCTTTTTGGGATCTTCGCGAACCGCGCGGACGAATGTGTTGTCGGGAATTCCCTTAACGATCTTTATCCAGGTCTTGCCGTAATCGCTGGTCTTATAAATCCAGGGGCGCAGATCGTCCACTTGATGGCGATCTACGGCAACGTAGGCAGTGCCGGCATCGTGGGTCGAGGCATCAATCTGACTGATGCGGCTCCACTCAGGCAAGTCCTTGGGCGTGACATTGGTCCAGTTCTTGCCGCCATCACGGGTGATGTGGATGAGGCCATCGTCGGTGCCCGCCCAGATCAGATCTTTCACCAGCGGCGACTCAGCGACGGCGAAAATCGTGTCGTAGTATTCGGTACCGGCATCATCCTTATCAATGTCACCGCCGGAGACCTGCTGCTTGCTCTTGTCGTTGCGGGTTAAATCGGGACTAACGGCTTCCCAATGAACGCCGCCGTCTGTGGTTTTGAACAGCCGCTCTCCTGCGTGATAAAGAGTGTTAGGGTCGTGCGGAGAGATGAATAGCGGCGCGGTCCACTGGAAGCGGTGCGCAAGATTGGCTGCGCCCCCGCCGTCACTCAGTTCGGGATTCTCGGCGATGTTTCTCAGTTGACCGGTGCGTTTGTCGAAGCGCGTGATCAGCCCTTCGTAATCGCCCGCGTACACGATAAGCGGATCAGGAGGATAAGGCGCAATATAGCCCGCTTCCCCACCTCCGACCTGGTACCAATCAGAACGATCAATATGCCCCTCGTCGCTGCGGCTGGCAATGGCAACTGAACTGTTGTCCTGCTGCGAACCATAAACGAAATACGGGGTGCGCATGTCGGTGATGACGTGATAGAACTGAGCCGTGGGCTGATTATTCTGTTGGGTCCAGTTTTTTCCGCCGTCGAGGCTCACGGTTACGCCGCCATCGTTGGAAACGATCATGCGCCGCGGATCCTTGGGGTCAATCCACATGCCGTGGTTGTCGCCGTGCGGCACCTTGACTTTGTTAAAGGTGTGGCCACCATCGGTGGAACCGTAGAAATCCACGTCGGCAATGTAAACCGTGTTCCAGTTCTGAGGATCGGCGATGATGTGCATGTAGTACCACGAACGCTGCCACAAGGCGCGATTGCCGTCCACCAGTTCCCAGGTCTCGCCACTGTCGTCGGAGCGGTAGAGGCCGCCTTCGCCGGCTTCGATCAGTGCATAGACGCGATCGGAGTTAGCCGCGACTGCGATGCCGATGCGCCCGTAGGGGCCTTTGGGCAGGCCGTGCTCAGTAAGCTGCTTCCAGGTAGTGCCGCCGTCATTGGAGCGGTAAAGACCGCTGCCCGGGCCGCCGCTGGAGAGGCTCCACGGAGTGCGACGGGCCTGCCACAACGATGCAAAGAGGATGTGCGAGTTGTGTGGGTCAAAGGCGACATCAATGCCACCGGTGTTCTCGTCTTTGTAAAGGACCTTCTCCCAAGTCTTGCCGCCATCCAGGGTGCGGAAAATGCCGCGCTCCGTATTGGGACCAAAAGGATGGCCGAGCGCAGCCACGTAAACGATGTCCCCATTGTTGGGATCGATGATGATCTTGCCGATGGCGCGCGAGTCATGCAAGCCCACGTTCTTCCAGGTTTTGCCGCCGTCGAGAGTTTTATAAATGCCATCGCCATGCGATATGTTCCCGCGAATGCAGGCTTCGCCCGTTCCGACATAGACAATGTTGGGATCGGAGAGTGCCACTGCCAGGCTGCCGATGGCCGAGACAGCTTGCTTGTCGAATACGGAGGTCCAGGTTATGGCGCCATCGGTGGACTTCCAGACACCTCCGCCGGTTGCGCCGAAGTAATAGGTAGTGGGATCGCCCGCAATTCCGGAAGCTGTAAGAGAGCGGCCCCCGCGGAAAGGCCCAATCAAGCGGTACTTCATGCCTTTGAATTGGGGATCCTGGTTGGAGTCGTCATCGGGCTGGGCGGCCTGCGGTGTGGAAGGCTGCTCGGCGAGTTTTCTCTCTTTTTCGGTCTTGTTCTGACCTGAAACCGGGCTCGTGGCCCACAGCAACACGACAACGGCGACCGCCAGCTTGGTGCGATACATTGGTTTCATCTCCGCAGGAAGTAGAAGGCTTATGTTACTGCCAGAAGCAAGTTAATGAAAGGGTTGAGCGGAAAACCGCCGCGCTCCACATAGAACAGGTCTTTTCAATCTGTTCTGCTTTGCTTACCTCGGAACGAAACTGGGGAAGCTCAGTTAACTACGCATCCAGTCCGCGATTCATCAGACATATCCATGCACGACGACGTAAACCTCAGGGCTTCACGACCACCAGATTGTTGGTGACGGAGAATATTCCACCCACGCCGTTGGCGCGCAGGCCTGCGAGGTTCTTGTCCGCTTCGCTATCCACCACGCCTTCCAGGGTCGCGTGACCGTTCTTCACGATAATGCGGATGGGCTTGAGAACTGGCATGGCATAACGCTGCAACGCCGGGTAACCATAGATAGCCCGGTACAAGCGCTGCCGAATTCTGTCGTCCATGGGCGACAAAGGCAGCACCTCGATCTGGTTGTCAACATTTTCCACGCCTTCGATCTTCTTCACCGCTTTCTCGGCGTCGGACTTGAGCACAGGGTTTACGACCTGACCCACCAGAGTGACGTTGTAGCCCTCGACCTTGTAGGCGAGATTGTCGAAGACACTCAGATAGGGCAGCATCACCAATTCGTGCCGTACTTCTTTCTGGATGCGGGCTTCCGCCGCCGGCGACACTTCGCGCTGGGCAAGCAAGAGAGCTGGCAGGGTCGCCAGCAAGGCAATTCCCACGAACCAAAGTTTGGCTTTCATCTCGGTTCCTTTCTATCGTCAGAGATCCCAGGGTTAACCAGAATTATGATGCAGCGACCGGCCATGGCGCTCCTAATTACTGCGATCCTACAGTTCTCTTCTGGGCGCGATGACCGCGCGCCCGGCTTCTCAGACAGCTTTTCCAAGCAAAAGCAAAGGCCCCGCCGAAGCGGAGCCTGGCTTTGTACCTGGGCCATCTCAGTCACATTAAGAAACCGCGATGTCCGGATCCGGAAGTTCACCCGGACCTTTACGCTGGGATAAACTCCACCCTTCCTCTTGGGGAGAGAGGAAGAGTGGGTTGGAGTACAAGATGCCGAAATGTCGTCACGGCACCCTGGTTAGGGTACGTTGACGGCGACGGGGCCGGACGCGATACCGTTGGCTACAACTTCGATCGTGCTGGCGCCCGTTTCAATGCCGGAAGGCACATCGAAGTGGGTCAACGTCGCCCTGGTTCCCGTGGCGACCGCCATGGTGCTGTGGTTATGGGTCTTGGCATAGAAAACATGCCCAGTCCCGGTGTTAGTGATGCGCACCAGCGGGTAAGCGGTGTTCATCTGCGCGTCATCCCCGTAGGCTGCGCCCATGGAGACGCCATTGAATTGGGTCCCTTTAATGGTGTAGGTGGACCCAGGAGTCAGGCTGGTGGGAACGCTGGTGATGGTCGGCGCCCAGGCTGGGTTCGCCGTGCCGGCCGGCGTGTAAACCGCAACGTCTTTCGTCTGGCCGTCCGCTACCGAGAAAAGGACCTGGCCGCTAGGCAGCGCCAGCATACGTCCCTCGTAGGAAGTGGTGCCATCGTGTGCAGGCGATGGAACAGAAGTGAATCCAGTTCCGTTGTACTCATAGAAGCTGGCCGGGGAGTTGAAAATACCTGGGCTCATGTCGCAGAGTACGTTGCCGTCGGGCAGAATGGAGGCGGGAGCATCAGCCATATCGTTGGTGCCTGGCATGCTCGGGCCAGCCGCCCAAGTGCCCGGGTGATTACGTAGCGGCGGTGGTGTGTAGATGGAGGTCCTGCCAGCTCCCGAAGCATTGGCTCCGAAAACTATAACCGTGCCGTTGGGCAGTAACATCTCTGGTCCAATCTCTTCGGAACCGGGGTCCTGGAGTTGGACGATTGTGTTGCCGGCATTAATCCATTTTCCCAGCGTGGGGACGTATTTCTCAGCGTTAAGATTGTCCTGGGTGTCAACCGTGAGAATGGTCTGGTCCGGAAGCATGGTCCAGCCTTCCTCAGAATAGTGGTCAACCTTACCGGTACCCGTCGTGGTCCAGGTCAAAGTGGATTCGGTTAAGAGGACGGACTTCGCGCTCTCGTTTTGGCCGAGCATGAACGTGCCATTGGCCAGAACGATGCCCGGGGAATCGCCGATCTCGGTCCAGCCCGTGGGAGGATTTACCACTGTCCAGGTGTTGGCCGCCGGGTCATAGAAAGCACCCATATTGGTCTCATCCTGCGAGAGATTGTTATACTCTCCGCCTTCGACGATCACCTTGCCGTCAGACAGCACGGCGGAAGCGAAATAGAGAGGCTTGTAGCTGGACGTCATGGAAGCCAGTTGCGTCCACGTTCCGTTGATGTAGCTGCCGGTGTTATCGGGGGTCAGCCGCCACCAGTTATTGCTGTTGTAGGCATGCATCATGACCGTGCCATCCGTTAACAAGAGGGCAGTGTCAGTGGTAAAAGTTGGTTGGTTGGTGAGGTTTGTCCAAGTTTGCGCCTGGGCAAGCCCGCCCCAAGCCAGCAGAACCACAAGCGCGATTCCGAGCATCCGCCACAGTTTCATCTTTTATCCTCGCGTAGTTTTTCCTTTGAAGAATTTGTAGGCTAGTCATGGAACAACGGCTCTCCCGGAGGGGAGCAGCGGGAGTAATTCAGAGTCCGGAGAATGTTAGGCCGAAACGGGCTGCCTGTCAAGGTGCAGAGTTTTGCACAAAAGTGTCAATTCCACGCACATTCCGCCTGGAGGCGAGGAATCAATTGTCGAGTGGGCCGAGTTCCAGTTGAGAAAAATTCAAGGCCGCCCTGGAGAGGCGGCCTTGATTCATAGTCTGCATTCTAGTTCGCGGCCCCTAGTCGCCTGCCACCGGCTCAGCGACTTCCAATTCCGCCTTGGGCTGGCTGCTGTTTGGAGAGATAAGCGCTCCCAACGGAATGAACCCGTTCTCCGCCACGACCGGTTTCTCTTTCAGAACGACTTCGCGGTAAAGAGCGGCCATGCGTGCATTGTAAGCCGCGTCGTCCTTCTGAACGCCACGCTGCTTCGCGTCCCGGGCGCGCAGCTTCTCTTCCCGCGCATTCTTGGCGATGCCCAGCCGGTCGAGATCATGCTGTTCTTCGGTGGTGACGATTTCATCCTTGAGCACCAATCCGTGCTCAAGCGATTCCATCTTCACATTCTTGCCGCCGGCGAAGATTTCGTGTCTTCCGTGCTCCTCGTACCACCTGGTGAGGGTGGCGGTCATGTGCATCTTCTCGATGATGTTGCGCCAGCCTACGCCGGTATTGTAGGCACAGAAGGAAATCTCGCCTTCCTGCGTGGCATAAGGAATGATGCATTGCTCGGTGCGCCGGAAATCGTAGTTGAACAGGTCCTGGAACCACATTCCCGCGATAAACAGGAAGTTCCATCGATCCTGGCGGCGCTTCATGACGTCGTCAATCGTGCGATCGGGACCGACTTTGCCGTAGTTCTTCCCCGTGGCGTTGAAGTTCTTGTCGAACTTCCTGAGCAGATCCATCAGCTTGAAGTGCGTGGGGGACTGGAACGGATCGTAGTTCTTCATCAGGCACAGCGCCATGCCGACGATGGTCAGAAATTTTCCCCGCGCGGCGTCGTTGACCTTGGCGATATCTTTGGCCAGTTGGTCGCCCTTGAGAAATGCCGTAACCGGAACCGCTTCCTTGGTTTCCTTGTCAATCATCACCGCCATGCCGGTGCCGCAATTGGGGTGACAGCCGCAGGAGAGTTGGCCCCAGTTGTTATCGGCGTCGCTGGAGTGCATGAGGTCCGCCCAATCGCTGAAAGTTCCCATGAAGGAGATGGGGAACCAGTCACGGGCGGGCTCGCCCAGGCCGGTTTGATTTTTTACGTCGTGGGCCAGGTGCGACAGCGTGTAGCGCTGGGCCTGGCGGCGATCATCGGTGACAGCCTCGTCACGCCCCGTGAAACTCACCGGCTGGAAGCTGAGGAACCCAATCTTCTTGGGATTGTCGAGCGCAAACTTGATGATGCGTCCCACCTGCTCGTTATTGATGCCGTTGACAATGGTGACCACCGGAACCAGCTCGACTCCGGCTTTGTGAAGGTTATCGATAGCCTTCAATTTCACATCGAAAAGGTTGCCGACTTTGCGGTGGGCATTGGCGGCGTTGCCGATTCCGTCGAATTGCAAATACGCGTAGCGCAATCCGGCTTCTGCAGCCTGTTGAGCGAACTCGAAGCTCTTGGCGAATTCGATTCCGTTGGTCGCGGCCTGCACCGCGTTGTAGCCGACTTTGCGGGCGTAGCGGACTGCGTCCAGAAAATAGGGCGACAGCGTGGGCTCGCCGCCGGAGAACTGCACCGACATCTGCCGCCGCGGCTTGATCGTAATCGCATTGTCAAGCATGGTCTTGATGTCTTCCCAGCTCAGCTCGTGAACGAAGCCGACTTGGTTCGCGTCCATGAAGCAGGGGTCGCACATCATGTTGCAGCGGTTGGTAAGATCGATGGTAAGAACCGAACCGCGTCCATACTTCACCGTGCTGGAACCATGGTGGTGCAGCTTTTCGTCGTTGTGGGCACGAATGTCGCGCCCTGGAAACACTTCTTCCAGGTGAGCAGAGAATTCAGTGTCAATCGACATCACGTCTTCAAAGTGGCCGTGCTTGGGGCAATCCTTGACCATCAGGATCTTGCCGTCGCGCTCCACGATGGTGGCTTTGATCTCGCCCACTTTTTCGTTCATCAAGACTTCAAAGGGCAGTTTGCCATCCAGGATTTGCTGGCGAATTTCGGGGACACACTTCGGACAAAGCGAGTCAGTGCTGCGCGGCCAGCCTAGCGGCGGCTTGGTCTTCTCAAAAGACTTCAATAGTGGCTTGTCTGACCACTTCGGTTTGGGAGAAGGATTCGGCTTGATGCGATTAAGCCGCTCGAATACCGCCCACGCGCCGGTCGCGGCCACGGTGACAGCTTTCTCCACATACTTTACTGGCTTGTGCATGTGCTCTCGCTTTCCAGTTTCTCTTTTATTGAACATCGCTCAGGATGCGATGGCCAGTAACTCCTTCGCCAACCATCCCAATCTGGCCTCGTTCTCGACAACCTGAGAGACCGCTGTTTCCTCTGACCTTCACTCAGAGGGGTCTAAGAACAGGCCTCCCCTCGGTTTCTGTAGCTTGATCCTAGCGAAATCGCTCTGTCCTGACACGCGCATCCCAACGAAAGGGGCAAAACAGTGGTTTAGCGGTGCAATGCTGCATCGTATGGGGTAAGTCATTGAAAATGAAGTGGTAGTTTCCGAAATGGAGGAGCAAAGAACGACACCGGTGGTAACCGGCTCGCAATCACCATGGATTGGCACTTTCGGCGAATTTAATAGCCCGCTCACATCCGTTTTCCTATCCTGAAGTGCAAGCCAAAATGGGAAATCGTACAGGAACCAAAGTTCAATCATGTGCAAAGCAGTTTTGTTGTAAATGGCAAAAATCCAAACAGGAGAAGGAAATTATGAAGAAAGTTTTAGGAGTGACGTTATTGCTGCTTGTAGCGATGGCGCCTGCTGTCGCCGCCACATCGGTTGCCAGTCTGAATGGAACGTACAACTTTCAGCTGCTGCAGTATTCGACCAACAGTTCTCAGACCTGTGCATCGGTCCAGGGTGGATCAGGGGGCAGCGTCTGCTTCGACCTGTCGTCTGTGCAGATAACGACCGGAACCATTTCCTTCAATGGTAAGGGGTCTGCGACCTTTCTGTCATGCAGCAGCTGCAACGGCAAGGGCGGGCCGGTGATAGGGCACGCTTACACCTACACTGTGAGTGGCTTCGTCGCTAACATCGACGGCGTCCCAAACGGTAAGGGCGCGAATGCCGCCATCGCTCTATCTCTCGGGAGTTTAAATTCGTCTGGCGTTGCTACAACGGCGCTGATCCTCATAACGAATACTGGCGGCAGCAACAGTCCAATGGCGGGAGCAGCCAACCTGCAGTAGGCCAACTGGGTTCTGTGGTGGCAAGCGCATGCGCGGTGCGCCCAAGAGAATTTCAGCGAAGCTATGACCTCCCCCGGTGTTTCTCCTTAATGATTTTTGCCGTCGTCGCTAATCGGCGACTCGCAGCACTCCCGCGCCTCTTATCCTGCTGTGTTTGAGAGCTTGCAGCGCCTGATTCGCCTGCTCCAAAGAGAAAACCTCGATCTCGGTGTTGAGTGGAACCTCTGCCGCAAGTTGCAGAAATCCTCGCACATCCTCGCGGGTGCTGTTGGCGACGCTGCGAATCACGCGCTCGTGATAGAGCAGGGAGTAATCGAGCTGAGGAATGGGACTCATGGTGATCCCTGCGAGGACCAGCGTCCCGGCTTTACGCAATGCGCGGAGAGCATGCGGAACGAGCGAACCGGCAGGAGCGAAGATGATGGAAGCGTCGAGTGGCTGCGGCGGAGTATCTTCGGCAGCTCCCACCCAGAATGCTCCTAGTTTCGTCGCGAGTTCACGGTGAGCAGGTGTGCGGGTAAAGACATACACTTCCCTGCCCTGATGTCTGGCTAGTTGCAAGACCAGGTGCGCTGATGCTCCGAAGCCGTAAAGTCCCAGGCGTCCGCTCTCGCCTATGCCGGTAAAGAGATAAGAACGGTATCCGATGATTCCCGCGCAAAGAAGTGGCGCGGCATTTTCGTCTGCGAAAATCTCCGGAATGAGATAGGCATAATTTTCGTTTACCACCGTGAACTCGGCGTAGCCGCCGTTTACGTGGTAACCCGTGAACTGCGCATTTTCGCAAAGGTTCTCCAGGCCGCGGCGGCAATACTGGCACTGGCCGCAGGTCCAGTGCAACCAGGGGATGCCGACGCGGGCCCCTTCTTTGAATGTGCGCACGTCGGCGCCAAGAGCGTCAATAATCCCGACGATCTGATGGCCGGGAGCGATAGGCAGCGTAGGTAACGGTAGATCGCCTTCAATGGTGTGGAGATCCGTATGGCACAAGCCGCAGCAGGTTATGCGGACACGGATCTCGTTCGGTCCTGGTGTGGGCGCCGGAACGTCCCTGAGAATTAGCGGCGATTCCTCTGCAGGTCGCGGGTTCTCCAGCACCATCGCGCGCATGACTGAATTCTAGTGGTGCGACTCGCAGAGTTACAGGACCAAGCCGTATGTGCGCGCCTAGAATGATCCGAGTTCGGGCTTCTGCTTTATAATCGCGTTTCACAAAAAGAGGGACAATTGGCTTACGACGATTTGCGCGAGTGGATTGCGGCGCTGGAACGTGCCGGCGAATTGAAGAAGGTTCGCGCCGAAGTAGATCCCGTTCTTGAGATCGCGGAGATCACCGATCGCGTAAGCAAGCGAGGCACGGGCGCCGCCTCAGGCTCAGGGCCAATTCTCGGAGGTGGTTATTCTGCTCCCGGAGGTCCGGCGCTGTTGTTTCAAAACGTGAAAGGATACCCCGGGGCGCAAGTACTGATCAATCAGTTTGGTTCGGCCCGGCGGATGAAGCTGGCGCTCGAGGTCGAATCGCTCAATGACGTTGCCGACCGCATCCGGCAGTTCATGGACGTGAAGTCTCCGCAGGGTTTTATAGACAAGGTCAAGATGCTGCCCATGCTCGCCGAGATGGGTAAGTTTTTTCCTAAGACAGTTTCCGCCGGGCCGTGCAAGGAAGTCATCAAGCGGGATAATTTCTCGCTGCTCGACTTCCCCATTCTGCAATGCTGGCCGAAAGATGCTGGACGGTTTATTACTTTGCCTTGCGTAGTTACGCGCGATCCAAGGACCGGCAAGCGCAATGTCGGCATGTACCGCATGCAGGTGTATGACGAGCGCACGACTGGAATGCATTGGCAGCGGCAGAAAGTTGGGGCAGAGCATTATCGCGAGCGCATGCGTGCCGCGGTGTCGCCGGGCGGCGTGGGTGCACACGACATGGCACGAGCAGCCGTGGATATCATGGCGCGCAGCTCTGGTGGATCGGTCCTAGCGGATGGCGACCGCCCCAGCGGAAGAATGGAGGTTGCGGTAGCCATAGGCACTGATCCGGCGGTTACGTTTTCGGCGATTGTTCCCGCGCCGCCAGATGTCGAGGAGTATTTGATTGCCGGATTCCTGCGGCAAGAGCCGGTCGAACTGGTGAAGTGCGAAACGGTTGATCTCGAGATTCCGGCTTCATCGGAAATTGTGCTCGAAGGTTACGTGCAGCTTGACGAGTTGCGGACGGAGGGTCCGTTCGGCGATCACACCGGATTTTATTCGCTGGAAGACTTGTACCCCGTTTTTCATGTCACCTGCGTCACCCATCGCAAGGACCCGATTTACTCGACTACCATCGTCGGCAAGCCTCCCATGGAAGACGGCTGGATGGGCAAGGCCGTGGAGCGCATCTTCTTGCCGCTGATGAAACTGACCATCCCTGAATTGGTGGACATTAATCTGCCAGTCGAGGGTATATTCCACAACCTGATGATCGTTTCCATCAAGAAATCCTACCCGGGGCAGGCGCGTAAGGTGATGAATGCGATTTGGTCGCTGGGGCAGGCCATGTTCACCAAATGCATCATCGTGGTGGACGAAGATGTCAACGTGCAGGACATCGGCGAGGTTACGCTGAAAACCCTCAATCACATTGATCCGGAGCGAGACATTCAGTTCATGCTCGGCCCGGTGGATTCGCTCGATCACGCCGCCCGCCTGCCGAATTACGGCTCGAAGATGGGCCTTGACGCCACGCGCAAATGGGCAAGCGAAGGTTTCACTCGACCCTGGCCGGATGAGATTTTGATGGATGAAAAAACCAAGGCGCTGGTGCAGAAGAAGTGGAAGGAATTGGGGCTGGATTGACGAGTGTTGGTTCTGGGCATCTGGCCTTTCACGCTTGCCTCTGCTTTCTCTGCGAGTCGAAATGGCATGGCCGGTGTTTGTATCCGGTACGGATTTGGAATTCTCCATGCCCAGGCCAAGACATCTCGCCGCCGTCTTCAGTGTCCTGCTGGTTCTTGCTCCCCTCAGCGCGGCGCAGCAGAAGTCCTCGCCGGCGGAGCGGGAACTTTTTGCGGCGGTGAATCGGGAGCGCAAGGCACAAGGTCTGCCGTCTCTGAGGTGGGACGATGCTTTGGCTGACGCAGCCCGCAAGCACGCTGAAGCAATGGCCCAACGGGGCGCGATTTCCCATCAGGTTCCGGGCGAGCAGAACCTCCTCTCACGGGCCAAAGCCGCGGGACTCCACTTCACCTGGCTTTCCGAAAACGTGGATGCGGGAACGGACGCCGCAGCCATCCACGAAAGTTTCATGAAGTCCGCGTTGCACCGGGCCAACATATTGGACACGGACATGGATTCAGTGGGCATCTCCGTCTTTGCACACAATGGACGGTTGTATGTGACGGAAGACTTCGCCAAAGTCAGATAAGACTCCCGCCCAGGCAAATGCTCAGTCGTAATATTCCAGCCCGAGGTGGGTGATCAACTCCTCGCCCTTCAAATGCCGCAGCGTATTCTTGAGCTTCATCAGTTGAATGAAAAGATCGTGTTCGGGATAAAGGCCGGGAACAGTCATGGGTGACTTGAAATAGAAACTCAGCCACTCCTGGATCCCGAGGCCACGCAGTTGTGAAGTGCGTTGCGCAAGATCTAGGAAAAGCACGAGGTCGAGCACGATCGGCGCGGCCAGGATGGAATCCCGGCAGAGGAAATCGACCTTTATCTGCATGGGATAGCCGAGCCATCCGAAAATGTCTATATTATCCCACCCCTCTTTGTTATCACCACGAGGCGGATAATAGTTAATGCGAACCTTGTGGGTAAAATTGCCGTAAAGGTCGGGATAGAGCTCCGGCTGCAGGATGTGCTCAAGCACCGACAATTTGGACTCTTCCTTGGTTTTGAACGATCCCGGATCGTCGAGCACTTCCCCGTCGCGATTCCCCAAAATGTTAGTCGAGAACCACCCGTTGAGGCCGATCATGCGGGCTTTGAACCCGGGCGCGAGGATGGTCTTGATCAACGTCTGGCCGGTTTTGAAATCCTTTCCGCAGATCGGCGCATCGTTCTTTCGCGAAAGCTCGAGCATGGCGGGAATGTCCACGGTAAGGTTGGGCGCCCCGTTGGCGAAAGGCACACCCTCCATCAATGAAGCGTACGCGTAGATCATGGAAGGCGCGATGGTCTCATCGTTCTGCACCAGCGCTTTCTCAAAGGCCTTCACACTTTGATGGACCGCGGTCGGCTGCAGGAACACTTCAGTTGAGCCACACCAAATGGTGATGAGCCGCGTAGCCCGCGAGGTTTTCTTGAACTCGCGGATGTCGGCACGAACCTGCTCGGCCAGGTCCATTTTGTTCTTGCCCTTCTTGACATTGGGCCCGTCGAGATTCTTGACGTAGTTGTGATCAAAGACGGCTTTGCGGGGCTTGATCGAAGTCAGGAACGGCTTCACTTTGTCGAGCAGGTCGCGTTCCAGGACTCCGGCTTTCGACGCGGCGGTGTACATGTCGTCTTCGAAAATGTCCCAGCCAGTGAAAACCAGATCGTCGAGGCCCGCCAGGGGAACGAATTCTTTGACCTTGGGTGAGCGCGCGTCGGTGCGCTTGCCCAGGCGGATGGTTCCCATCTGCGTGACCGATCCGATGGGTTTGGCAAAACCCTTGCGCACGGCTTCGACACCAGCGACATAGGTCGTGGCCACGGCGCCCATGCCGGGGATCATCACCCCGAGCTTTCCCTTGGGAGCTTGAATGTCAGCGCCGTTTTGTTTCCCGGTGTTCGTTCTTGCGTGTTTCTGCCGTGTCGGCATACTGTTGGCCGCTTTCTTATTGGAGACTCTCGGATGTAGGCAAACTAGCTATGTTCTCGTAACCGAGGTTGGGAACGCAAACGATTGGGGCTGAAAATGCAGAATCGCGTTCCAGCCGCGCGCCGGTCGCATTAAGCGGAGACTTACTTCCCTTCCAAATCCACCGTCTTCACCGGCAAATCCCAGTGGGCATCGAGAATCTCGAAACGGCGCTGCTCTTCTTTCTCGTACGCCACCTGGTCAGGAAACAGTTGCTTCTTGAGGGCATCTTCGTCGAAAGGCTCGTCCATGGTGGCCGCGTTCCTGAAGACGATGGTCACGCGATAATCCCAGCGACCCTCTTCGGTGGTGTGATAGCGGGGCTGGTCCATCCACACTTTGAGTATGCGGCCCATCTCCGCTTCCTTCTTCAGCAGCGGGTAGTGGTTCTTCTTGAACAATTTCAGGAACTCGTCGGCGTGCCCCCACTTGGTTTTGTAGTAGTACTCGATGACGAACGGCTTGCCCGACGGGGGAGGAGCGGCCTGAGCGAAGCCTGCCGACGAAAGCAGGACCAGCAACGTGAGACCCATGATGACACGCTTCATAACCTTCCTCCGCCAACGACCTGAGCAACGACGGCCAACACCTACGTTACTCCGTCGCCCTGATTCTATTCTGCCAGTGCGACCAGACGAACCAGATTATTCCGGCAGCCAGCAGCACAACGATCACCGCGTCCATCTGGTGGAAGTACTTCCCCAGCTCCCTCCAGTTCTCGCCAAGCTTCATCCCCAGCCAGGCCAGAGCCAAACACCACGGCCACGACCCGAGAAAAGTATAGAGATGAAAACGTCCGCGCGGCATGCGAGCGACGCCAGCAGGTAGAGCGATAAACGTGCGGACCACGGGTAGCAGGCGCGCAATGAACACCGCCAGATATCCCCAGCGCGAAAAGAAACCGTCGGCCCAATCCAGTTCCCGGCGGCCCATAAGAATCCAGCGGCCGTATTTTTCCACTAGTGGACGCCCGCCGTAACAACCGATTTCGTAGGCAACAAGCGATCCCAGGTTGCATCCTATCGCTCCCGCCGTCGCCACCCACAGCAACGAAAACCGGCCCTCATAGACGAGATATCCCGCGAAAGGCATGATCAGCTCAGAGGGCAGTGGGATGCAGGCCGATTCGATCGCCATGAGAATGGCGATCCCGCCGTAACCGGTAACTGCGACCACTGACTTTATGAACAGAAAAACTACGGCGAGTATCTTTTCACTCATGGAAAATATCGGGGCGATTTAGAACGAGCCTTCCTGGGTAAATGCAAATCCCGGCAGCGAGGCGCCCTCCGCGGTCTTTGTGACCTTGACGCGCACGGTGGGAGCATCGGGCGCAGTCACTTCCGCCGGACGCAGCACGGCGTATTGCGAGAATACCTCGCTATAGACTTTGGTGACGAGGTAATCCTGTCCCGTGCCATCTTTGCGCCAAACTTGCCCGAGTTGGATGGACTTCACAGCCACGGTTGTTTCCTGGATTCTTTACTGGTTACGGAAACTGAATCCAGACTACCGGGGACGAGCCGGGCACGTCAATCGCGGGTTGGCCCTCTGTGAATCAGCGGCTGTTTGCTTCTGCTAGTATTTACGCTTTCAGAGGAGATCATATCCTATGGTCCGCGGAATCGTTCCCCGTCAGCCGGCCACAACCGGGCGCCATGAAGGCTCGCGTGTGGCGTGGACCCGCCCTGAACGACAGCCGAAGCGGCCCTCGCCGCCGAGTGTTGGCAAGGTCGGTCGCAACCAGAAACTGAACCCCCGCCAGCCTAATGCCCAAGCGAAGAAAGCAAGCCGAGCCGGTTCCAAAGGCTACAACCCGATCGCGCCGGAACGCATTGCCGAGATCCTGAAGCGGCTCGATCAGCTTTATCCCGATGTCACATGTGCGCTCACGCATGGGAGCGCTTGGGAATTGCTTGTGGCGACCATTCTTTCGGCGCAATCGACCGACGCGAACGTCAATCGCGTAACGCCGGAGTTATTCAGGAAATATCCCACCGTGGAAGCGTTCGCCGCCCTTCAGCCCGAACAGCTTGAGCCTGATGTCCGCTCGACTGGATTCTTTCGGAATAAGTCGAAATCGGTGGTTGGGGCGGCGAAAAAGATTGTCAGCGATTTTGGCGGCAAAGTCCCCGACAGCATGGACGATCTTCTCACCCTGCCGGGCGTGGCGCGCAAAACCGCCAACGTGGTTCTGGGAACATGGTTCGGCAAGGGAGTCGGCGTCGTCGTGGATACGCACGTTACACGTATTTCGCGTCGCTTAGAGCTCACTAAGAACACGGATGCGCCAAAGATCGAACAGGATTTGATGAGAGTTGTCCCGCCGGAGAAGTGGATTTTGTTTTCTCACCAGGTCATCTGGCATGGACGAAAGCTATGCATTGCGCGCCGGCCGAAGTGCGCCGAGTGTCTGCTGGAAAACATCTGCCATGCCGCGGACAAGACGTGGAGTACGGTGGAGATTCACAAGGGCGCGAAGCCGTAGATTTTCCGACTGAACAAGAAGCTATTCTGCTTGTCTCTGCTAAACTTTCTCTTTCCTTCTGAGGAACCACTCATGCGCACTCTCATCCCGTTTGCTATCGTCGTCCTTATGAGTACTTTCGCCGTAGCCCAGACCCTGCCCACGCCGCAGGCGATCACTGATCCCAAGCAGATCACCAGCCAGCCCAACGCCCATGTCGAGCAGAATCAGCAGAGCCTTTCCATCGAACGGCTCTACATGACGCGCCAAGTCGGCCGTCCGTCCTGGTCGCCGGATGGAAAGACTATCGCCTTCGTCACCAATATCAGCGGCCGCAATAATATTTGGCTGGTTTCGGCGCAGGGTGGATGGCCCACACAACTCACGGTCAGCGATCAGCGGCAGACAGGGATCGCCTGGTCGCCGGATGGCAAGTGGATCGCCTATATGTCGGATTATGATGGCGACGAGCAGTGGGATATTTTTCTCGTCTCGCCGCACACCGGGCAGGTGGTGAATCTGACAAATACTCGCCAGATTGCAGAGGAATACCCCAAGTGGTCCGCCGACGGCCGCTATCTTGCCTACACAGTGAAACCGAAAACCTCGTCGGTTTACGAAATTGATGTCTATGACATGCTCATGCGAACTGTGAAGCACATTACCACAGGCACACCAGCGGACAAGCTGAATGACAACCCGCTGTGGTCCCACGACGGCAAGTGGATCGCCTATACGCAGGAGCAGGCTAAAGGAACCGATTCAGATATCTTTTTCGCCGAAATTGCTACCGGCCAAAGCACACTGCTGACGCCGCATCAGGGCGAGCAGCTTTATCGCGCCAATGATTTCTCGCCTGATGGCAAGAAGTTGCTTGTCACGTCGAATTCGGCCAATGGCTACGAGAATGTCGGGCTACTCGATGTTGCGACAAAGCAGGTTTCGTGGCTCACCAAGGACAAATGGGAGATTAACGGTGCAGATTTCTCTCCTGACGGAAAATACGTAACCTGGACCGCCAACGTTGACGGCAACACCGACATCTACCTGCACAATCTGGCGGCGGCGAAAACTACCGCATTGCCTTTACCCCAAGGCCTGAACCAACCGGCGGGTGATTCGGCTTTCACTAAAGACGGCTTGCGTCTGCTTTACTATCACAACGGTGCGACCTCCCCCGGGGATCTTTGGGTTTACACGCTCGCCAGCGGCAAGTCGCACCAGGTCACGCATTCATTGATTGCGGGCACCCGTTCGCAGGACATGGTCGAGCCGGTTCTCGTTCACTACCCCAGCCGCGACGGCAAATGGACGATTTCCGCACTTGTCTACGTTCCTTATGACATGGTTCGCAATGGCCAAAACGCGGCGATCGTGTACGTGCACGGCGGACCGACGTCGCAGACGGTCAACTCCTTCAACCGCTTTATTCAGCACATGGTCAATCAGGGATACATGGTCATCGCCCCCAATTATCGCGGCTCGACCGGCTATGGCAAAGAATTTCAGCAGGCCAATCTTTTCGACATGGGCGGCGGAGACTTGCAGGATGTGCTCGCAGCGGCCGACTTTATCAAGCAGACCGGTTTTCTCGATCCGAAAAAGATCGCCTTGGTTGGCGGCAGCTATGGCGGCTATCTGACCATGATGGGCGTGGCCAAAGCGCCCGAGGTTTGGGGGGCGGGCGTGCCGATCGTGCCGTTTGTAAACTGGTTCACAGAAATCAAGAACGAAGACCCGGTGCTGCAGCAATCGGACTTGGCCACCATGGGCGATCCGGATAAGAACGAAGCGCTGTTCCGCGACCGCTCGCCCATCTTCTTTGTGGACCAGATCAAAGCGCCACTTCTGTTACTGGCAGGCGGACACGACCCGCGCTGTCCCAACAGCGAAGCGCAGCAGGTCGCAGATGCAATCAAGAAACGCGGTGGCGTGGTCGAATACAAAGTTTATGAGAACGAAGGCCATGGCTTTGCCCGCGTGGAGAATCAGATTGATGCGTACAAACGCGCGGCCGATTTCCTGAAGGCCCACGTGCCGCCTGCCGAGTGCGGATGCTCGCTCACCGAATAATCAGGTATCTATGTCGCCGCCTTTTCCAACTCCGTGCGATTCCAATGCCCTAGGTCTGCCCCCGCGTCGTACGTGCTTTGCAGAAACTCCATCAAGGCACCGCGCGGCGAGTAAGCTCGCCGCACATCGTCGTACATCAATAAGAACTCCTTCAGTTGCGGATGATAAAAAGCCTCTTTCGGACTGACCGGATGGTGCGCAAAGCCCGGGGGCTCCGGCGCGGCATAGGCGTAAAATGCCGGTCCCTTGATCTCGCCGCCACCCGGCCAGAATCCGGCACTGATCACTTCGTGCGAATATGCCTCTCGCGTGATGGAGTCGGCTGCGGGACGCTCGGGCGCGCGGCGTCCCGAGAAGCGGGTCACCGCCAGATCAAAACTGCCCCAGAAGAAATGCACCGGGCTCACCTTTCCGATGAAAGCGGCGCGAAACTCCTTGAAAATTGCATCACAGCAGACAAGAATGCGCCAAAAGCGGTTGGCGTACTCCGTGTCGTATGCGGCGTGTACTGTGTCCTGATCGAAAGGAATCGGGTCAGGAATTTCTACCGGCATCTTCCAGATTTTGACCTCAATCCCAAGCGCAGACAGAGCCGCCATAAAATCACGGTAGAAGTCAGCGACGGAGCGTGGCGCCAGTGCAAGCGTCTTGTTCGCGTTCCAACTGGTCCGGATGACGAGTTGGTGGTTGATGAAGTCGAACTGAACCTCGAAGATCCCATCTAGGTAGGGAATTGGCGAGGTGGTTAGCCCCACGGCATTGACGTAGAAAGGGACTTCCCACCAATGGTTAACCGGAGGGCATAAAGCCAGCCGCACTTTGCCCACAATCTGCGACCACATGTGAAGCGTGCGATAGGTGTCCTGCCAGGCTTCGAGCGGAAGCTCGGGCCATAGATCCGGACTTCGGTGAGCCCTGTTCGTGTTCATGAATTCTCCGCAGACCGTAAGTATGCCGTCTCCCGCAGTGGAGTGCCAACTTTTTCTGGGTGTGCTGAACTCTCCGCTTAAGGCTGCCGCGGAGGCTTGGCAATTGCGCGGATCAACCCCGGAATCGTGTATTCCTTCGCTTCCACGTGAACTGGCAACCCGAACTCCCGGAGGGTGGCGGAAGTTACTGGGCCGATCGAAGCAAAGCGGATACCGTGCAACGATCGTGTGGTGCGGACACGCCTGCGCTCGAACAGTGACATATAATTCCGGACCGTCGACGAACTGGTGAATGTAATTACTTGTGGGCGGCTTCTTGGGTTCTTCAGTAGAGCGCGTAAACGCGCTCGCGATGTCTGTGGAATTACAGTTTCGTAGGCTTCGACCACATCCACCTGCGCGCCCAGCTTGCGCAACTCGGTCGGAATCACGTCGCGGGCAACTTTTGCGCGGGCCAGGAGAACGCGCTGTCCCGCAATGTTTTTTCTGAGACTCTTGACCACCGACTCTGCCACGTATTCTTCGGGGATAACGTTTACTTTGATCCCCCGCTTCTCAATTGCTTTCTTAGTTGCAGCGCCGATGGCGGCGACCTTCAGATGCCTCAGCTGTTTTAGGTTGAGCCGGAGTTTTTTGACCCGGTTCCATACCGCATCGACGCCATTCACGCTGGTGAGAATGAGCCAATCATAGCCTCCGATATTTTTCAACGCGGCATCCAGAGGCCTGTAGGAACGCGGCTCACGGATTTCTATGAAGGGAATTTCAACAACATCGGCGCCCAGCCTGCGCAAGCCCGAAGAGAGAGCGCCAGCCTGATGACGAGCACGGCCAACCAAGACCCGGGTGCCGCAGAGCGGGGCTCGTACCGATGGCCGGGAGTGTATTTGGCGTTTAGTCACACTGCGGTTTACGGCTGCTGAGGCACGGCAATTCCCTTCCCGTAAACCTCGTCTAGAATAGCTTCGCCGCCGCGCTGGAGTAGGATCGCACCCACCGCTTCACCGAGTTGAACGGGATCGTCCCCTTCGCGTGATTCCCGCAGCACCTGTGAACCATCGGGACGGGCAACAATCGCGTCCAGATGTAGAATCCCGTCACGAAGGCCAGCGTGTGCTCCAATGGGCACCTGGCAGCCGCCGCCCAGCTTACTCAGTAAGGCTCGCTCGCATGTAGTGGTGGCTCTGGCGTCGGCGTTATCCAGAAATACTAAGTGCTGTCTGATTCCGTTGTCTCCCGCTCGAATTTCGATTGCCAGAGCACCCTGCCCAGCAGCTGGGCACATCACGCTCGCAGGGATTACTTGTTTCACAAGCTGGGTCTTGCCCAGCCGGTTCAGTCCCGCTGCTGCCAAAATAATTGCGTCGTATTCCCCCGCTTCGAGCCTCCGCAACCGCGTGTCCACATTCCCGCGCAGCGGGTGGATATCGAGGTCGGGCCGCAGCGCTTTAATCTGCGCCTGGCGCCGCAGGCTGCTTGTTCCCACTCGCGCTCCGTGCGGGAGTTCGTTAATGTTGGCATACTTACAAGAGCAAAATACGTCGAGCGCGCTCTCGCGTTTGATAATGGCCGCAATCTCAAAACCGTGAGGAAGTTCAGTCGGAAGATCCTTCAAACTGTGGACTGCAAGATCGACGCGTCCGGCACCCAGCGCTTCTTCGATCTCTTTAGTGAACATTCCCTTGGTGCCCACCTTGGCGAGGGCGACGTCGGTGATTTTGTCGCCGGTAGTTTGAATGATCTCAATCTCGACTTGGTGCCCTTTTTCGCGGAGAAGCGCGGCGATGTGATTGGCCTGCCAGAGCGCGAGTTGTGAGCCGCGGGAACCGACGCGCAAGCGGGTCACTAGGAGCGACCTTCTGGCTCGCTGCCGGACTTCGCCCCTCTCTTCTCTCTGTCTTGCAGGTTGAACAATCGCCGCACCAAATCAATGACCGTCGTCGCTTCCGATTCGCGCGCGGCCGTCTTCAAAGTGCTGATCGGGGTGTGCATGATCTTGTTCACAATACCGCGCGTCAGCGTTTCCACTGCCATTTCCTGTTCGGGTGAAAGCGGGCCCAGGCGTCCGCGCACGCGATCAATCTCGGCCTGACGAATGGTTTCAAGGTGGTCCTGCAGCGAGACAATCGTCGGCACCACATCCAGGGTCTGCAATCGCGACTGGAAGCGATCCACCTCTATCGTAATGATGGCTTCGGCTCGTTCGGCCTCTTTTTGGCGGTCGGCGACGTGCGATGAAACCGCCTGTTGCAAATCGTCAATGTCGTAAACGAAGATGCCATCCAGCTTGTTCATCCCGGCATCGACATCGCGCGGGACTGCGATATCAATGAAGAACATGGGACGGTTCTTGCGGCGGCTCAGAAAGAGTTCCCCGTGCTCGCGGCGGAAGATGGCATGCGGCGCACCGGTAGAGGTAATCACGATATCGGCGCGGTCGCACGTGTTATAAAGTTCTTCGAATCGAATCGCCTGCCCTTCGAACTTGGCGGCCAGCCGCTGAGCGCGCTCGTAGGTGCGATTCGCCACAAAGATGGCCGCCGCGCCATGCGCCATCAAATGTCGTGCGGCAAGCTCGCTCATCTTGCCAGCTCCCACCAGGTAAACGTGTTTCCCGTCCAGCGATCCGAAAATCTTCTTGGCCAACTCGACTGCCACCGAGGCAACGGAAACTGCGGACGACCCGACCGCCGT
>Ga0210394_10003175_pt1 | contig 21124 bp, 14 predicted proteins | sample IncBWC12MmetaG_FD_160121 | JGI IMG/M metagenome (GOLD analysis project Ga0210394, IMG submission 160121) | Forest soil microbial communities from Barre Woods Harvard Forest LTER site, Petersham, Massachusetts, United States - Inc-BW-C-12-M | ecosystem: Environmental > Terrestrial > Soil >...
CCGTGCCGCGCACCTCTGTATCATAAGATGCCGCGGTGAAATTGTTCAGGACGTTTTGACCGCCCAAAATGCAGAAGCCGGCCGCACCCACGCAAATTACGTTCAGCACGTGAACATTGAACAGAACGAGCATACCCACCGAAAGCGCGCCGCCCAGCCACCACACGGCCATCGCCTCGCGATCCCTGCTCGCATGATCCGCGACGTAGCCGCACACGAGTCCGCCGACAAACGCCATGGCCTGAATCAACGCGCCGAAGCTGAAGCTGGTCGCAAATCCCTCGCCACGCTGCATCATTGCCGTGGGAACCCAGCCCGAGAGGCCCCAAATGCCGAACAAAATAAAAAATGCTGCTGCCCACACGGAGAGAGTCGTCCGACGATAGCGAGACGACAGCAGAAGCGACACGGAGGCGAGTTCGTCGCTCGGCTCGCTGAAAACGAACTTCTCGCCTGGATCTAAATAGCGCGCGCTTCGTGAAGGATTGAGGCGGCACAACACTTGGGCAATTCCCTGCCAATCGCCGCGCATCGCGGAATATTGCAGCGATTCGGGAAGAGCGACGTGGCAGACCAGAACGAGCACGATCGACAGCGACGCCGCGTAGTACAGCGCCTGCCAACCGAAGATCGGCGTCAAATAAATTCCAATCGCCGCGGCGACGATGCCGCCGGTGGCCCAGCCAAGCGCCCAGCCCCACATCGAAAACGTGTTCGCCAATCGCCGCGGCGCATATTCGTTGACGTACGTCACGCCCAGGGGCAGAAGCGCGCCCATGCCGAGCCCTGTGAGGAGCCGCAATCCGCAGAAAGTTAAAAAAGAACGGCCGAGCGCCGCGGTCAAAAAGCTAAGAACCGTTACAATCCAAAGCGCGCCGAGGAGCGTCGCGCGCCGGCCGTACCGGTCGGAGAATTTTCCTTGAAGGACCGATCCGATCATGAAACCGATCAGACCGCTCGAAACGAGCCAGCCCGCCTGCCCGGGCGCCAGATGCCAGGGCTTGGCGACGTAATGAATCACATACGCGGGATTGAAAGTATCGTAGCCATCGAAGAACACGACGAGGCCAATGAGCAGGGCTAGAAGGCGATGATAGCCGCCGATGGGAGCGTCGGCGATTTCCTCTCGGACGTCGATCATCCCGGAAGCGCCTGCATGCTGCGCTCAATCGATGCCGCAGAGGATTTGAGTGGTCCCATATCTCTGAATCAGTATTTCTAACCGCAAATCTGCATGTGTTTTGATCGCGTTCAGTGTAAACGCGTTCCCGACGAAGTCAAGCTGCGGGACATCCACTCTTGGCTGTCCTCTGCGGCAACGGCGAAGTTTCAAGGACAGCCAGCCGCTCGCAGGGCCTCGGGATAAAAAGTGGCTGTCCCACTCAACGAGTTTCCGCGACGCGATCCTCTTCTGTTCGCACAATCCTCGGCCAGAGTAAACCAAATACGAGCCAGACCAGCCCCGCCGCGATTGCAATCAGCATCAGCAGCCGCATGTCTTTCGCCAGCGGCGCAGCTTCCAGCCTGGGCCATCGGAATTGATATTGGCGAAACACCTGGTAGCGATCGATCATCCAGTGCCAGGCCGTGTGGGCCACGATGGCGGACAAAATGATGGTGCCCATTCGTTCGGCCACGACGTAGCGGAAGACCAGATCGAGCGCGGGGATCATCAACGCGAGGACAAGCAACTGCCCCAGCTCGACTCCTACGTTGAAGGACAGCAGCGAGGTAAGAAGATGCGAGCCGGCAAACTGCATCGTTTGCCGCAACGCGAACGAAAATCCGAAGCCGTGAACGAGTCCAAATGCGAACGTGATGGCCCAGCGGCGCTGTACCGACGCGCCGCCCACGATGTTCTCCAGCGCCATGTACACGATGGACGTGGCGATCAGAGTTTCGATCAGTGGAGGAAACCACAGCGCATCGGGCGCGAGATTGTACGCCGACGCAATCAGCGTGATCGAATGCGCGATCGTGAACGACGTCACGACCGGAATCAGCGCTCGGAAGCGCCTGAACGGAATCACCAGACAAAATAGAAACAAGAGATGATCGGTCCCGTCGAGAATGTGAAAGAATCCCAGCTTCACAAATTCCCCGGCGGCCTGGAACCACCGGGGATCGAGCCGAACGAGTCCGGGATCGCCCGAAAATTCAAATGCACGCACGGCGCCGCCGGGCGGCAGGAAACGAAGCGCGATGACGACCCGGGCGGCAAGCCGGTTGAGGCCCGGATGAATCGAAAAGCGCGACTGATCGGACTCGATGGGATATTCGAAGAGCATGTCGAGCATCAACTGGTCCCAGAAAATGGCGGTTTGATTCGTCAGCTTCGGGCCCGTGACGTGCGCGAGCGCCTGATCGTACGAAGCAAACGACGGATCGGATTCAAGCGACAGGCGCGTTGCCACGAGTTGCGGCTTTGGCAGGCGGGCGTCGTCCTCGTAGACATCGATGAAGTCGGAGACCCACAGCGTTGCGCATTCCCGCAGCGCCGGATCGACGCGGTCAAAATCGAGATAGCCCTGGCCGCGCTCTGGGAAATCCACATCGCGCATGGTTTTCAGCGGAACGCGCACAAGGATGTTCAGGTGATTTCTCGCCGGCTTGAAATACATCTGAACGGTCGCGTCGCTCGGAATGTCGTGAGCCGCGAGCCGATGGGCCGACGCCACAAAGAATAGTGCCATCAGCGCGCCAAAGACACGCAGCGCGACACGAAATGCGGTCAGATTGCGAGGCATGGATTGAAAGCGTAATCGCTGCTCACGGGTTGTGACAAGCAAAATTCAGGAGCATCCGAATTTGAATTGTGTATACTTCCCTCCGCTATCTGCGCCGCAAACTTGGGGAGCTTTTGACGATCCCGCCCTTGGCTGCGGCATTCGAAACGACAGGCATCCCATCGGGAGGTTCTCCATGACAAAGCGAAATTTCTGCGCCGGCGGGGCATTTCTGGCGCTGATCGCCGCGCTCGGGTTTGGCTCGAGAGCGCTGGACAAGAAGGCCGCCGTCGAGGCCGCCGTGATGCAGGTGCCCACGTTCGAAGTCGATCCGATGTGGCCGAAGCCGCTGCCGAATCACTGGGTGATCGGACAGACGATCGGCGTGTCGGTGGACGCGCAGGATCACATCTGGATCATTCATCGCCAGGGCTCGCTCGAGGCTAAGGAGCAATACTCCGGCGCGAATCCGCCGATGGCCGATTGCTGCACGCCGGCGCCGCCGATTCTCGCCTTCGATCAGGACGGAAATCTTGTGCAGCACTGGGGCGGGCCGGGACCGGGATATGACTGGCCCATGTCCAATCACGGCGTGACCGTGGATTACAAAGGGAACGTGTGGATCGGCGGCAATGGAAACGCGTATGCCGGCCTGGGCGCGAAGCTGCAGCACGATGACATGGTGTTGAAGTTCACGATGGACGGAAAATTCCTGATGCAGATCGGCCATCCCGATCAGAGCAAAGGCAGCAACGACACCGAAAACCTGAAGGGTCCCGCAAAGATGTTCGTCGATCCAGCGGCCAACGAACTGTACGTGGCGGACGGCTACGGCAACCGCCGCGTGATCGTGTTCGACGCGGACACAGGAAAATACAAGCGGCACTGGGGCGCTTACGGCCACGTGCCCGACGACGCCGACCAGCCGAAATACGATCCGGATGCCCCGGTTGACCAGCAATTCCGCAATCCGGTGCACTGCGCGCAGCTTGCGAACGACGGGCTGCTGTATGTTTGCGATCGCGCCAACGACCGCATCCAGGTGTTCAAGAAAGACGGTACGTTCGTGAAGGAGCAGTTCATCGAGAAGCGGACGCTGGGCGACGGCTCGGTGTGGGACATCGCGTTCTCGCGCGACCCGGAGCAGAAATTTATTTTCCTCAGCGACGGAGCCAACGAGAAAGTGCACATCCTGCTTCGCGACACTCTTCAGATGCTGACCAGCTTCGGTGACGGCGGGCGGCAGCCCGGGCAATTTTACGCGGTGCACAGCATCGCCATCGATTCCAAAGGCAACCTCTACACCACGGAAACGTATCGCGGACAGCGCGTGCAGAAGTTCGTCTACAAAGGCATGGGTCCGATCAGCAAGGAAGATCAGGGCGTCCTGTGGCCGAAGTCCGCGAAGTAGGTCCGCATTTGCACGAGGCTCGTGGCCGCGCATTTTGAGCGAAACCCAGCCCCTGCGCCGGGCGTCAGGCATTGCATTGGATCAGGAGGAATCATGCGCAAGAGGTTTTTGCTTGCGATCGGAATCGTACTGTGTCTGGTTTCGCCGATCTTGCGGGCGCAACAAAAAAAGACGCTCGAAGCTTATTTCATCGACGTGGAGGGCGGGCAATCGACGCTGTTCGTCTCGCCGAGCGGCCAGTCGCTGCTCGTGGACACGGGCTGGGCGGGGCCTCGCGATGCAGGACGCATCGCCAGCGTTGCGAAAACGGCGGGCGTTTCTCAAATCGATTACCTGGTGCTGACCCATTATCATGCCGACCATGCCGGAGGCGTCGTCAATCTTGCCGGACTCATTCCGATCAAGAATTTTGTCGACCACGGGCCAAGCGCGGAAGAAACGCGGAACGTGCCGCAGAATTATGCCGCCTATCTGAAGGTGCGCGGCGAAGGCAAACACATCCTAGCCAAGCCCGGCGACAAAATTCCAGTGCCCGGCCTGGACGTCCAGGTGATTTCCTCGGCCGCGGAGACGATCTCGAAGCCGCTGCCGGGTGCGGGCGCAGCCAATCCACTGTGCGCGGATTTTGTGCCGAAGGATGAGACGCTCGATCCGCTCGTCGGCGGCGAAAACAAGCAGTCGGTGGGGATGGTGATCTCGCTCGGAAAGTTTCGCCTGGCGGATTTCGGCGACCTGACCTGGAACAAGGAGCACGATCTGGCTTGCCCGAACAACCTGGTCGGCGCGATCGACGTGTACGTCGTGTCGCATCATGGGCAGGACATTTCCAGCCTGCCGATGCTGGTCCACGCCATGCATCCGCGCGTCGCGGTCATGGACAACGGCGCGAAGAAGGGCGGCGCCGTAGCCACGTTTGAGACGTTGAAAAAATCGCCGGGCTTGCAGGACCTCTGGCAATTGCATTACGCCGTCGACGCCGAGGATCACAATATGCCGGAGCAGTTTATCGCCAATCAGGGAACGGGCGGGACCGCGGCCACGGGCGTGCCCGATGAGGGCACCGTGTACACCATTCAACTCAGCGCGCGGCCCGATGGAAGCTTTACGGTGACGAACAATCGCAACCAGTTCCACAAGGATTATCCGGCGAAGTAGCGCTCGTTATCTCGAAACGCCAGTGACTAAAGCCGAGTCTGTGTCAATCGACTTACGGGGCTCGAAGAATTGTCGACGACGAATTTGAATTTTCCGTCGCGGGTTACTCGCCGGACCTACTCAGGATCGCACGCACGACCATATTGAGAAGGCTGAGAATTATCCCTCCCCAGAACGCGGGCCAAAGCCCGACTACCACAAACCCCGGCACCAGGAGCGAGGCAAACTTCAGCATCAGCGCGTTGATGACCAGCCAGAAAATGCCGAGGGTCAAAATTGTGAGAGGAAAGGTCAAAACTTTCAGGAGTATCCCCAGGGTGCTGTTGACAAGGCCGATCACGACAGCCGCGATCAGTGCCGTGCCAAATCCGTTGACGATAAACCCGGGAACGAAGTGAGCCACCAGCAGCAGGCACAGCGCGCTCAACACCCAATGCACGAGCAACTTGATCATTTGGTTCTCCAGAGTAAGAGCATCAGGCATTCACGAGAGACGAGTAACTGTGTCTCAGCGGTCACCGATCACAGCTTCGGTGCGAATCGTTCTTACACTATTTCGGGGAATTTCCAAATCTTTTTCCAAATCTCCCCTAGGTGCTCTCGCCCGACTCGGCGCGGATCAATTCAAGTTCACACAGCAGCCGCCCGGGTGTATAAGAATGCGCAACCAAAATGATTCAGAACTTCGCAGCGGAGGGAAAAAAGAAAATGCACACTTTTGGAAGGGTCATCGTATTGACGCTCGTCGGGGCAGTTGTAGCGGTTGCCGGGCATCTCACCACTCCTACGGCGGGAACGCACCCGCAACCGGCCACGCCGCCACAGGCGCCTGCGTCTGCACCGGATGCCGCCGTTCAAAAAACTTATACTACCGCCGCAGAGGTGCAGGCGCTGCTTGCGAAAGCCAAGGGCGAACGCAAGGAAGGCCAGGTCGCCGTCGCAGAGCACATCCTCTCGCTTGCGCCGTATAACGCAAATCTGGAATATCGGCCCGTGGACGGCGCGGTGGCCGTTCACGAAAAAGAGGCGGAGATGGTCTACGTGATCGACGGCGGCGGAACGTTGACGACCGGCGGAAAAGTTGTCGGCGAGAAGCGCACGAACGCCGCGAACCTCTCCGGCACGGCGATCGACGGAGGAACAACGCAGGCGCTCAACAAGGGGGATTTCGCAATCATCCCGGAAGGTACGCCCCACCAATTCAAGCCCGCGAATGGCATGCTCGTTTTGATGACGCTGCACGTGGCGCGGCCGGTCAGCGAAATGCAGTAACACTTTTGTTCGCGCAGCGACGGCGATAACCATTGCCGCGGCGCTTCGCGATGGTGTAAACAAATCTCCCGGAAGAGCGGCGGTTCCCCCGCGATTCATGGTAAAAATAGAGTTACGCTGATCGAAGGGGTGATGAATTCATGCGAACGGTGGATCGGCCACGACTGCTCCGGCTCTGGATTGGCATCGTGCTGCTTGCAGCTTTTGGGACGAACGCTCGTGCCCAGGCCAGTTACTCCCCGCCGAACGATTTGCCGAACCCCTACCGATTGGTTCCCAACTGGGCTCACTTGCCTGACAATCGGAAATGGGGATCGACTTCCGGAGTTTCCATCGGCCCGGACGGAAATATCTGGACGTATGACCGATGCGGTGGAAACAGTTGCCTGAACTCAAATCTTGACCCGATTCTTGAGTTTGATCACACCGGAAAATTTCTCAAGAGCTTTGGCGCAGGATTATTCATTTATCCGCATGGACTGTTTGTCGATGCGGAAGGAAATATTTGGGTGACCGACGGCGTTGGCGGAGGCGCTACGAACGACGACGTGGGCAAGCACGGAAAAGGACACCAGGTCTTCAAGTTCAGCCCCGACGGAAAAGTCCTGATGACTCTGGGCAAAGCGGGCGTCCCCGGCAATACCCCGGACACATTCAATCGCCCATCGGCGGTTGTGGTGGCTCCCAACGGAGATATTTTTGTCGCGGACGGCCACAACTCACCTCCGGGCTCCCCAATCAATTCGCGCGTCGTGAAATTTTCGAAGGACGGGAAATTCATCAAGGAATGGGGCAAACTCGGGTCCGCGCCCGGAGAATTCAACGCCCCCCATGCGCTGGCTTTCGATTCGAAGGGACGGCTCTTCGTCGGAGATCGTTCTAACAACCGCATTCAGATTTTCGATCAGGACGGAAAGTTCATCGCTGAGTGGAAGCAGTTTGGGCGCCCGAGCGGAATTTTCATCGACAAGGACGACACGATGTACGTGGCCGACTCGGAATCCAACGACGAACCCGGTTACGGCTATAACCCCGGCTGCAAAAGAGGCATCCGAATCGGAAGCGCGAAAGACGGCAAGGTAACGGCGTTCATTCCCGACGCGGACCCCAAGGGCGCGTCGAGCGCCGCGGAGGGTGTCGCTGTGGGCCGCCACGGCGGCATCTATGGAGCCGAAGTCGGCCCGATGGATTTGAAGAAGTACGTCAAGAAGTGATGCGCGAATTCTCCGCGAAACTCTCTGGACCTCGGTGAACTCTGTGTCAAGTTTTTGATCCAATCTCACCACGGAGGACGCAGAGAACCCAGAGCAAAACAAAACATGCTGAAAACGATTCGCTCGCACGATTTGCCGAGGATTTTCGCTTCGATTCTCAGTATTGGAACGCTGACCGCATCTGTGGTGCTGCCAGCAAGCAGCGCGCGTGCCATTCCGGCCGACAAGCGCAAGCCGGGGCTGTACTGGACGTTCGAGACTGACAAGGGAAAAATTTCGTGCAAGCTGTTTGAGGCCGAGGCGCCGGTCACGGTGCGCACGATGGTGGGACTCGCGATCGGAAAGACGTCGTATGTGAATCCAGAAACGAAGCAGACGGAGCGCCAGAAATTCTTTGATGGGCTCACGTTTCACCGGGTCATTCCGCCTGTCATGATTCAGGGCGGCGATTTGCTCGGCACGGGCACCGGTGCTCTCGAAGGGACGGGCTTTCCGTACAAAAACGAGACTTCAGCCGCGCTGAAATTCGACGCGCCGGGGCGGCTGGCAATGGCGAATCGCGGGGCGGACCAGAACGACTCGCAATTTTTTATCACTGAGTCCGCGTATCCCTCATTCAACGGAAAATACACGATCTGGGGGCAGTGCGAGAACGCGGACGTGGTGAAAGCGATTGCGGACGCGCCGCGCGACGCGAGCAATCATCCGGCCGCGCCGGTCCACATCCAACATGTCGTGATCGAGCGCGTCGGTCCGGCTCCGGCCGATGCCCCGGAATTGCTGCCACCCGATGCACCTGCGAAGTAGCTGGCGGCCGCTCGTCAACTCTCAGCAGCAATTGTCAAGCTCCCGTGTAAATCAGTTCTTGAATTTGATCAGGAGGGCCGAGCTTCAGCTCGGCCGTTCCGGTCGGAACTGGTGTGGGCGTCAGCCCCTGAAGCTTCAGGGGTTAAAACCCCTCGCCGGCCTGACTTTTCGTCGGGACTGAAGTCCCGACCTCCGAACAACTTTGATACCCGAAGTAGATAGGACTCGACACGCATGCCGCCGCTTTTGCATTGACAGCGGCGAATGGCAATGGGATATTCGCGCCAATCACGAGGTGTTTCATGCGAAATCGGGCTATGGCTATTTTGGCGGCAACGATTGTGCTTGCCCTACTTGCTTCGCCGATCCGGGCGCATCACGGTTCATCGGTCTATGACACGAAGCTGACAACCTACAAGGGCACGGTGACGGATTTTCAGTTTATGAATCCGCATTCGGAAGTCTGGTTTGACGTGACGGGCGCCGACGGCAAAGTGGAAAAATGGACGGGCGAAGCGCCCAGCCTCACGACGATGGCGCGTCTCGGCTGGACGAAGAGTATTTTCAAGCCAGGCGATCAAGTCACGTTTACCGGCAACGTGGCGAAGAGCGGCTCGAAAATCATGCGCTTGCGCAAAGTTGTGTTTCCGAACGGCAAGGAAATGATGATCGATCGCGGCGAGGATTACGCGGAATAGCAGCCAAATGGAGAAATCCGAAATGCGCAATCGTTTCCTTGGCCTTGCATTCGCGGTGTTCGTCGTGGCCGCTTCGCGCCACACGACTTTCGCCCAAACCGCGACGCCACCCAAGCCAAAGACCCAAGCCGCAGCGACGCCGGATCTATCGGGAGTGTGGCGGCGCTCGCGCACCGCTCCGGACAAAGCGCGGAAATACACGATCTATGAGCTTGCGTTCATGATCAGCAACGATGTGCCGCCGATGACTCCGTGGGCGGAAGCGAAATACAAGGCGAACCTGCCGAATCTCGGGCCACGCTCCGTCTCGCTAGGTGAGTCCAACGACCCGATCATGCAATGTTTTCCACCGGGAGTCCCGCGCGTCTATTTGATCCGAGGAGAACCCATCGAGATCGCGCAAATTCCCGGGCGTGTGCTCATGATCTATGAGTACGACCATTTCGTTCGCAACATTTACACCGACGGCCGCAGCCACCCCGCCGATCCCAATCCTTCTTGGATGGGCGACTCGATCGGCACATGGGAAGGGGATACGCTGGTGGTGGACACGATCGGATTCAACGACAAGACCTGGCTGGATAATGACGGCCATCCGCACTCCGAGGACCTGCATCTCGAAGAGCGCATTCGCCGCGTCGGCCATGACGCGCTGACCATCGACGTGACCATCGACGATTCAAAGGCCTACACGAAGCCGTGGACCGGGCACTGGAACTATGAGCTGAAGCCGGGCTGGAGTCTTGGCGAAATGATTTGCGAGGACAATGGCTCGTACGGCGACATGCAACAGAAATCAGAGGGAGCGAAGTAGATCCGCAATGTGAAGGACGATTGGGTGGCACAGCGACTCTTCGCTGTGTGGTTTTGTAAGCCAATTGGCCGACCGGGACGCAGCTAAAATAGCAAACCCCGCACAGCGAAGAGTCGCTGTGCCACTTGCCCCGGTAATCCGCGCATTAAGTTTTTCCCGCGATAGCCTCTCCACCAATATTCAACTTCAGTTAGTTGCTGCTTCGTAGCGCTTGCTTTGCCGGGGCGCTGACGCGAGCGGGAGGCGCGGCGTTTGCTCCCGCCAGGATGCCATTCGGTCCAACGGCGAGCAGCGACTTATCATTTTGCGGGCAGGACCAGCTCGAAACGCTCTTCACGTCGCCGCTGCCTTTGTAGTGGGCCTCTTCCGGAAACTTGCAGAGAGGCATCGTGCGATCGACGACGTTGTTCGTCGAGTGCGTGGCGGGAATCGCCTCGGGCGGATTGCCTTTTTCCACCCACTGTTCGAGCGCGCTCAGCGTGTCGAACGAGTTCGGGCCGCTGCCGTCTACGCAGTGCTGCATGCCGGGAACCATGAAGAGGCGGGCGTTCTGCTGCAGCTTCGGGTAGCCGCCGTTTTCCTTAGCCAGATCTTCGTAGAACCAGATGCTGCTGTAGGGAGAAATGACCAGATCGTCGTAGCCGTGATAGATCAGCAGCTTTCCACCCTTGGCGAAATACGCGGCGAATGCCGAGGGATCGTCAGGAACATCTGCGGCGAGGCGCGTGTACACCAGATTCAGCGCGTCGGCCTTCACCACACCATTGCTCTCAATGGAATTGTTCATGTCCTTACCCGCGTCGGAGTAGCCCAGCTTCATCAGGATATTCTGGGAGAGCGACCAGTTCGCGGGAACGGTGGCATCGCCCCACGGCTTTGCGGAAGTGGGATCGACGGGCGGCTTGTCGAGATAGTCCGTGAATCCACGAACGGTCACGTTGTTTTGCCCCAGGTTGCCCACCGACGCCCCGGGATAGATCAGCTTGCCTTGCTCGTCGCGGACGGGCTGCATGATCAGCTTGAGGGCGTCCGCCTGCTTCTGTGTGAGGGTTTCCGGAACGAGCGCGTCGGGATTGAACGAGCACTTCGCGGGGTTCTGGATCAAGCCGTCGGCAACTCCATCGGCCTTGTCACACTGCTTCAGAATCGCGGCATCGACGGCCTGGAACTTTTCCTGGCGGATGTAGGCGTCAAGTAGGGCTTTGATGTTTTTCAAGCTCCACAGAGACGTGCCGACCGGATCGATCCAGGGAGACCCGGAAATGATGCCATCGTAGTCGGCGGGATATCGCGACGCTTCGATCAGGCCCATCTTGCCGCCGTTCGAGCAGCCATCAAAGTAAGAGCGCCGGATCGTGTCCGCCTGGTAGTAGGCTTTGACAAGCTGCTTCGCGGCGAGCGTCACTTGATGTACGGCGCGGTAGAAATAGTCGATCACTTTCGGCATGTCGGGCGTTCCCGGAGCGGTGTATTCCCACGTCGGATTGGCAACGAGGTGACCCGTGTCTGTGATCGCCGTAGCGTATCCTCTCGCGAGGAAGAGAGGCTGATCCGCAGGATTCGCGGAAGTATTGAGAACGCCGGCGAGGCCGCCGACACCCCGGAAGACGAATTTTCCATTCCAGGTTTGCGGCAGCATGATCTCGAAATTGGCTGAACCGGGATCGGCGCCTTCCCCGGAAGTGGCGACCGAACCCTTCACGTCGCAATATTCGGGATTCGGAGCGGCCGCGGGGACGTCGCTCGCGGACGTGAAAGTCATGTTGGGAACTTTCAAAGAGCTGACCGATTCCGTGGTGCAGGCAGCGCCCCAGGCGGGTTCGCTTGCAAACGCCAACGCGACAAACGCAACCGCCCCAAGCTGAATGGCGAAGATGCAAAACCATCCGACAAATCCCATGCGAGTTTTCATGTGTGCGTCCCCCAGAGCAGAGTTGTCAGAGAGTAGTCCTAAAACGGGCGGAAAGTCACTAGAACGTTTTAACCGGAACAGCCAGCCCCTCGCAGCGGCTCGGGATAAAGAGCGGCTGTTCTACTCGCGCATTGCATTTAATCCTCGGCATGACTTAGGATTAGGCCCACATCCGATGTCGTGCGGCGTAGCAGATGCAATTTGAATCAAGCAGAAAAATCACGAGAGGATGACCCAACCGGTATGAACAAGAATTTTCCACTGCGTCGTGTTTCCGCAATCCTCGAAAGTCTGGCTATGGCTGCCGTCGCGCTCGGGCTGAGCGCGTCGAACCTGCACGCGCAAGCGCCTGCGGCCGGTCCGCCGCCGAATCCCGCGCCGCTCGCGGCGGATATGAAGGGAAAAACCGCCGACCAATTCTATAAAAAAATCGACGCGCTCAAGGGCGTCCCGGCGGATCAGATTCATCCCGCGATGGAATACATCACCACGGCGCTGGGCGTCGGATGCGGCTATTGCCACGTGATCGGCCATTTCGATCAGGAAGACAAGCGCGAGAAGCACGTGGCGCGCAGCATGATTCAGATGACGATGGCGATGAACGAGACGGTGTTCGACGGCAAGCGCGAAATCACTTGCTACACGTGTCATCGCGGCGCGGCGAAGGCGGCGTCCACGCTGCTGCTCGCTGGTGACAAAGCGCCCACCGAACCGACCGGCATGGAAGTTTTCCCGCCACTCGCCGTCACGAATTTCGCGAACCTGGATCCCGGCATGTCGCCGAGCAAAGCGCCCGCGACTGTGGTAACGGGCGCAGCACCCGCGCCAAAACCGGCTGCGGCGCCGTCGCAGCCGCTTCCGTCCGTGGCCGAAGTGTTCAGCAAATACGAGCAGGCACTCGGCGGCGAGGCCGCGATCAGCAAGATCACTTCCCTTTCGTTCAAGGGCACGGCCGACATGCTGGTTCCTCCGCCGCCCGGCCCTCCTGGCACGCCCGCGCCGCCTGCGGCGATGGGAACCGTTCCGGCAGAGCACTACGTCAAGGGCGTGAAGGGCGTCGTAGCCGTCACGTTTCCCGGCCGGCCTACGGTAGCGATGGGCTTCGACGGAACGATCGGCTGGCACAATACTCCGATTCGCGAAGACACCGGCGACGAGTTGAGGCTGCTGGTCGAATTGGGCGAAAAGTTTCCCGCGCTTGATTTCCGGGAGGAGCATTCGAACGTGCAGGTCGACGCGATGGAAAAAATCGGCGAGCGCGATACCTACCGCGTGGTAGGCACGCGCAAAGCGGGCTTCCCCGTCCTCGACCGGATCAATTTCGATGCGCAGACCGGCTTGCTCGTGAGAACCTACACTACGATGCAAAGCGTGATCGGCTCGTTCCCCGAGGAAATCTATTTCGAGGACTATCGCGACGTCAGCGGTGTGAAGGTTCCGTTCACGGATCGCGTGGTGAGCGCCGAAGGAAATCGCACGCTAAAGTGGTCTCAGGTCGACGCTAACGCGCCGATCGAGGACGCAAAATTCACGAAGCCCGTGCCTCCAGCCCCGAAACCGGCGGCGGACTAGGTCTGGCTAAAATGTAAATTTCGCGGCGAGCTGCAGCAATCGAGGCGGCGCGGCCTTAACGAGTTCCCCAAACAGAGGATTCGAAATATTCCCGTTGACCGCCTGGGGGCCGAAGAACTGCGTGTGATTGAACACGTTGAAGGTTTCCAGCCGCAACTGCAGCGTTTTTGATTCGGAAATCGGAATCGATTTCAATAGCGCGAGATCCGTATTGAAAGATCCCGGCCCGTAGAAGTAGCGGCGGGATGCATTGCCCGGGGTCCCCAGGGCGTTCGGTTGGAAGAGTGAAATATTGAAGTAATAGGGCTGACCGTTCTGCGTGTAATGTCCCAGGTCGAGCGGGCCGGGAAGTACGTCCGGCAGGTCCATATAACGACTGTTCACGCCATTCGGATTGCTTCCCTGCAAAGAATTGTCGTCGGCGCTGGAAAGAGTCACGGGGAAACCGCTGCTAGCATGGGTAATCCCTGAAATTTCCCAGCCCTGCGTCCATCGATTCGTACGTTTGAGGATACGCTCGACGGGAAGCGTATATTCGTACGTCGCCACGAAGTTGTGCTTCAGATCGAACGCCGAAAGAGCGCGCATCAACTGAAGATTGAAGGGATCGCCGGTGTCCGCAAGGCTCGACGCGTTGTCAATGGACTTGCTGAAGGTGTAGGAAATCATGACGCTGAGGCTGCCAGTTTTGTGCTGGATGGTGGCTTGAAACGAATTGTAGTTGGAATTGCCAACGCTGCCCTCGTAATCGTCATTCCCAAACGCGCACCCGAGACCCTGCCGCGTGCAGGGGATTTTCTGGCCGGAAGAGCTAACGTAAGGCGAATTCTCTCCGCCTGGACCGCAACCGGGTGAAGTGAGGCAAAGCGTGGGATTGCCAGGGTTCGCCGAGTAAACAACCAACAGGTGATGGCCTTCGGAGCCGACGTAGCTCAAGTCCAGGACTGTGTTGGCGTCGAGATTTCGCTCGAACGAAAGAAAGTAGTTCTCCGCGTAAGGATAGGTGTTGGTCGGCGGCGGGGCCGTCATTCCGGCGATGGACGGAAACATCGAAAAATTGATGTTGGGGTTCGGATGAGAGATCGACGCGTTGAGCGCAGGAAAAGTCAACGGGAATGGATTGATCCCGGTCTCGCCGCTCGCAGCGGTGAACGGCGTCGCGAACAAGGGAGGAACGGGGCTGGTGTAGCTCAAACCGTACGGAGGTTGCGGCTCGTCGAACGCGATCGTATTGCCCTGAATCACTGAGTCGAACATGCCAAACCCTGCTCGGAGGCTGGTCTTCCCCGGTCCGCCAAAAACCTTGCCGAGCCAGCCGCCCGCTTTGTCCGGGGAGTAGGCCAGACCTAACCGCGGAGAAAATCGATTTTTCTGCGGCACGAGCGTGTTCGGAACACCCGGATCGGTGGGATATACGAGGCTGGGCGGCGCCGTTGGATAAACTTTCGACTGCTGCCCTGGGATGAACGTAGGAATCTGGTTGTACTTTTCGGACCAGTACTGCATCAAGTCCCAACGGAGTCCATAGTTGAGCGTGAGGTTGGACCGAATTTGCCAGCTATCCTGCGCGAAGGCGCCGACGTACTTATGGCGTGGATAGTACGACTGCGAGTCGGCCTGATTGTAGAGATTGGGAGCGCCGGCGAGGAAATCGACGAAGTCCGACCCGGTTTCGCTCCCGTTGAATGAAAAGCCACCGTTGAATTCGGGATTGGGATGGACGTTGATCTGGTCGACAATCAGCTCGAGACCGGCCTTGATCGTATGCCTGCCTAATACCTTCGAGAAGCTGTCGCTGGCGGTGTACGTATCATTCACTTGAGTCAGATTGGTGATCGGCGTTCCGACGACAAACGAGTTGAAGATCAGGTTTTCGACGCCCTCGATCGCCGGATCGAGAGGAACGATGCCCTGGGTTCCGACGCCGGTGACGAAGCCCTGCGAACCGAGGCTGGGACCAACTCCACCCGCAGGCTGGCCGACGTTGTTATAGCTGCGCATGAAGCTGATATGCAGCTCGTTCACGCTGGTGGAACCAAATGTTTTTGTGTCGCCGAGATTGACGAGTTGCGCGGTTCCGAGGTTCAGGCCGTTGAATCCCGGGACGGACGCGCCGCCCTGACTCGTCGGATAGGGATTATTCACGTAGTAGTTATCATAGAAATAATAAGCTGAGAGCTGGCCCCAGCGCGTTGTGCCTGTGTCGACCCGCAGGCTGCCTTTGTCATCGCGAACCGTCTCAGATTGCGCGCCGGTTGTGAACACCGATCCGCCGACATCGGGCGTGGGAATGTATTGGAGCAAGTGCTGAGCCGGAGCAGACCACGCGGCCATCGGAAATGAGCCGTTCGGGAAAACGCACTGCGCATAGGTCGTGCATCCTGCCGTGTAAAACGGCTCGCCGGGTGTGACGGTCACGGAGGCGCCGGCCGCCTTCGACAGACTGTTCGAGAGCTGCGTCGCCAGACAAGTTGAGGCGACATCGCAAGCGGACACCGTGCATGGACCGCCGTTACATCCGGTCTCAAATGAAGTGGCAAGGTCCAACAGGTTGCCCGAACGGTCGGCGAGCGTCGGGACGGGAATTCTCCCCGTGGAAATCCCCTCCGTAGTGCGCGTTCCTTGATAGTCGCCGAAGATAAAAAATCTGTCCTTGGCGACAGGGCCTCCGAGCGTACCTCCGAACTGGTTTTGTCGGTACGTTTCCACGGATGGATCGGTGGGACTTTTCGCGTCGAGCGCAGTGTTGCGCAAAAACTCGAATCCGCTGCCGTGCCACCGATTCGTGCCGGACTTGGTCACGACGTTCACGATTCCGCCGGAATAGTTCCCGTACTGCGCGTCAAAATTGTTGGTCAAGATGCGAAACTCGGAGATCGAGTCCAGGTCCGGCACGATCAACGTTCCGCCGTTCATCAGCTCTTTGACGTCGCCGCCATTGACCAGGAACCCGTTGGCGTCTTCCCTCTGCCCGGAGATGGACTGATTGCCGGCGTTCAAGCCTCCCGAGGGCGCAATGGCGACGGTGGCGCCCGCCATCACGACGGAGTCGGGCGTTTGAGTGGACATGGGTACAATGCCCGGCTGAAGTGACATCAAATCCGTGAAGCTTCGCCCATTGAGGGCGACGACGGTCATTACGTCTCCGGTAACAACTTCGCCAACCTGCGTGCTCTCCGTCTCCACGCGCACCGCGGCATCGGAGACGACTACCTCCTCCGACTGCTGCCCCATCGTTAAGGTTACGTCGGCTCGAAGTTGAGAATTGACGTCGATGACCAGGCCGGTTCGCTTATAGGGCTCGAATCCTTCACGAAGAACTTCGATTTCGTAGCGGCCCACAGGAAGAGCGGTGAAATTGTAAAACCCGTTCGCATTGGTCTTTGTGGTCTGCTGTACCGTCGTGTCAAGATTGAGCGCCGTGACTGTGGTGTCCGGAATGACCGCTCCTGTTTGATCCGTAACAGTTCCGGAGACGCTTCCCACGGTATCCGCTCTTGCGATTAGCACAAAATACGGGATCAGCACCAGAATCACCAAAGGGCGAGTGCGTCGAGGCCTTGTAGACGGCCGGCAAAACGATCTAGCGCGAGAAAAGCTGGAGCTGCACGTTGCCGAGTGCGTGCACAAACTCATTCTGATCCTCCCTTGCAATTTCTCCGGCTGGCCACTCTCTTCTTGCTTATCTTTTCGAAATCGATTCCAACCAGCGGCTCCGGTTCTCAGCGAGACGGGATTTCTTTGCCATTGACGACAACTTTCAAGGCGAACCCAGGACCTGAGGTAATGCCCATAGGCGCTCCGTTGATTGCGGGGTGCGTTTCAACAACGGCATGGTCTCCCCTTTTGAGCGAGTCCTTATTCCATCCGTCGTGAGACATCGCAAACGTCGATGACATCTCGAGCGTCCAGTGTTTCACACGGCCGCTCTCGTCCGTCGCGTCCAGATAGACGAGACAATGCGGGTTGGCCCAATCGAAGGCTGTTATTGTGCCGGTCAGAACAATCGTCTTCTTCATATCGTAGTTCGTATTGCCGTGGTGGGCGGGGACCGGACGTGAAGCCAAGGCCAAACTAGCGGCCGCGACGACAAAGCTGAACGCTTTCCGTCTCATGAGACTCCTCCCACGCCGTGATGTTCTAGATTCCATACCTCAAGGCGTCCCGTCAGTGACTCAGGTCACGACCAATGAAGGTCTACCTCGGTCCGATAGACCTGTCTCGTGAAACTTTCTCCCGCTCTTCGCTCCGTTCGTCGTTCCGCAGACACGAAGGGAGTCACGGGCCGGTTGCGTGTCATGATTTCGATTCACCCAAGTTATCACCCGAACCGGGAAATTACGAGATTTGAGCGCAGGGCGCCGGCGCATGCAGTATCATGACGGCAAATGCGCATGCGTTGGGTGATTGTCGGGCTTCTATTTTTTGCCACCACCATCAACTATTTGGACCGCGCGATCCTGGGCGTGATTCTTCCGGAGATTCGCGAGCAATTTCACTTCGGCCTCGAAACGTACGGCGTGATTCAGTTTTGGTTCCAGATCGCGTACGCGGGCGGATCGCTGCTCGGAGGGTACCTTCTCGACCGGCTGGGCACGCGCATGGGCTACGGCATAGCCGCCGCGATCTGGTCGCTGGCGGCAACGCTCAACGCGTTCGCGGGCAGCGCGTTTCAATTCGGGCTTTATCGCACCGCTCTCGGGCTCGGTGAATCCGCAAACTTCCCCGCCTGCACGAAAGCCGCGGCGGAATGGCTGCCTCCCGAAGAGCGCGCCACAGGCATGGGCATCGTGAACGCGGGCACGAATATCGCCAATATCATCGGTCCGCCGATATTCATTCTCATTGCGCTGCGACTCGGATGGCAGGTGTGTTTCGCGATCATGGGCGGGCTGGGATTTCTGTGGTTGCCGGTGTGGTTTCTGACGTATCGGCTTCCGAAGCAAGCTGGGTCTGTGGCGGCTCCCACCGCGAAGCTGCCCATGCGAGCCGTGGTCAAGTACAAGCAGGCATGGGGTTACGGCCTGGCGAAATTTCTGACCGATCCGGTCTGGTGGTTTTATCTGTTCTGGCTGCCGACCTACTTGACGGAAGTGCGCCATTTCACTCCGTCCCAGCGGGGAGCGGCGTTGACCATCGTGTACGCGATCTCGGGCGTTGGCGCGGTTGCCGGTGGCGTGGTGGCCGGCGCGCTGATCAAGCGCGGCTGGACGGTGGGACGGGCGCGCAAGACGACGATGCTCTTTTGCGCCGTGGTCATGCCCGTGTGCGGCTTGGGAGTCGTGGTGCCGGGTGCGCGGCTTGCGGTTTTGCTCTTCGGCCTGGCGACCGCCGCGCATCAGGCTTGGATGACCAATCTCTTCATTACACCGGCCGATGTCTTCCCCGCGCAGGCCGTGGGAAGCACGAACGGATTCGGCGTTTGCCTGGGAGGACTAGGCGGCGCCCTGTTCTCGGGGATTATCCCGGGAACGGTGATACCTCGCTTCGGGTACGTTCCCGTGCTGCTCAGCATGAGCTGCTTTTACATTGCGGCGTGGTTCATCGTGCACCGGATGATGGGGAATTTGGAGATGGTTTCGATTCAGCAGGACCTGCCTCGAACCCCTTCGCTGGCGCACTCGCAGGCTTGAACAAAGTACCGCAGTAGGAACGGAAACTAAGAACCAGACGCAGCCGTTGATGCGGACTCCTTGTCGCGCCGCCATCGAAGTTGCGAAAGCACCAGGCGAATTTCCTCGTAGGTGAAATCAGGCGGCAAGGCATCCTTCACAGCGCGCAATTGTTCAAGCCCACGGTCGGCGCAGACAGCTTCGATCTGGGCGCGCCGACCTAATTCCACCCACTCCGGCTGATATTCGACGAACCCGCGCTCCACCAAGTCCGAAACCATGCTGGCGATGGTGGAGAACTGCCGCCCGCGAATCCGCGCGATTTCTTCGAGCGATTTCCCCTCGCGCAACAGCCGCATCGTTTCCGCGGCGGGTTCAATCTTCGCCTCCGGCCGCGGCTTGGCGCGCTGCCCGGTCTGAAATCGCTTCAGCGCATCCAGAATTTGCGCGCCGTATTTCTTAGCCTTGATTTCCCCGATTCCGGATACGCGCATCAGCCCCTGCAGCGACGTGGGGCGCACTCTGCATAGATCGTCCAGAGTGGTGTCATGCATCACAATGAAGGGCGCGATGTTTTGCTCGCTGGCCGTCTCGCGCCGCCACTCGCGCAGGAATTCGCGCAGTTCGGGATGAACGTCCGCGCTTCCGCCTTGCGCTGCCTTTCCCGCGGCCGGCTGAACCACTGAGCCACCTTGAGACGCACCCACACTCTTTGCCAGCAATCGGCGCCGCTTGCCGCTTGATGCGGCGGAATACTCGGCGAGCCAGGCGGGCAGATAGCCGCACGCGTCGCAGGCTCCGCAGGACGCCCATTTTTTCGTCTCGCCGAAATGCTCGCAGATGCGCCGGTGGCGGCAGATGTTCGATTCGACGAAGTCGCGAATTTCGTGATAGCGCTGCCAGGCGCGATCCTTTTCCGCCGCATCGTTGATTTGGCCGATGAAATACGCGTGGAGCCCTGCATCCTTCTTCAGCCACAGCAGAACGCAGTCGGCCGGCTGGCCGTCACGGCCCGCGCGCCCGGCTTCCTGATAAAACTGCTCGATGGATTTTGGCAGCGAGAGATGAATCACCGCGCGCACGCTGGCTTTGTTGATGCCGAGTCCGAAAGCGATCGTGCCAACCATCACTCGCGCTTCGTCCGCCATCCAGCGCTCTTGATTGCGCTTCCGCTCGACCGCGTCCATCTGCCCGTGGTATGGGATCGCCGGAATGCCGCTGGCGTCGAGAAGCGCAGCGGTGGATTCCACGCCGTTGATCGTGGGGGCGTAGACGATGATATTGCCCTCCTTGTAGTACTGCAGCGCTGTCAACAACATGTCCATCTGCGTAGCGGTTTCCGATTGCCGCACGACGTACCGCAGGTTCGGGCGATGAAAGCTGGCGATGAATTTCTCCGGCGCGCGCAATTTGAGTTGGTCGATGATGTCATGGCGGACGCGCCGCGTGGCGCTGGCGGTGAAGGCGGCGAGGGGCTGGTCCGGGAAATGCGCGCGCAGACGGCTCAACAGGCGGTAGTCCGGGCGAAATTCGTGGCCCCACTCGGAGATGCAGTGGGCCTCGTCAATCGCGAAGAACGCGACGGGCACGCCGCGCAGCCAATCCACCGTATCTTCGCGCGCGAGGCGTTCGGGGGAAAGATACAGAAGCCGATATTGGCCGGCGCGCGCCTTCTCGATGATCCGCAACTGCTGCGCGGGAGAGATCGAGCTGTTGAGCAGCGCCGCGGAAATTCCCATTTGTGCGAGCTGCGCGACTTGGTCCTCCATCAGCGCAATCAAGGGAGAGATGACGATGACGGTTTTATCGGCGGACATTGCAGCGGGCAGCTGGTAGCACAGCGATTTCCCGCCGCCCGTGGGCATGACGACGCACGTATCGCGGCCCGCGAGCAGGCTGCGGACGATGCGCTCCTGAAGAGGACGAAACTC
>Ga0210394_10003177_pt1 | contig 21116 bp, 16 predicted proteins | sample IncBWC12MmetaG_FD_160121 | JGI IMG/M metagenome (GOLD analysis project Ga0210394, IMG submission 160121) | Forest soil microbial communities from Barre Woods Harvard Forest LTER site, Petersham, Massachusetts, United States - Inc-BW-C-12-M | ecosystem: Environmental > Terrestrial > Soil >...
CCGATCCCGCAAAACGCAAAAAACTTCGCCTGCGCGCGCTCCATTTCCGGCAACGCAACCGTCAGAGCCGGAACGCGCGCAACCGTCTCCATCTCGACGTGCGCGTAAAAGATCGGCGCGCGCGCAAACCTTCCCACGACGGTCTCCAGTGCGGGCGCATGTTCGGAACGGGTAATGACCACCGCGTCCGCGCGGGCCAGCGCCGTCCGCGGCTCGCGCATGCGACCCGCGGGCAGCAGCCTCCCGCCGCCAAAAGGGTCCGTGGAGTCCAGCAACACGATGTCCGCGTCGCGCCCGAGCGCCAGGTGCTGAAATCCGTCGTCGAGAATAAACCATTTTGCCCCATGCCGTTCGAGCGTCTGCCCAATGGCGTAGCGGTCCTTGCCGACACCCAACTGTGCGAGCGCCCCCAGCCGCTCGCGCAGCAGGGCCACCTCATCGGACATCGGAAGGCCGCCCGCGTCCACTTGTCCTTCGCCACGGTAACCGCGCGTGAGGATTGCCGGGCGGTGCCCCTCGGCAGCCAGGCGCTCGGCAAGCCAGATCACCATCGGGGTCTTCCCCGTGCCGCCGACCGTGAGGTTGCCGACGCTGATGACGGTCCCATTGAGACGCCGGCTGCGGAGAATACCGAGCCGGTAAAGCCCCGCTCGCATGCGGGTCAGCCCGCCATACGCAACGGCCACGGGCAATAGCGCGGTCCGAAGCGCGGCCGACTCGGTCACAAGCCTTCCGCCTGCGGCTTCGCCAACAATCCCGCGACCCTGTCAACGGTTGCTGCCGTCACTCCTCGATGGCGTTCGACGAGTTCGCGCGCGGCGCGCCCCATCCGCGAACGGCGGTCCGAGTCATCGAGCAGCGCGACCCAGGTCGCCCCGAGCTCCGCGCCGGAGTGCACCACGATAGCCGCGCCGGCGTCCAGAAATTCCGCCGCCACATCGCGGAAATTCTCCATCGACGGACCAAACACGGGGGCTTTTCCGACGACGGCAGGCTCGAGCGGGTTGTGCCCGCCGGCGGGTTCGAGGGAACCCCCGACAAATACCGTGTCCGCCAAACCGTAAACCGCCGCCAGCTCGCCCATCGTGTCGAGCAACAACACGCCGCGCGGCTGGCCCGGCCGATCGGCAAGCGCGCTGGGCGACGCCCCGTCAAGGTGAAGCCTGCTGCGCCAGACCACAGCCCTTCCGGATTGCTCGATGAACGCGGCAGCGGCACCGACACGCTCCGGCTTTCTCGGCGCAAGGACCAGCAGCGCGTCGGGCCATCTCCGCTCAACAGCGGACAGCGCTTCGAGGACCGCAGCCTCTTCCCCCGACACGACGCTCCCGGCAACGAGCAATGGACCCCGGCCGTACCGCGCCAGTTCGGCTTGCAACCAAGTCACCAGAGAACTCTGCGCCGGTGGGGCCAAGTCGTACTTCATGTTTCCCGCTACCTCGACGCGCGCTGGCGACGCTCCCAGCGCGACCACCCGCCGGGCATCTTCGTCGCTTTGCATGAGGTAAAGCGTCGCGTCATGCAGCACTCCCCGAAGAAATACCCGGAGCGCGTCCCCGAAAAATACCATCGCCCGGGAGAATTTACGGAACGAGCGGTCCGAAATGCGCCCGTTCACAAAGATTACCGGCACGCCCGCGCGGCGTGCTTCGCGCAGGAAATTGGGCCATATCTCCGTCTCGAAAATCACGATCAACGCCGGCCGCACCGTTCGCAATGTCCGCCGCACCGGGCCGGTCCAGTCGAAGGGAAAATAAAATATCGCGTCCGCAAACTTCATGCGCTCCCGCGCCACGGCCTGGCCTGTTGCCGTGGTCGTCGAAATCACCAGCCGCCGCTCCGGAAATCGCCGCTTGAGCGACTGTGCTAGCGGCAAAGCAGCCAGCGCTTCGCCCACCGACACGGCGTGAACCCAGATGGCGCCCGGCCCGACGGCGGCGTCGGCTCTCAGTTCCGCCGGAAAACGTCTTCCGAGCCGCTCGGGCAGGTTCCTCAAATATTTCCCCTGCGCGATGCCCTTGACCAAAAAATACGGGCTCAGCAGGATGACTCCCGCTGCCGTAAACATGCTGTAGAAAAAGTACATGCAGACGATGGCCGCGTCGCCCAATGGTATGCGGGCGTTTCTCCTGGGATCTCCTGCGCCTTGCGTGCAAAAACGATATTATAAGCGCATCATCCGGGCGGCAAGGAGGAGGCCTTTGATCGGCATTGGGCAACGTCTGGCCGCGCCGCGCATCTCACCCCCATGTTGAACTCACGCCTCGCATGGGCTTTCTGCCTGAGCCTCGGATCGCTCGCTGCGAGTCCGTTCCTTCGCGCGCAAAGCGACCCCGCCTCTTTGCCGGCGCACGACGCGCATCAAGGCTTGATCGTCTCCGCGGACCCTTACGTTTCCGCCGAGCGCTATACGGAAAAATTCGGCAAGCACACACCTTACGATGCCGGCATTCTCGCCGTGGAGGTCTACTTCCGCAACGATAACGACAAGCCGATTCGCGTCAACGTGGATACCGTTCGCCTGGTGATCGGCCAACCGGGGCAGTCCCGTCAGAAACTCGACGCGCTTTCGCCCGACGGTGTCGCCGACCTCGTTCTACACGAAGCATCGCGGGCGCCCCGGCCGCGGCGATTGCCGCTTCCCTTGCCCGGAGGCGCTCCCCGGACGGACAAGGGGAAGGATTGGAACCAACTCGACGCCACGCTGCGCTCGGCCTCCATGGATAGCGATATCCTCCCGCCCAACGCCACAACTCACGGTTTTTTCTACTTCGATATCGGCCATCATTACGATTGGCTCCCGAACGCTCACCTCGAAGTTCCCGATCTCGCCTTCATGCTCGATAACAAGGCTCTCTTCTTTTTTGAAGTGGATCTCGCTTCCGCCGCCACGCACTCATCCGCCCGGTAAGCGTTCGCGAGTTCCCGCGTTTGCTCGCTCCCTGCTGCTCGGCTACAATATCGAAGTCTTCTCTCACCATGAGCCTGCTCGACGACCTGAATCCCCAGCAGCGTGAAGCCGTCCTCGCCACCGAAGGCCCCGTTCTGATTTTGGCGGGTGCCGGCACCGGCAAGACCCGCGTGATCACCTGCCGGATTGCCCATCTCATGGACCAGGGAGTCCCCGCCGGCGCGATCCTGGCGGTTACCTTCACGAATAAAGCCGCCGGTCAGATGCGCGACCGCGTCAGGGCCCTGCTCGAAAGCAATGGCAATCGTCTCGGCGAACCCTGGATCAGCACCTTCCACTCCTTTTGCGCGCGCCTTCTCCGCCGCGAGGCTGCCCGCCTCGGCCTGCCTCGGGATTTCGCGATCTATGATGCCGACGACCAGCAGGCCGCGCTCAAACTCGCCCTGGCCTCGATTGGCCTGGACGACCCGGGCGAGACCCCGCGCGCCATTCTCGAGCGCATCAGCTTTGCCAAGAATCACGGCGTTCCCCCCGACCAGGCGCTGGCCCAGGCTTATGACGAGCGCGGCAGGATCGCCGCGCGCGTCTATGCGGCTTACGAAGGCGTCTTGCGCAAGGCCGGCGCGCTCGACTTCGACGATCTCCTCCTTCGCGCCGTCGAAGTCCTTCGCCGCTTTGACGAGGCTCGCGACGCCTGGCAACGGCGCTTTCGCTTCCTGCACGTCGACGAGTATCAGGACACCAATCGCATCCAGTACGACCTGCTTCGTCTGCTCGCTGGCCCCAATCCCAATTTATGCGTCGTCGGCGACGAGGATCAGTCCATTTACCGCTGGCGCGGCGCCGACGTCGGCAACATCCTCCGCTTCGGAGAGGATTTCACCGGCGCCCGCATCCTGCGCATCGAGCAGAACTATCGTTCGCGCCAGGTAATTCTCGACGCCGCCAGCGCCGTGGTCTCGCACAACGAGAAGCGCATCGGCAAGCAGCTCGAAGCCACGCGCGGGCGCGGCGCCAACCTCGCCTTCTATGAGGCTCGCGACGCCAGGGCCGAGGCGGAGTACGTCGCGGCGCAGGTCGCCGCGCTTCATTCCGAGGACTCCGCCACGCACGTAGCCGTCCTTTATCGCACCAACGCGCAGTCGCGTTCGTTCGAGGAGGCCCTTCGCGCGCGCGGAATCCGCTACCGTCTGCTCGGCGGCTTCAGCTTCTATCAGCGCGCCGAAGTAAAAGACGTCCTCGCCTACGTGCGCCTAGCCATGTTCCCCGATGACGACGTGGCCCTGCTCCGCGTCTTGAACACGCCGCCGCGCGGCATCGGCAAGGTCACCGTCGACGCCCTCCGAGTTGTCTCCCGCGAGCATGGCTCGTCGCTCTGGGACGCTCTGGCGCGGACCGTCGAGGCCGGGGGCAGCCGCGCCCTCGCGCCGCTTCGCAGCTTCCGCGAACTGCTCGAAAACTTGCGTCAGAAACAAGCGTCGCTTCCCCCCGTCGAATTTCTCGAAGCCGTCCTCGACGACACCGGCTACATCGACATGCTGCGCGAGCACGAGTCCAGCGAAGATATCGCTCGCGTCGAGAATGTGCGCGAACTCGTCAACGCGCTTACCGAGTGCGTTGAGCGCGGCGAAACTCTCTCGGATTTTCTCGACGCCGCCGCTCTGGTGAGCGATGCCGACGACTTCGACGATCGCGCTCCCGTCACACTCCTTACCCTGCACACGGCCAAGGGACTCGAATTCGACCACGTCTTTCTGACCGGTCTCGAGGAGGGCACCTTCCCGCATAACCGCTCGCTCCACGATCCCGACGAGCTCGAGGAAGAGCGCCGCCTGTGCTACGTCGGCATGACCCGCGCCCGCGAAACGCTCACGCTGACGCGCGCCGTCTATCGCCGCATCTATGGCAGCGAGCGCCTGCAAGCTTCGACGCCTTCGCGCTTCTTGCTCGAAATTCCGCCCGAGCTTGTGGATACCGCCGCGGGCTCGCTCGCCGACGCCGGCGAAACTCGCCGGTACGAATCCGACCCCGAGTACTCGTATTCGGCCGCGGAGTTCAGTCGCCGCATGCGCCATTCGTCGCCGGCCGCATCCGAAAGCGAGCGAAGCCCGCGCCTCCCGCGCGCTGCGGTTTCCGGCCGGCCGCGCCGCGGCGATGCCAACCCCCTGATCGGCCAGCGCGTCCGCCATCCCACCTACGGCCTCGGCACCATCATCGGCGTGGACGGCGAGGATGAAGAGCGCAAGCTCACGGTCAGCTTCACGAGCCACGGCACGAAAAAACTCCTCGAGCGATTTGCGAATCTGTCATGGGCCTAGTGGCTCGAACGGTTGCAGTGTGGCTCCGCTCAAGGTAGAGTTTCGGATTCTCTCAGGCGGTGGGTGTTGGCGTCACAATTATTCCGCGTCAAAAGCTTCGATAAGCTGCTCGCCGACGCCGGCGCGCCCGAGCACCGCCGCAAACGCGAGCTCGCGCGCGTATTGGCCGGGAGGATGCGCGGATGAGGCCTACGCTTGCCTTGCGCTCGGCGGCGGTCTTGGGGATGACTTTCCTGATCGCCGTCCAGGCCTTCGGTTGGGGCGCCAACGCCCAGCGCCTGATCGCCAATCGCGCCGTTGATACCCTGCCGCCGGACGTGCAGCCGTTCTTCAACGCCAATCGCGAGTTCATCGGCCGCCACGTTACCGATCCTCTCGAGTGGCTTGAGAAAACTCCCGTAGCAGAACGCCCCAATCACATCTTGTACCTCGATCACTACGGAAAATTCCCGTTTGATTCCTTGCCCCGTGAGTACAAATCCGCCGTCTCCAAGTTCAGCAAAGCCAAGCTCGAAGCCACTGGCGTGCTGCCCTGGCAGATAGGCGTCTACAGCCAAAGACTCACCGACGCGCTGCGCGCTGGAAATTGGGGGCAGGCGAAACTGGTCGCGGCGCTGCTCGCCACCTACGTCGCCGAGGCCCACGACCCCTTCTCCACCACCGAAAACTTCGACGGCCACCTCTCCGGCCAGACCGGCGTTAACGTTCGCTTTGACGTCAGCCTCGTCGATCGCTACTCGCTCTTTTTTCCCATGCGGCCGAATGACGCCGTCCCCATAAGCGATCCCACCGGCCACGCCTTCGATGCCTGCTTGAGCGCCCACTCCTGGCTCGAAAACATTCTCATCGCCGACCTCCGGGCTCGCGCCGGTCTCTCCGATTACACCGACGAATATTACGATCGCTTTTACAATCAAGCCGGAGCCACGCTGATTCGCCAGTTGACCGACGCGGCCTCCGACGTTGGCTCCTACTGGCTCACGGCTTGGATCAACGCCGGGCGCCCGGCCCTCCCGAAGCAATAGCGCGTGGCCTCCTCGCCTTCCTCGCTCGGCCCATCTCTTCCCCCGCAATTCAGCGCCTTGCCCAAGGCCGAGTTGCACCTTCACCTTGAAGGCAGCATCGATCCCGATACTGTCGTCTTGCTCGCGGCGCGATACGGCGATGCGGTGGAAGCTGCAGCCGTCAAATCGCGTTACGCCACCCGCGATTTCGCTTCCTTCATCGAAGCCTACAAGTGGGTGACTTCCTACTTGCGCGAGCCGCCGGACTACGCGCTGGTCGCGCGCCACCTCGGCGAGCAATTGCTCGCTCAGAACGTCGTCTATGCGGAGGTCACGCTCTCGGTCGGCGTGATGTTGTTGCGCAAGCAGGACGTCGCCGCGAATTTCCGCGCCATTCGCGAAGCCGCGTCCGCCTTCGCGGAGCGCGGGTTGCGCATGCAATGGATATTTGACGCGGTGCGCCAGTTCGGAGCCCCTCCGGCCATGGAGGTAGCGCGGCGCGCAGCCGAACTGCGCACCGAGGGCGTGGTCGCCTTCGGAATGGGCGGCGACGAACTCGCCGTCCCCGCCGCCCAGTTCCGCGCCGTCTATGAGTTTGCCGCCGCGCAGGGCTTGCGCCGTCTGGTGCATGCTGGGGAAATCGGCGGCCCCGAATCGGTGCGCGATGCCGTCGAGCTGCTTGGCGCCGAGCGTATCGGCCATGGCATCGCCGCTACGTGCGACCCGCGCCTGATGGACTTGCTCGTCAAGCGCTCGATTCCCCTCGAAATCTGCCCCACGAGTAATCTGCGCACCGGCGCGCTCGCTCGCCAACTCCGTCTCCCGCGGGCCGCCCTGCGCGAGCATCCCTTGCCGCGACTCCTGCGCGCGGGGGTCTCGCTGAGTCTTTCGACCGATGACCCCGCGATGTTCGACACCGACCTCCATCAGGAATACGCCTTGCTCCCTGAGATGGGCCTGCAAACCCCGGAAATCATGGCCGTCGCCCGCGCCGGTTTCGAGGGCGCTTTCCTGCCGCCGGCCGAAAAATCGTCGCTGTTGGACGCGTTTCGCCGCCGAATCGTGGCGCTTGGCCTGCTATAATCCACTCCATGACGGCGCACGTTTGGGTGATGCTGAAACGTACGGTGCTCGACCCTCAGGGCGCAGCCATCCAGCAAGCGCTCGCCTCGCTTGGACGCGCCGCCGTGCGCGACGTCCGCCAAGGCAAATTCTTCGTCCTCAGGCTTGAAGGTCTGGACCGCGCCGCCGCGCAAGCCGAGGTCGAACGCATTGCCCGCGAAGTGCTCACCAACCCGGTCATCGAGGAATTCCGCTTCGAGATTCTGGAAGATGCCCGGCCCGCTTCGGCGGGCTAGCGCCTGCCCTTTGTAAACAAGAAACAGCCTCACCGGCTCATGGTCCTCGACTGCGGCGGCATGCTAGTCTGAACCTTCTGCCGGTCGCCCGCCGGCGTCGCGTCTCTCATGCGCAAGGAGATCCAACCGTGTGCGGCATAGTCGGATATATCGGCCCTAAGAAAGTCGTTCCCCTGATCGTTGACGGCCTTCGCCGCCTCGAATACCGCGGATATGATTCCGCGGGCATCGCCGTCGTAGACGCGAAGGGCCGGCTTGAACTGCGTCGCGCCCCGGGCAAGCTCCCCAACCTCGAAGAGGTCATCCGCAATTCCCCGATCGACGGCACGTACGGCCTCGGCCACACGCGCTGGGCCACCCACGGGCGCCCGACCGAAGAGAATGCCCATCCTCACCGCGACTGTAAGGGCCAGATCGTGGTCGTGCACAACGGAATCGTCGAAAACTATATAGAGTTGAAGCACGAACTCGAACGCGAAGGCCATAAATTCGTCACGGAAACGGACACGGAGATCGTCGCTCACCTCGTCGAAAAGTACATGGACGGCGGCCCGCTCGAAGATGCCGTGCGCAAAACGGTCAAGCGCCTCTCCGGGGTCTACGCGCTGGCCGTGCTGTCTTCCAAGGATCTCAACAAGATCGTCGCGGCGCGCTTCGGACCTCCCGTGGTGATCGGCCTGGGAAAGGACGAATACTTCGTCGCCAGCGACATCCCCGCGCTCCTGTTCCACACGCGCGACGTATTTTTTCTCGGGGATGGCGACATTGCCGTGCTCACCGCGCAAGGCGTCCGCGTCAGCGATACCGAGGGCGAACCCGTCGAGCCCAAGGTCCAGCACGTCACCTGGGACCCCATCATGGCCGAAAAGGGCGGCTTCAAGCATTTCATGCAGAAGGAGATCTTCGAGCAGCCCCGCGCCGTTCGCGACACCATGCTCGGCCGCATCTCGCTCGACACCGGCAAGGTCTTTCTGGATGAGATGAACATCAGCGAGCAGGAGTTCAAGAATTTCCGCAATATCAAGATCGTGGCCTGCGGCACGAGCTGGCATGCCGGCCTCGCCGGCAAGTTCATGATCGAGCGGCTGGCGCGCATCCCGGTCGAAGTGGACTACGGCAGCGAATTTCGCTACCGCGATCCCATCATCGACGCCCGCACCTTAGTGATTTGCATCAGCCAGTCGGGCGAAACCGCCGACACTCTCGCGGCGCAGCGCGAAGCCAAACAAAAAGGCTCGAAGACCCTGGCCATCTGCAACGTCGTGGGCTCCATGATTACCCGCGAGGCTGCCGGCACCATCCTGACGCACGCCGGCCCCGAAATCGGCGTGGCCTCCACCAAAGCCTTCACCTGCCAGCTCACCGCGCTTATGCTGGTCGCGCTTCACTTGAGCCAGCTCCGCGACAAATTTGCCGTCGACGACGCTCGCGCTCTGATGCAAGAGTTCACTCGCCTGCCGCACAAGATCGAAACCATCTTGCAAGCCGACGAGTCCGGTATCTATGAGAACCTTGCCCGGCAGCTTTTCCGCCACACCGATTTTCTCTATCTCGCTCGCGGAATCCACTATCCCATCGCGCTCGAAGGCGCGCTGAAACTGAAGGAAGTCTCCTACATCCATGCGGAAGGCTATCCCGCGGGCGAAATGAAGCACGGCCCGAACGCGCTCATCGATGAAAATCTTCCCGTGGTCGTCCTGGCCACGCGCGACGAGTCCGATCCTGAATCCATGACCCGTTACGAAAAGAGCGTCTCCAACATCCAAGAAGTCAAGGCGCGCGACGGCATCGTCATCTCCGTCGTCACCGAGGGCGACCAGCTCGCTCGCCGAGTTTCCGACCACGTGATCGAGATTCCCCACGCCCCCGAGCTTATGGCCCCGATTCTCGAGATCGTGCCCCTGCAACTTCTCGCTTACTACATCGCCGTCCGCCGCGGTTGCGACGTGGACCAGCCCCGCAACCTGGCCAAATCCGTCACCGTCGAGTAGCCAAAGCCGTCTTTCGGTCCGCCGAGCGGCCCTCGGCGCCAATCATTCAAAGCTCTCCCCGATCCTGGCCGTGTCGCGTAAAATGCTTAGCGTCGGCATGCGCCTCATGTCCATTTCCGTTTTCTTGGTCGTCGCCGCCCTGGCGGCGCCGGGCGCGTGCGCGCAGGCGCCGCCTGCCTCGGCGGTGATCGCGGAAATTCACGCTACCGGGTCCGCCCGCTACACGGACGCGCAGGTCGCTGCTGCTGCAGGACTCAAGGTCGGCGACACCGTAACGCGCGAGCGGCTCCAGGCGGCCGCTGACGCTCTGGTGCAGATCGGCATATTTTCCCGCGTCAACTACCAATTCAAGACTCTCGGCAGCAAGATCGTGGTGGAGTTTCAACTCGCGGACGCCCCCGCCGTGCCCGTCTCGTTCGACAATTTCCCGTGGTTCAGCGACGAAGAACTCGCCGCCGCCATCCGTGAAGCTGTCCCGTTCTACGATGGCACTGCTCCGGACGGCGGTTCCCTGCTCGACGAAATCGCCGCAGCCGTCTCGAGGTTGCTCCAGGCGCACGGCATTGCCGGCATGATCGAGCACACGCTTCTGGCGCAGCCCGCAAGCGATGACATGACCACGCAATTCCATCTGGATGGCCCGACTCTTACCGTCGGTTCCATCCAGTATGGGGATTCTTTGGCGCAAGCCTCCGCACAACTGCAAGGGCGGAGTCAGGACCTTGTCGGTAAGCCGTTTTCGCGCTTTGCGATTGAGGTGTTTGAGGTCGAGCAGGTGCGCCCGATTTACTTGCTCACGGGCCATCTGCGGGTGCAGTTCGGCGCGCCCGTCGCCCGCTTCACCGGCGATCCTAATAAGCCGCTGCCGTCGAACGTGTCCGTGACGTTGCCGGTCGATCCCGGTCCCGTGTTCCACCTCTCGCAGGTGAGCTGGAGCGGCAACAACGCGCTGGACAATGCCGCTCTCTCGTCGCTATTCGCTTCCCAGCCCAACGACCTCGCCGACGGCATGAAATTGGCCGACGCCTGGCAACGAATCGAGAAGGAGTATGGGCGCCGCGGCTACATTCACGCGAAGATCGAGCCGCAAGCGCAATTCGACGACGCGGCCGCGACGGTCTCCTATCGCGTGGCGATTACGGAAGGGTCGCAATACCGCATGGGCGGCCTCGTCATCACTGGGCTTTCGCTCGACGGGGAGACCGCGGTGCGCGCCGCATGGCGACTTGCGCCCGGGCAGATTTTCGACGGGGCCTACTGCGACGACATGCTCGTCAGACTCGAGAAGCCGACGAGCGAAATATTCGGCCCGCTGCCGGTGCATTACGCGCAAGTGGGCCATCTGTTGCGCGAAGACGACAAGGCCCACACAGTCGACGTCTTGATCGACTTCGAATAACTCGCGCGCTCATTTGGACGCGGCGACCCTCTGGTCCGAAACATCGCGCGCCCCGAGCACGGTGTTCATGTGAATCCGCACCGTGTCCTCTGTGTTTCGCGCGTAGCCGCCTGCCAGCGTCACCATGACCGGGATTTCGCGCCGCCGCGCTTCGCCGAACACCAGTTCGTCGCGCCGGCGCAGTCCTCCCATCGAAAGCCACAATCCGCCCAACTGGTCTTCGCGGTAGGGATCGGCGCCACCCACGTAGCAAAGCAGGTCCGGCCTGAAGGCGTCGAGCGACTTCACCACCGCTTGCCGAAGTAATCCCAGGTACTCTTCATCGCCGGTGCCATCGTCGAGATCGATATCCAGGTCGGACGGCGGCTTGGGCATCGGATAATTGTTCTGCTGATGGATCGAGAGCGTAAAAACGCTGGAATCCTTCGCGAAGATCGCCGCCGTTCCATTTCCCTGGTGAACGTCGGTATCCACCACGATCGCCTTGCGGATGGCGGCGTCGGCCTGCATGCGGCGGATGGCTACCGCAACGTCGTGAATCATGCAGAAGCCCTCTCCGTGGTTAGGAAAGGCGTGATGAAATCCTCCGCTCAGATTGATCCCGAATCCGTCCACCAGAGCGCCGCGCGCGGCCAGGATCGAGCCGCCGGCCGCGAGCCAAAAGGCCTCGACGGTCTCCCGCAGACACGGAATCTCGAGCCGCATTCGCTCGCTGGCCGTGAGCGTGTTGTTCTTGAGTTTGGCAATCCATTCCGGCGTGTGCACGCGCAGCAGGTCTTCATCGGTTGCAGGTTCGGGAGTCAGGATGTCGGCGGGATCGGCAATGCCTTTGGCCACGAGCCCATCGCGCACCAAGCGATATTTTTCAGAGGGAAAAACGTGGGCGCCGAGGCGAAGGTCGTAGCGTTCGTGGTAGACGAGCTTGAAGGGAAGCATCGGTCGCGGGTCGCTAGCGTTCGCGGTCCAGGATGAAATCGGGCACGGCGAAAAGCGCGCGGCCGAATTCGGTGTCCGCGCGGCCGTTCAAACACGCCTTGGCGCGAGCGGCGTATTCGTGGGCGAGCCGGCGGGTGCGGTCGAGGGCGCCCGAGTCGCGCACCAGCGCCGCGATCTCTTCGGGACGAACGCTATGAAATCCCTTTTCGTCGAGGACCGCGCGGACCATATGGCGGCCCGCGGCTCCATCATTTTGCAAGGCGCTCTCCAGCGCGTAAATCAGCGGCAAGGTGACCTTGCCCTCCTTCAAATCGCTCAGGACCGGCTTGCCAAGCTGCGCCGGCGAGGCCGTGAAATCGAGTAAATCGTCCACCAACTGGAAAGCCACTCCCGCGTACCGGCCGTAGTCGGCGAGCGACTGCTCTTCCTCATCCGACAATTGCCCGAGCACGCCGCCGAGGCGCGCGCAGCCGCTGAACAGGCAAGCGGTCTTCCGAGCGGCCAACTCGACGATCTCTTCCTCGCGCAAGTCCATGCGGCCGAGCGTCGTGAGTTGCGCCACTTCGCCTTCCACCATGCTTTGGGTCAGATCGATCAGGATGTCCAGAACCTTGAAGTTCCGCTCTCCCAGCGCCATCTGGAAGGACTGCATGTACAGCCAGTCGCCGGCGAGCACGCTGCGATGATTTCCCCAGCGCGTGTTGGCGGACGGGCGCCCGCGGCGGGTATCCGCGCCGTCGATGACGTCGTCGTGAATGAGGGTTGCGCTGTGAATCAGTTCGACGACCGCGCCCAAGCGAACCGCGCTCGGGCCGCTATAACCAGCGTAACCGGCCGAGAGGAGCAGCAAAGCCGGCCGCAGGCGCTTCCCACCACCGCCGAGAAGGTAGCGCGCCATCTCGCCGACCGGCTCAGCGGCCGAGTCGGTCTGCCGTCCGAGTTCCTGTTCCACAAGCGCCAGGTCGTCTCGAACCAGATCGAAAATCTCTTTGACCGTCAGCAGTGAAATGGCATTCCCCCGTCAGCTAGACCTACCGGGTACGGCTCGTATCTGGGCGGTTTCCCCGAGCCGGAAAAATTGTCGAAAGTTGCGGGCAGCAGCCGCAGCGACCTGACCCGGCGGCAAGTTTCTCACAGGTCCCAGGGTATTTGCTACCTCCGAGACGTAAGCGGGCTCGTTGCGCCGGCCCCGGTGCGGCTGCGGCGCCAAGAACGGCGAATCCGTCTCGAGGAGCAGCGATTCGAGCGGCAGGGCTCCGGCGACGTCGCGCAGATTCTGCGCCTTAGGATAGGTGACATTCCCCGCGAACGAGATCAGGAAGCCCATGTCGACGCCACGGCGCGCTTCTTCGAGCGTGCCCGTGAAGCAATGAAAGATTCCCCCGAGTCCGGCGGCGCGCCAGTGCTTCTCGAGCAGCGCGAGGCAGTCGGGCCAAGCCTCACGGCAATGCAAGATAACCGGCAGGCGCGCGGCACGAGCCAGCTCCAATTGCTCGACGAAAACGCGCTGCTGAACGTCGCGGGGCGAGTGATCGTAGTGGTAGTCGAGACCAATCTCTCCCCATGCCAGGAAGCGCGGATGCTCGGCCATGCGCGACAGCTTCTCGTAGTGCGCCGGGGTCGCAAGTTTCGCCTCGTGCGGATGGACGCCGGCGGCGGCGTAGATCCAGTCGTGCCGCTCGGCGAAGCGGAGCCCGGCATCGAGCGAATCGGGATTCCCCCCGATAGCCAGAATGGCTTGCACGCCGGCGTCACGCGCGCGCGCCAGCATTGCATCGCGATCGGAATCGAACTCGGCAGCGTCCAGATGCGCGTGGGAATCCACCAGCTCCAGCGGAGCGACGGCGGAAGAGACATTCTCCATAGGCATTGCGCCTGAAATTTCCGGCGGCTATTTCAGCCGCGCCCCGACCGGAACATCCTCCAGGAAAGCGGCCAGGACCGGGTTGCCGTCGGGCCCGGACGCGGCCAGAATCATTCCGTTCGATTCCACGCCGCGCAGCTTGCGGGGCAGGAGGTTCGCAACCACGACGACTTTGCGGCCGACCAGCTTTTCCGGCTCGTAGACAGTGGCAATTCCCGCGACGACCTGACGAACTTCGTCGCCGATGTCCACCATCAGCTTCAGAAGCTTATCGGCGCCCGCGACGCGTTCGGCGGACTTCACCTCGCCGACGCGCATCTCGATCTTGCTGAAATCGTCGATTCCGATACGCCCGGAAGCCGGCGCGGGAGCGGTTGCTCCCGCGGCTGGCGCCGCGGCAGGCGGCACCGCAGCGGCTTTTTCGGGCGAAGCCGCCGGCGCCGCGCCTTGCGGTTTGAGCATATCCTGTTCCATGGTCATGATTTTCTCCAAGACTTCTTTCTTTTCGATTCGCGGGAAGGCCGCCCCAGCTTCGCCGATACGCGTGCCGGGCCGCAATCCGCCCCAGGAAAGCCGATCGATGCGGTGCTCGGCGAGCCGTCCCGATTGTCCGAGTTGACTCCAGATTTTTTCCGTCGCGTTCGGAAGTACCGGATGCGCCAACGCGACAATCAACCGCACCGTTTCCGCGGCATCATACAGTACATTTTCCAGACGATCTCTTTGGCTTGGGTCGTCCGCGAGTTTCCACGGCTTGGTAAGTGTGAGAAGTCCGTCGCATTCAGCGATCAGTTCCCAAATCCTCTCGAGCGCCCGGGAAAAATCGAGGCGTTCGTAGAGAGTAAGCACGTCCCTCAGCGTGTCGCGCCAAATCTGGTCCACGTTGCTAGCATGCGTCGGTTCGGAGATGGGTTTCGGGTTCGGGATCTCGCCGGCGCAGTAGCGTTCGATCATCGCGAGCGTGCGGCTGGCCAGGTTACCCAGGCCGTTGGCCAGGTCGCTGTTGTAGCGCGTGAGGAGCGCATCGTGGCTGAAGTTGCCGTCCTGGCCGAAGGGGACGTCGCGCAGCAGGTAATAGCGCAGCGGGTCGGTGCCCAGAACGCGCGCGATGGGCTCCGCATAGGCCACGTTGCCCTTGGACTTGCTCATCTTCTGCTGCTCGAAGAGCAGCCAGCCATGCGCGAAGATGCTCTTCGGAAGCTCCTCTCCGGCGGCCCAGAGAAAGGCGGGCCAGTAGACGCAATGGAAACGGATGATCTCCTTGCCGATGAGGTGAAGCTGAGCGGGCCAGTATTTTTCGTACTGCATTTCGTCGTCGCCGTAGCCGATGCCGCTCAGATAGCTGGTGAGGGCGTCGTACCAGACGTAAACGACGTGCTCGGGATCTTCCGGCCAGGGCAGGCCCCACTTGACCGTCTTGCGGCTGACGGAGATGTCGCGCAGGCCCGCTTCGACGAAGCGCAGGATCTCGTTGCGACGGAACGATGGACGAATGAAGTCCGGCTGGTCTTCGTAAAGCTTCAGGAGCCTTTCCTGAAAGGTCGAGAGCTTGAAGAAGTAGTTTTCCTCGGAGACGATTTCCGCGGGCCGGCCGCAGACGGGGCAGTCCACCGGCTCGGTCGAGTCCGTGACGTAGAGATTGTCGTAGACGCAGTAGCGGCCCTCGTAATGGGCCTTGTAGATGAAGCCGGCGTCGCGCGCGCGCAGCAGGAGCCTGCGGACGGCGCGGAGATGATCGGCCGAGGTGGTGCGGACGAAGTGCGTGTAGCTGATGCCCAGCTCGTCCCAGAGGGCGCGGAAGACGGCGGAATTGCGGTCCACCAGCTCGCGCGGCGTAATCCCGGCCTTGGCGGCGGCGCGAGCGATGTTTTCCCCATGCTCGTCCGTTCCGGTCAGAAAGGCCACGTCGTAGCCCTGCATGCGCTTGAAGCGGGCTACAGCGTCGGCAACGAGCGTGGTGTAGGCGGAGCCGACGTGAGGCCGCGCGTTCGCGTAATAGATCGGCGTGGTCAGGTAAAACTTCGGACGTGGGTCGGCGTGGCTCACAGTCGAATCTCGATTGGTTCGGTGAAGCGGACGATACTATGCGGCCCGTGCAGGGGAGTCAAATCGCGGGACTTCGGGGCGATTTTTTCGGGATCAGCACCCCCACCCCCCCTTTTTTGCAACAATTTGATTCCAGGGGAGTTTTGGTACAAGGTCGGGCAAAAAGTTGATTTTAAAGGGGTTATACTCCGCTCGTGGAAACGCGCGCAAGGTACTGAAAGCAGGGCGATTGTGCTTCGAAAGAGCGCAAAAACGTGAGTTGGTTGCGCGTCAGGTGGGGCAACAGGTTTCGCGCAAGTGTGCGCGACGGCGTGCACAGGCAAGAGTGCCTGTGCTACTCGAGAGCGACATGCGAGTAAGCCAGCGGGAAGTGATCCTCGCTCCACACTCTATTATCTCATGCTAGTAAAGGGCGAGGGCTGGGAGCGGCGAGTCCGTCCATCCGAGGGTCGATGCCCGGGTGAACGCACATGCCGGGAGGACCTGCTTATCGTCATGAGGGCAACCGCGATTCCCAGGTGACGGAAATCCCGTTCATCGGGAGTTCGGTCGGCGAGCGCGATGCACAGAAACGGCGCACAGGCATATCGACGATATGGCAGACTTATATCCCATGAAGAAAATTGGCTTCCTCTCATTCGGTCACTGGGCACCTTCGCCGCAGTCAGGAACGCAGTCGGGGGCCGACGCGCTCCTGCAGTCCATCGACCTCGCCGTGGAGGCCGAGCGCCTGGGAATGGACGGAGCCTTCTTTCGCGTTCATCATTTCGCGCAGCAACTGGCATCACCTTTTCCACTACTCGCGGCGGTTGGTGCTAAGACCCGAAAGATTGAGATTGGCACCGCGGTTATAGACATGAGGTATGAGAATCCTCATTACATGGCGGAGGACGCCGGAGCTGCGGATCTAATCTCTGGCGGCCGACTGCAGTTGGGAATTAGCCGCGGTTCCCCCGAGCAAGTCATCGATGGTTGGCGCTATTTTGGCTACCGCCCGATCAAAGGCGAGGACGATGAAGGTATGGGCCGAAGACATGCCGAAGAATTTCTTGAGTTGCTACGCGGAAAGGGCTTCGCTCAGCCTAACCCACGTCCCATGTTTACCAATCCTCCGGGACTCCTACGGCTTGAGCCATACTCCGCAACATTGCGCGATCGAATTTGGTGGGGGTCTGCTTCCAATGCGACAGCAGCATGGGCGGCGAAGCTGGGAATGAACCTGCAGTCGTCAACCCTCAAATTCGACGAGACCGGCGAGCCGCTCCACATCCAACAGGCCGCGCAGATTCGCGCCTTTCGCGCAGCCTGGAAGGATGCCGGTCACACGCGTACTCCGCGCATTTCCGTCAGCCGGAGTATTTTTGCGTTGCTCGATGACCGCGATCGTCGATATTTCGGACTGGGTTCTCAGGAAGAGGACACAATCGGATTCCTCGACGAAAATACAAAGGCGATCTTCGGTCGTAGCTACGCTGCCGAGCCGGATGTTCTCATCGAGCAGCTTAGGAAAGATAAGGCGATCGAGGAGGCAGACACGCTGTTGCTGACCATTCCGAATCAACTAGGTGTTGCCTACAACGCGCATGTCATGGAGGCAATTCTGACTACCGTCGCTCCGGCCCTCAGTTGGCGCTAAATCGCCGCCATATTTACGGGGTCACGCGTGATGACTACCCAGTGGGAGAACTGCGAGGAATAATCCGCCTTCACTTTGCCTCGCTGATAGGGCGTGGACCACGGCCTGATAAGTCGTCACGGGCACTATGTCCATCGAGCTAAAACGATTATTCTGAAATGTGCCTGAAAATCCAGACGCACAGCCCAAGAGGGCCCGGCCTCGAAAAGGCTTTCTCCGATCCGTCCTTCGATGGTTTGTTATCGGGCTGGCGCTTCTTTGGTCGCTTGGTGCACTGGTCCTTCTAGCTTCCCGGTGGATCGACCCACCGACCACCGCAGTACAAACGGAGCGCCGCCTGCAGGCCTGGATTCACCACACGCCGTATCACGAACGATACGAATTCGTTCCGCTGAGCCAAATCTCGCGCGATTTCCAGCATGCGGTTATCGCCGCAGAAGATGAGCGCTTCTATCAGCATCATGGATTCGATTGGCACGCGATGGAAATTGCCGCTGAAGGCGACCTGGAAGGCGGCCGCGTTCGCGGAGGGTCCACCATTACGCAGCAACTGGTAAAAAACCTGTTCTTCGGAACCGACCGCTCGCTCCTCCGGAAGGGCGCCGAGTTCACTCTTGTCCCCGTGGCCGAATTAGTCCTGGGAAAGCGGCGGATTCTGGAACTCTACCTTAACGTGGTCGAATGGGGCCCTGGTGTCTACGGTGCGGAGGCGGTGTGCCGTTACTACTACCGAACCTCAGCCCGGAACATCGACCGGCAACAGTCGGCCCGACTCGCCGCAATTCTGCCGTTGCCCCTGAGGCGCCGACCCGATCGCATGGATTACTACAGTGGGCTCATCCTAGAGCGGATGCGCCAAATGGGTTGGTAATCACACATCGAGATCGGGCGGCAGGATTTACCAGGACTCACCCTGAGAGGGTCGCTTCAACCGCAGTGTTTCGCCAAGGCGCTGAATTCAGCAACTCGCTCAGCTTTCGCTTTCCATTCGCCTAGGCTATAATCCCCCTTTTACTTGCGGGGACGGAACCGCGTCACGAGCGCCACCCCAAGGCAGTGCACGCATCTAAGAAAGGAAGGGAAATCGGCCAATGCGCGTGATTATCCGCTTGCCTCGTTTCACCACCCATCAAAGCCACAAACCGGACCTCCGCAATAAGAGCAGAGCGCCAATGCGCGCGGACGCGGAAGGCTCGACCTCCGTGATTGAAAGACTGTTTTTTCTATTTTTTCTCTCTCTCCCGTTCATCACTCTGATTCAGACCGTTTTGGCCCGCACGGGCGAGTCCACGGTCAGGCGCCCACTCCCCGCCGAAACGGTTCTTTCTGGCCCGCGATGGGTATACACCGTCCCTTTCGAGGTGCACAACAAGGCCGAGATCGAACGACTGATTCAGTGCGAGAGCCGGGGGCTCAACATTTCCGCGCCGGACTCCGACGGCATAACGTCGGACGGAATCCTGCAGTTTCATCGCGGGCCGGCTGACACGATCGCAGCCGGCACTTGGAAGGATTTCTCGCGGGCCAGCGGGATCGTAGGATCACCAATGCGCCCGGCCGATGCCATACGCATGACCGATTGGGCCATCAGTCACGGGCTAGGCCCTCACTGGAGCTGCTGGCACCCGGGGTTGCTCTCAGTGTTTACCAGGGCCGCAGGGGAGCCCTGATTACTATGGCGCATTGCTTGGACACGCCTCGCCGTTGAACTTCGAAGTCGAAAATGGCCTTCCCGTTGGCTTGAAAGGTTTATGTCCTGAAAAGCGGTGCCGGCTCGACCGGGAATCGGGGTTTCCCACAACACGCTTTTGTCGAGGCAATTGGGATAAGCCATCTTGCAGTCGGAGCATGACAAGGCGAACCCGGACAGGCACGCCGATTCGGAAGCAGCCACCTTCTCCGGACAGGTCGTGCCTTGGACCCAAAATTGTCCTTCGGACCAGTAGCGATGTCAGCCCCACTGCGGCAGCATCTCTCACCTAGGCTTAGGAACGCCCTTGAACCGCTGCGATGGCCGCGCCTCACAGTAGCGCTAAAGCCCAAGAAGACAACGCCCCGTGTCCGCTTCAACGGGGCCGCCATTACGCCTTGCCGAAAAACCATTGCGCAAATCGTTCCGAGTGGCGCCTTCTGCCTGGAAAACCTCCCGAGCGATTGTCTGCCTACTACCAGTTCGGCTGCGAGTTCGGAAGCTCGCTCATGATTGCCTGGACGAAGTACGGAAATGAGCCGATTTACGTCTGCGAAGAACACGCCGAGGAATTGGGACATTTCGCCGAAGTTCGTGCAAGTGCCGACGACCTATCCAGCGAAGCACGCAAGAATAACGAAAACGAGACTTCGGCTGAAGCCGGACCAGTCGTTGTTCCCAAGCAGGCATCCCCTGCGCCATCCAAGGTTGGTACGAGCACCTCGGAAGCCCGTCGCACAACCACACGATCGGCGCAGTCTCCTACGGACCGATGCGTGGCAATCAATCGACTGATCGGCGAGCTCGCCACGCAACTTGAAAGCATCCTCTCCCAGTCAGAGACCACAATAACCGTGGCAAATACGATCGATAATCCACTCGAACAGGCAACCCTTGAAATCATCGATAATCGTGCGATGACCGAAACGCAAAAAGACGTTCTGATTCAGCAACTCGGCGCACTGCAAGAATTCCTGAAGCAAGGCGTAGGCCAGGACATGAGTCCGCTCAAAGCGCATCAGATCAAACAGACCATCGGGGATTTCAGCGTGATGGATGAAGCGCGGCCGGCGTACCGCGCCGTGTACGATAGTCTGGAGAACGCAATTCATACCACAGTGCCTAAAGCGAGACATCTGGAGAGACGACTAGCCAATTTGCTTGAGATGAAGTCGAAAGTCGAAAACTTTGCCCAAGCAGAGGAGTTGGCCCCACAATCGCGATAAACGGGCTTCTTGCTTTCATAACGACAATTCCGGTTGGCCGACGATGCGCTCCGGATGCGCTCAGATCCAGCATTTCCGCACCAGCCACACTTTGACGACCTGCGTGAGGGCCACGTAGCTGAGCAGCGTGAGCAGCAGGATGGGCCAGTACAACCGCGGCAGGTGCGTAAAACCCAGAGCCGGAGCCAGTGGAGAGTAGGGCAGCCAGATTCCAAACGCCATGATGGCTACCGTCGTGGCGGTCAGCGCCAAACTCGCTCGGCTTTGGAGGAATGGGATTTTGTTGGTGCGAATGACGTGGATAATGAGCGTCTGGGTCATCAAGGATTCGACGAACCAGCCGGTCTGAAACAGGGGCGCGCGGGACGGATCCCAACAGTGGAAGAGATAGAGCATGACGAAGAAGGTGGTGTAGTCGAAAATCGAGCTGATGGGGCCGATGAAGAGAATGAACCGCCTGATTTCATCGATGTTCCAAGGGCGCGGCCGTGCGACTTGCTCTTCGTCGACGGCATCGCCGGGGATGGGCACCTGCGAGAAGTCGTAGAGGAGGTTATTGGTCAACACTTGAATCGGGGCCATCGGCAGGAAGGGCAGGAAGGCGCTGGCCCCGAGCACGCTGAACATATTGCCGAAATTCGAACTCGCGCCCATGCGGATGTATTTGACGATGTTCGCGAAGACCGCGCGCCCTTCGACAACGCCCTCCTGCAGAACCATGAGGTCCTTTTCAAGGA
>Ga0210394_10003178_pt1 | contig 21115 bp, 17 predicted proteins | sample IncBWC12MmetaG_FD_160121 | JGI IMG/M metagenome (GOLD analysis project Ga0210394, IMG submission 160121) | Forest soil microbial communities from Barre Woods Harvard Forest LTER site, Petersham, Massachusetts, United States - Inc-BW-C-12-M | ecosystem: Environmental > Terrestrial > Soil >...
GGAGCGGACGATCTGGTGGACGTGGCCGAGCGAGTGGAGGCGTTGAAGGCGATCCGCAACACTAAGAATTTTGCGCCGCTGGCGGCTTCGTTCAAGCGCATCCGGAACATTCTAGAGAAGTCCGCGGCGGCCGGAGATAAAAACCAGGCGGCGGTGAACAAGGAGCTACTTCGAGACCCGGCCGAGCAGCAACTCAACCTGGTTGCGCACAAGATCGGAGAGGAAGCCACGCGGCGGAAGAGGGCAAAGAAGTATCGCGAGGCTTTGGAGAAGATTTCCGAGCTGCGGCCGTCGGTGGATTTCTTTTTTGACAAAGTTCTAGTAATGGCTGAAGAGGCAGATGTGCGACGAAACCGCCTCGCGCTGCTCGGGAACCTCTTGAAGGAATTTTCGACGATCGCAGATTTCTCGGAGTTGGGCGGCGATGAATCGAAGGATGCTCTGAGGGATACAGCACGCGGGTGAGTTGTGGTGTTGAGCTTTTACTTTAAGTGTCGCCCCACAAGTTATACGTCGACAGGCCGACTTGTAATGTAGTGGTTAAAGGTGGCATTGCGCGGCCTCGTCATTTTGAGTAGTTGAGGAGAAACATGAAATACGTCTATTTCTTCGGCGCAGGAAAAGCGGACGGCACCGGTGCCATGAAAGAGATTCTCGGAGGGAAGGGGGCGGGCCTGGCCGAGATGACGCGCATCGGTCTGCCGGTGCCGGCGGGCTTCACGATCACCACCGAAGCTTGCGACTACTACTTCAAGCATAGCCGCAAGTATCCGAAGGAGCTCCGCGCTGAAGTCGCAAAGAATCTGGCGCAACTCGAGAAGCTCACGAAGAAAAAATTAGGCGACGCAAAGAATCCGTTGCTGGTAAGCGTTCGCTCCGGCTCCGCGAAATCGATGCCCGGTATGATGGAGACGATCCTGAATCTCGGCCTGAACGAAAAGTCAGTGGAAGCGCTGGCGAAATCTACGCAAAACGAACGCTTTGCCTATGACGCCTATCGCCGGTTCGTGCAGATGTACTCGAGCGTTGTGATCGGCTTGCCCAAGGAGGATCTCGAGGCCCGCCTGCGAGCGATGAAGAAATATCTCAACGTGACGGACGACACGCAGGTGACGGCACAGGGATGGCGGCAACTGGTCGGTGAGTACAAGGAATACTACAAGCGGAAGACCGGGAAGCCTTTTCCGGAAGATCCCGAGGAGCAATTGTGGGGCGCAATCGGCGCAGTTTTTGAGTCCTGGATGGGCGAGAAGGCTGTGACTTATCGACGCGTCGAGAAAATCACGGGCCTGCTCGGCACGGCCGTGAATGTGGTCCAAATGGTATTCGGCAATACCGGTGAGAATTCGGGGACGGGCGTGTGCTTCACCCGCGATCCCTCCACGGGCGAGAAAGTTTTCTTCGGAGACTTTCTGCTCAACGCGCAAGGTGAAGACGTTGTCGCCGGAATTCGTACGCCGATGCATTTGCGCGAATTGGAATCACGCATGCCGAAGGTCTATCAGCAACTCGAGCGTGTTCGAGTGAAACTTGAAAAGCACTATCGCGACATGCAGGACATGGAATTCACCGTGGAGAACGGCACGCTTTACATGTTGCAGACGCGGACAGGTAAGCGTTCGCCATCGGCCGCGTTTCGAATGGCCGTCGACATGAAAAATGAAGGCCTGATTAAACTTGAAGAAGCACTTGAACGCATCAAGGATGAAGACGTAGAGCGGCTTTTCTACCCAGTGCTCGACCCGGCCTTGCCACGCACGGAATTTCAGACGCGAAAAATAGCGGAGGGCATAAACGCTGTGCCCGGCGCTGCGGTTGGTAAAGCGGTGTTCACGGCAGCAGAGGCAGAAGAGTGGGCGTCGAAGGGCGAGAAGGTAATTCTGGTTCGCCGCGAGACGAGCCCGGAAGATGTTGGCGGCATGTATGTGGCGCAGGGAATTCTTACGGCTACGGGAGGCAAGACGAGCCACGCGGCGGTGGTCGCACGTGGATGGGGCAAATGCTGCATCGTCGGAGCGGAAAAGATCGACATCGATTCCGAACGCAAACGAATGAGTTCGAATGGCCACGTCGTAAAAGAAGGCGAGTGGATTACTCTCGACGGGGGAGACGGCTCGGTCTACACGGGGGAAATCGCGTTGGTGCGTCCGGAGCCGCCCAAGGCTTACGAAACCATCATGAAATGGGCCGATTCTGTCCGTGAAATCGGCGTCCGTGCAAATGCCGACACGCCGCAAGACGCGCGCGTGGCTCGCCAGATGGGCGCGGAAGGCATCGGCCTCACCCGGACCGAGCACATGTTCTTCAAGGATTTCGAGCATCCCGAGAAGAGCATCGAACGGCAGCGCGCGATTCAGGAAATGATCCTGGCGGACACCCAAGAGGCGCGGCGCAAGGCGCTCGACAAGTTGCTTCCGTTCCAGCGGCGCGATTTCATCGGATTGTTCGAAGCGATGGACGGACTTCCAGTCACCATTCGGCTGATCGATCCGCCGCTGCACGAGTTCGTTCCTCACGATCCGGAGAAGCAGGAGGAACTGGCCAAGGAATTAGGGACCACGCGTGAACTAATTGAGCGACGCGTGGAGCAACTTCACGAGGCAAACCCGATGCTGGGCCATCGCGGTTGCCGTCTGTGCATCACGTATCCGGAAATTCTCGAGATGCAAGTGCGCGCGATCATCGAAGCGGCGATCGATTGCCAGAAGCGGGGCATTAAAGTGATACCTGAGATCATGCATCCACTCACTCTCGACAAGAAAGAGATGAAAATTCTGGAAGAAGCTACTCGTCGCGTGGCCGATCCGATTATTCAGCGGGCTAAAGTAAAGCTTCACTATCTTGTGGGCACAATGATTGAGCTTCCACGCGCAGCGCTGCTCGCCGACCAGATTGCGGAAGTGGCGGAGTTCTTCTCCTTTGGCACAAACGACCTAACTCAGACCGTAATGGGGCTGTCGCGAGACGATGCAGGCCGATTCCTGCCGGAGTATGTGGACGAACGCAAGGCCGGAATCTTTGGTAGCGATCCGTTTCAGTCGCTTGATATTCCCGGTGTCGGCATGCTGGTCGAGTGGGGCATCCAGCGAGGCCGCGCCACTCGTCCGGATCTAGAGGTTGGTATCTGTGGCGAGCATGGAGGTGACGGGCCCAGCGTTAAGTTCTGCCACCGCGTCGGAATGGACTATGTGAGCGCCTCGCCATTCCGAGTCCCGGTTGCGCGCCTTGCCGCTGCGCAGGCCGTGATCGAAGAAAAGAAAAGTGGGAAGAAATCCGCTCGTAGAAGGGCTCACGGATCACATTCACATTAAGGAGACAGACCCCATACGTCCCCTCGATAGCCGTCCCCTGATTATCGGCATTTGCGGCGGCACCGGCTCCGGTAAAACCACGATTACAGCGCGGATTATCGAAGCGCTTTCCGAAGCGAACGTTATCGTTCTCGAGCAGGACAGCTACTACAAAGACTACCCGGGCATGCCGCTCGAAGAGCGGGTGAAGCAGAACTTCGATCATCCCGATTCGATGGATACGCCGCTGCTGGCCGAGCACGTCCGCCGGCTTCGCGAAGGCCAGGCGATCGAGCGCCCCACTTACGATTTCGCAAATTTTCGCCGAGCAGAAGCAACTGTCCGTCTGTCGCCGCGTTCAGCAATCATCATCGAGGGGATTCTGATTTTCGAGAACAAGGCGCTGCGCGATCTGATGGACATCAAGATTTTCGTTGATACGGATGCTGACCTGCGATTTATCAGGCGCCTGGTGCGTGATATTCGCGAGCGTGGACGCACCATGGAGATGGTCGTCGACCAATACATGGCGACGGTGCGCCCCATGCACATGGAGTTTGTCGAGCCTTCGAAACGCTATGCGGATGTGATTATTCCGGAAGGCGGGCACAACGAAGTGGGGATCGATCTGGTGATTCAGAAGATTCGCTCGCTGGTGCCGCGCTGATTGGGTTCAGGCGCGGGCGGCTACGCCGCTGGGCTTGATCACGCTATCGGCGAAGCGCTCCATTTCCTCAAGCTGCGGACTGAACTGCAGCAACAGTAAATCCGCGCCGGCGCGCTCGAATTCGCCGATGCGATCAGCCACCTGCTGCGGCGTGCCGACCAGGCCCGAACGCAGGCCGCGGTTCGAAACGGAATAATCTTCGAGTGAAACGCGTTGCTCGAGTTGCGTATTCGCGAGCCACTGCTCGTAGTTCTTGTAGCCGGCGGCGTTCTGCTTCACGTCGGTGATGCGTTCGACTTCCTTTTTGGCGGCCGCTTCTGTTTCGCGCACTACAGCGTAGCCTGCGACGCCGTATTTCATGGGTGGCAAGCCTTTGCGCTCGCGGCGTTCGGCCATGTCGCGTATTTTTGGGGCGATGCGCTCGGGCGGGTCACCGTGTGTCACGTAGGCGTCGCACTTTGTCGCGATCAATTCCTTAGCCGCTTCCGACTCGCCGCCCGCGTAAATCACCGGCCGTGGCTTCGCCACGGGTTTCGGCTGCAGCACGAGATCTGTCACCGAATAATATTTTCCGCTGTACGAGAAGTGGTCCTGTTTCCATGCCTGGTCTACGACATCCAGCCATTCGGAGGTGCGCGCGTAACGGTCATCGTGCTGGTCGAATTGCACCCCGTATTTTTTGGCTTCCTCGGCCCACCAGGACGAGACAACGTTGAGCGAAACGCGGCCGCCGGAAATGTTGTCGATATTCGCGGCTTGCTTGGCTAGCAGTGCGGGCAGGTGAAACGTCGGACGCACGGCGATCATCAACTCGAGCCGCTCGGTGACGGCCGCCAGCGCCGCGGAAGTGGACCACGCATCGAGCGATGGCGCATCGACGCCCTTGATATCGTTCAAATTCAGCTCGGCGATAAGAGAGAGGTCGAAGCCGATTTGTTCGCTGCGGCGCGCGAGGCGTGAGACGTAGTCCCACGTTGGCGCCATCTGCTCGTCTTCGACGTTGCGCAGCCAGCCACCAAAGACCGGCATCCAGTATCCATAGCGCATCAGCGCGCCTCCTGGACCAGATAGTCGACGAGGCGCTCAAACGGATTGAAGCCGACGACACGGGGGCCATCGGAGACGAAATTCGAGAGCGCGTTGATGTCGTAGTAGTAGAGCTGGCCGTCGCGATCGTCAATGATGTACTCGACCCCTCCCACTTCCACTTTCGCGGCGCTGAAAATCCGTTCGACTGCTGAAATCACTTCATCCGGCGGGCGATAGCCTTCGACGCGCAGACCTGTCTTCGGTCCTTCGACGACACATGCTGTTTCAATCTTCGCGCCGTCTGTGGTCTTGCAGATGTCCATTGGGCACAGGTCAAACGTGTCGCCCGCGGTGAACACCTTGATGCCGTAGAGATATTTGTAGCCGAGTGTCTCGACGCGCGTGATGTGCCCGCCTCGCGCGGGAATGAATTCCTGAACGATACCGGTGCCGTCGAGGCCGAACTGTAATTTATCTTCGCGTGCCGCTCCTTCGATCTGCTCGGGCGAATCGAAGCGCACTATGCCAACACCGCTGCCGCCAATATTGGGCTTGATCACCACAGGGAAGCGCATTCCGCGCGCTGCATCGGCACCCTGGCTGGGATGATTAATTACGACCGAGCGCGGGTAGGGAAGGCCGAGCGTTTCGAGGAGCGAAAGCTGCAGGGCCTTCGACGTTTCGTTGCGAAATCCTTCGCTGCCGTTGATGACGCGGACGCCCATGCGCTCGAGATGCGCGAGGTAGCTAAGCGTGTAAAAAATGGCGTGAGCGTTACCGCGCGTCCAAGCCGAAGGACTCATGCGATTGAAAATCAGGCCGAACTGTTGCACACCATTAGGTGAGACATCGAAGTGGTGACGCGCGGCGTCTAGCCGGACGTACGGGACGCCGCGCCGGTCCATTTCCGCGAACACGGGCTCAAACCAGCGCGGATGCTCGTAATAAACGCCGATTGGCCGCTTCGAGTAATTCAAATTCTCCTCCGCTAAACATGCTGTAAGCCGTCGGGCACAGCGAGCCCTGCTCAAGCTATTTTACACGGTTGGAATCGCTAAAGGTTGGATGCACGCCGTGAGGAATCGTTTCGCGGTTTCCTACGAACGCACTTTGGCGACGATATCGCGATGCATCTTGGCACGCTCGCGATAGACGGCGCACTGCAGTTCCAAACTCGCGCGATGGTCTGGCGGAAGCTTTGCGGCAATCACCTCACAATGATGCGCAGCATCGTCCCAACGCTTCGCGTCTTCTTCGATAAACGACAGCAATTCCCTAACGTGGTCGTCCATCGTCAACCTCCCGGAATCCAGTGGCAGAAAAGCTGGCGAGTGTATCACCAATTCCTGTGTTCGCGATGTTCAACTCAGAATCGGGCGGTGTATCCGTTGCCAGCGAGTAATAAGTGGAGTACCCTCTTGGTGTTTCCAGCTCGCCCACTAGCCGGGACGGGTTCGCGCGGTCTCCATGTTCGGGAGGCCGCTCTCACACGGCAACGCCACCCGCTATCCACTCATACTCGCCGCATAACAATCATTTCCCGGCCATTTCCCAGCGCAGAACTGCAATTGACACGGCCGAGCAAGAGATTCGGCCAGACCGACAGTTTTTTCAGGAGAGAGACCTATGAGCTCACTGCTTGATTCATTGAAAGAACAAATTACACCGGACGTGATTCGCGGACTCACCTCGAATCTAGGTGAATCCGGCGATGCGGTCCAAAAAGGACTTCTCGGCGGAGCAACCACGATTCTGGCAACACTCGCGAGTAAGGCACAAGAACCGGGCTTTCTCAGTCAAATAATGAATCTGATTTCGGGTTTTACGACGCGCCGTGCGAGCGCTATGGGTGCGGCAGCGGGCGGCGGTTCGTCCACTGTGGCAAATGCGTCGCAGGCTGGCACCAGCTTGTTGAACATGCTCTTCGGCAACAACATTTCAAGCATTCAAAGCAGGATCGCGGAGTTTTCGGGCATGCGCGCATCGTCGGCAGGAAGTATTCTAGCTGCCGCGGCGCCCATGGTTTTGGGCACGCTTGCATCGAAGGTTAGCACCCAGGGGCTCACGGCAAGCGGACTTGGAAGTATGCTGACTTCTGAACTGCCGAGCCTGCGTAGCTTCCTGCCTTCGGGACTTTCGATTCCAGGACCTTCAAGCGTCACTTCCCGTGCGTCGCAGTTGGCTGATGAAGCGCGAAAGGTGGGAACGCCGAAGTGGTTGTGGCCCGTGGTTCTTGCCGTGCTCTTGATCGGCGCGCTGCTTTGGTTCGCTAATCGAAAGACCCCGACCGTCAATGATGCCGTAAACACAGCCGCCGGCACGGCATCGAACGCCGCTTCGCAGGTGAGCACTCCGGCTTCGAATGCATCGACGTCCTTGGGTGCCTTCGTAAAGGTTTCGCTTCCCGGCGGGACAGATTTGAACATTCCTGAGAACGGCATGGAGAGCAAGCTGCTTGTCTTCATCCGCGATCCCAACGCTCAGCCCAGCCGCGAAACGTGGTTCGAGTTCGATCGTCTCACCTTCGACTCTGGCGGCGACCACCTCCAGCTATCGTCGCAGGAGCAGCTCGAAAATATCGCGAAGATCTTGAAGGCGTACCCGAACGTCCACGCGCGGATTGGCGGTTACACGGACAATCAGGGCGATCCGGCAAATAATCTGAAGCTTTCGCAAGATCGCGCCAATGTGGTGACGGCGCAGCTGGTCGGGTTGGGAATCGATCCGTCGCGTCTCGACGCGAAAGGCTACGGCGACGAGCATCCGGTGGGGGACAACGAAACGATCGACGGACGCCAGGCCAATCGCCGCATCGCTCTGCGCGTTACGCAGAGGTAGCGCCGCGCGTTCTTCTTGGCTCGGGCGCTGACGTAACGCTTTGCTTCGGCGGCGAAGATTCGCGTTTGCCGCCGACGGGCGAGATCGCTGTGCGATAGATTCTCTCATCACGTAGCGGACGCTTGTCTTTTTTATCTGAAAATGATCCGCATGTTTGTGAAATCAAAAGTTACAGCGTGGTGTTTCAGGAAACCGCTGCCGAACATACCTGCCAGGTGAAAGCCGAATGCGTTTTCCCAAGGAAACGGGCCGTCATAGAGCCCGGGCACGTTTTGCTCCGTGATTTCACCGACCGAGAATTGCTCCACAGTGTAGGGGACTATTTTCAACGTGCCCCCGCCGCCTTGCCCCTCGCTCGCTTTCGATTCATCCAGATGAATGCCGGCTTGCTGCAGTGCCGATTCAGCCAGCTTCATGCCGGCGCCCGCCAGGCCACTGTCCACGAAGAATAGCGAGATGGGTTGCGTGTTGACTCGCCCCCACGCGACCATGAAGTGATCGCCGGCCATCCACATGGGTATAACAATCCCATTGGTAACGCCTGCAGCAGGGGCACCGCTGACCCCGGCTTGGCTGTTCGACTGTGTATTGCGCCAGGAAGATCGCTTGCCCGCGCTCAGAGGATTTGGCGGACCTCCCGCCGCGTCAAACCGTTTCAGGTTCGCCGCATTCTTTTTGCGCAGAATCAGCTCGCCGGTCCGGTAGTCGATGGTGGACAGAAATTGATAGAGCACATTGGTCCCGATACAGCCATTCATCTGCTTCACGCCGAAGCCGCTCGACATGGAGCGCAGAGGCAACATTCCCACTGGGATGTTCTTGAGTGTCCATGAGCCGAGGGTGAGCGAATCGACTCGCCCGTTGTCTACTTGCGCCTGCTGGCCTCCGCTGAATGTGCCCTGCACCGAGCCCATCGGCTTCACATTCAGCTCGCGAGCGAATTCAGAATCGAGCAGAAGCTCCGAGCCGCCCGTATCGATGAAGAACGCGACGTCGGGGCCGCCGTTTACCCGCACATTCACCACCGGCAGCGGATCGGAGGCGATAAATGGCAGGCGGGTGCTCTCGCCGGCGTCGCGCTCGAACTTGTATGGATCGTCATCGCGAAAGCTTTCGAGCTTTGCGACATTCAGGGTCGAATAATTTTTCAGCTTTGCGGCATCCTCCGTGCCAAGCCCCTGCAGCGCACGGGAAGCATGGAAGAAATCGTTTTTGCGGTAGAGCGCCTCCGCGAGCATGATTTTCGCGTCGGCGTCTCCGTGCCTCAGATCCAGCGCCTTGCGCAGCATTGATTCGGCATCGTCGAGTTTGTTCGAAAGGAGGGCGATGTAGCCAAGCTGCGAAGCGGCGTGAAAATCTTTTGGATCTTGCGCGGCGATCTCGATGTAGGCTTGCTGGGCTTCAGCGAAACTCCCGGAGTGGAAGAGGCGATCCGCTCGCGCGATCTCCTCGGGCGTCGGCTTCGGCTTTTTGTCGTGCTTTGCGGGTTGAGCGGCGGAATGAACTCCGCCTAGCGATGCAAACGCCAAAATCATAAGCGCGCAAGCGCGCTTCGAAAAATGCATTTAGTACCCCTAAATGTTATCTAGGGAGTTTAGCAAAAGCCTGGTGGCGATTGCGCGGCAAAACGCCCAGTCAAAATGGAGTAAGGCAGCCGCTCATCCAGTTGCGGTGTGTTGCGGGCTATTGGCCTATCACTCGCTCGATGCGCCGATCGGGAACGAACCAGATAAGAGCCACCGACCTATACATCGCGACCGAAATCCGAGGATCCACGCGCGCACACAGAATCCCTAAAGCATAAATTGCCAACGACGCTTTGCCCTTGCGATCGCTTCCGATGGCGATTGCAATCGGAGAATCAGCGCCGTTACATGCGATTAGCGCCTTCGCGAGAATCGTGAAAGCAATGGCCGCTAGAAACAGCACCACACCGTACACCGCAACCGGAACCGCGGCGAAATGGTTCTCACCCATCCAGCCGGTGACGAATGGCACGAGTGAAAGCCAGAACAGGAGGTGCAGGTTCGCCCAGAGAGTCGTGCCGTTCACTTTTTGTGTGGCGTGCAGCAGATGATGGTGGTTGTTCCAGTAGATGCCGACGAAAACGAAGCTCAACGCATAGCTCAAGAATGTGGGTATGGCGGGGCGCAAACCCGCCAGCGATGTATCGTGCGGGACGTGCAGATCGAGCACCATGATCGTGATGATGATAGCAATCACGCCGTCACTGAAGGCCTCAAGCCGCCCTTTACTCATGTATTTTTGCCCTTGGACCAGTACGCCGCGCCGCATCATACCAAGCCGCACCAAATTGGAACATGTACCGGGCGCAAGGCTTACACCGACTGTGATCCAGCGGCGAGGCGTTACTTGTGCTTGCCCGAAACGAGCGGGCGAGAGAGAATGGCGCGGCGAGCACGAATAATGATGCTTGCAGCAGTTCAACTGAGGGGGACAACTGTGGCCGACAACTATTCCGAGCAGAAAAGCACGCTGGTGATTCGTGTGCCGCTCTCCGAGGAAAGCTACGCATCGATCTATTTTTCGAATCACGAAGGCAGGCCAATGAACGCGCGCGAGTGGTGGCACCTGAAGCAGGTGGTGGAACTAGCTAGCCACGCATTCAGTGCGCCAGAGGACAAGCAGCCGGGCGCAACGCAAGCCATGGTAGCCGGCGCGTAGTAAGACCGAAAAATCTAGGCGGAGCCGAATTCTCAGGTTGCGGCGAGGTTCGCGCAACGGCAGATGCGATTCGAGCTTTTCGAGATTCACGACCAGCCCTGGTTTCCAGATTCTTTGCGACGCGAGGTAGTCGACGCGCTGCAGATGGTCTTGGAACGCACGGACGCCTATAGACCGATCGCCGGACGGCTTCGTGAGGCGCTGAATCACTCCGGCGCCCGGGAGGTAGTAGATCTCTTTTCCGGTGCAGGGGGCCCGTGGCCCTCGTTGGTGCAGCTTTTTCAGAGTGAGGGCGCGTCGCCCGTCGAAGTTCTTCTTACCGACAAATTTCCGATTGCTTCGAGTGGCGACAGCGTGGTGAAGGCCTGTTCGAGCGGTATACGCATCCTCCGCGATCCGATCGATGCGACGGCAATTCCGGAAACTCTTCAGGGTTTTCGCACAATTTTTTCTTCGTTTCACCACTTCAATCCCGAACAAGCCGGCCGCTTCCTGAGAGATAGCGCTGCGAGAGGGCAGGGAGTCGGAGTATTTGAGGTCGCCTCGCGGCATGCCTTCACAGTGATTACGATTTTGGCGATACCCCTTGCCGATTGGCTTCTTACGCCGTTCCGCCGGCCGTTCCGCTGGTCGCGCATTTTCTGGACGTATGTTATTCCGATCGTGCCGTTTGTGCTTCTGGCAGACGGGCTCATTTCTTGCTTGCGGGCGTATTCGCTTGGGGACCTACGCGCAATGACGGCAGGTGTGAACGGCCACGACTACGAGTGGCACGTTGGTGAGGAATCGAACGCGCACCTGCCGCTCCGAGTGACCTATTTAGTGGGCTGGCCGAAGAAAATGGTGGCCGCTGGTTGATTTCTGCCATTGCCTGGCAAGTTTTGCGCGAACCTGAGAAATTCATAATCTCGTCAATGATTCGAACGTTTCCGCCCGTAAATAGACTACGATTTAATTAGCCGTGTCGGCCTCTGAACGCCAATTCGATTCCGTAGTCGTTGGTTCGGGGCCAAACGGCCTCGCGGCAGCCATCACGCTTGCAGAAGCCGGGCAGTCGGTGCTGGTCGTCGAAGCCGAGCCAACTATCGGCGGCGGAATGCGTTCAGCGGAACTCACGCTGCCGGGATTCGTACACGATGTCTGCTCTGCGGTTGTGCCGCTCGCGCTTGCTTCGTCCTTTTTCCGCACCTTGCCGCTCGCTCAGTATGGACTCGCATTTATTCAACCGGATGCACCACTCGCGCACCCTCTTGATGATGGCACGGCGGTAATGGTCGAACGCTCCGTGGAGCAGACGGCTGCCGGCCTCGGGTGCGATGGTGCGAGCTACGCGAGGCTGTTCGGCCCGCTAGCGCGCGATTGGGCCAAACTCGAACCCTTGCTGCTTGGCGCGATGAAGCTCCCCGCGCATCCGTTGATCGCTGCTCGATTTGGCTTGGATGCGCTGCGCTCTGCATCGTCACTCGCGAAATCAAAATTTCGAGACGCGCGCGCTCGCGCACTTTTCGCTGGACTCGCCGCTCACTCGATTTTGCCGCTCGAAGATTCTCCGAGTGCCGCCTTCGGCCTGATGCTCGGAATTTTGGCGCATGCGGTTGGTTGGCCAATCGTTCGTGGAGGCACTCAGAAGCTTGCTGATGCGTTGGCCGCGCACTTGCGTTCGCTTGGAGGCGAAATTCGCACTGGCACAAGGGTGGCAAGCATCGATGAGCTCCCGCCCAACTCCACCGTTTTTTGCGACGTCTCGCCGTGCGCACTCGCGGCGATCGCTGGCTCGCGTTTCACGTCCGGCTTTCGTTCCACGCTTGAACGCTACCGCTACGCACCGGGCGTCTGCAAGGTTGATTGGGCCCTCGACGCGCCGATTCCGTGGAAAGCCCCCGCGTGTGCGCGCGCGGGAACCGTTCACGTGGGCGGCACGCTTGAAGAAATTGCCAAATCGGAGCGCGACGCGTGGAATGGCGTCGAATCCCGCGCGCCATTCGTGCTGCTCGCCCAGCCGACGCTCTTCGATCCTTCGCGTGCACCGGCAGGGAAGCACACGGCATGGGGATACTGTCATGTGCCGAACGGCTCGACCAAAGACATGTCGGGCGCGATCGAGGCCCAGATCGAACGCTTCGCGCCAGGTTTTCGCTCTCGTATCCTGCAGCGCAGCGTGATGCTGCCCGCCGAATTGCAGCAGCACAATGCGAATTTGGTGGGCGGGGATGTGGGAGGAGGCGCGGTAACGCTGTCGCAACTTTTCATGCGACCCACATGGAGACGTTACTCGACGACGGACCCGCGTATCTACATCTGCTCAGCGTCAACGCCACCCGGTGGTGGCGTCCACGGCCTCTGCGGCCACTTGGCCGCGAAACGGGCCTTGGGCAAGTAGCGATACGGTCAGCAAAAAAGAGCCGATGCTACTTGGCTTGCAGTTCCGTCAGCGCTGCGAGCACCTCTTCGCTGTGTTTACTGGGGTTCACGTCCATATATTCCTTGACGATTATTCCGTCAGGATTGATCAGGAACGTGTGCCGCGCGGAAAGTTTCGCAATGCCGAAATTCATCACCGAGCCGTAGGTTTCGCTCACTTTTTTGTTCGTATCGGCAAGCAGCTTGAAGTTGAGCCCCTCTTTCGCGCAGAACTGCTTGTGCGAATCGGCATCCTGCACGCTCACGCCCAGGATCACCGCGTTTTTCGCCTGATACTGCGCCAGGTCACGTTGGAAATTGTGCGCCTCGGTGGTGCAGCCGCTGGTGAAGTCTTTTGGATAGAAATAGAGCACCACCCACTTGCCTTTGAAGTCGTGCAGGTTAACGGGCGTGCCATCCTGAGAAGTAAGCGTGAAATCAGGAGCCGTCGCGCCGATAGCAGGAGTTTTCGAGTCGGCACCGCGCGTCAACGTATAGCCGGCCAAGACGACCACCAATCCTACAACGGCCAGTAGAGCTTTACGGTTTGCATTCGATGGAGCGGGTTGCAGCATTTATTACTCCTGGGGTAATTTGGGCAGCCGACATTATGCACGGTTTTGCGCGTCTGAGAAATAAGTCGCAACGCGCTAGACGATCGCAGCCGCTTCGCTGCGAATCCGTTGCCACGCGCGTTCAACGTGGCGCAGTTCCGTTTGCGATTGGCCGATGCTCATTCGCAGGGTGAGACGGCCGCCGAGCCGCGTGTGTGTCAGATATAGATCGCCGCTCGCATTCAGCCGATCCATGAGGCGCTGATTTGCTTCATCGCCCGCGCGATGGCGGAAGCAAACGAGATTCAATGGTGCTGGAGCCGCGAGTTCGAAGCTCGTATCGGCTCGCACCCACGAAGCGAACTGCTGCGCCAGCTCTACATGCTCCCGTACGTGATGCCGCAAACCCTCCACACCGTAGTGGCGAATCACGAACCACAACTTCAGCGCTCGAAACCGCCGGCCCAGAGGGATTTGCCAGTCGCGATAGTCAATCACAGCACCAGATTCTGTAGCCCGGTTGCGCAGGTATTCTGGCAGCACGCTCAACGCGCGAATCAGCGCCGCTCGGTCGCGCACGTAGAAGCAGTCGCAATCAAAATTGGTAAACATCCATTTATGCGGATTAAAGCAGTAGCTGTCGGCCAGCTCGGTACCATTGTGAGTCCAGCGAAATTCAGGGCAGAGCGCGGCCGTGCCGGACATCGCCGCATCGACGTGCAACCAAAGCCCGTGTTCTCGAGAAACTGCGGCGATTTCGCGCACGGGATCGATCGCGTTCGATGATGTAGTGCCGATTGTCGCGCAGACGAAAAAGGGGGTCTTGCCGTTGGTACGATCCCGTGCGATCTGCGCGGATAGTAACTCCGGGCGCATAGCAAAGCTCTCGTCCACTTCGATCGCGCGCAAATTCGCGCTTCCAATGCCGGCAATCTTCGCCGCCTTTTCGAGCGATGAGTGCGCTTGCGTTGAAGTATATGCGACGAGCTTCCCATCACAGCCTTGCTCGTTCGTAAGGAAGTTCGTCGCCCGCTCGCGCGCTGCGAGGAGCGCGCAGAGGGACGAGCTCGACGCCGTATCCTGAATCACGCCGCCGCCCGGTCCGCTCGACGCGAACTCCGCGGGCAGCGCAAGCATATCCACAAGCCAATCGAGCACGTGCGTCTCGAGCTCCGTGCACGCGGGACTTGTGGCCCATAGCATTCCTTGGACGCCGAGCCCAGCCGAAAGCAGTTCACCCAGAATCGATGGAAACGAATTGTTAGAAGGGAAGTAGGCGAAGAAATTCGGCGATTGCCAGTGCGTGATGCCCGGTAGGATCAGTCGCTCCACGTCTGCCATCATCGCGTCAAATGATTCGCCGCGCTCGGGCGCCTGTGCAGGAAGCGTGGCGCGCAATTGGCCCGGCTTTACTTGCGACAGCACCGGAAACGCTTCGACGCGCTCATAGTAGTCCGCGATCCAGTCGACCATTTCCTTGCCATGCCGGCGAAACTCCTCTGGAGCCATGTGAAAGGATTGTTTTGGTTTGTCCGGTGACATCGTTTTCACCTTCGCCTCGCATGCAAACATATCACGCGCAGAGTCCTGCGGTGTTCCTCGGCCGAGGTCCACTGACGACGTTCACGAGTTGAGTTATTCCACCTGCTCTGAGACCGTGCGCCCAAACATATCGTGAGGTAAACTCAGCCGGCGAGAAGGTGAGCCAAGCAGATGACCGCTGCAAGCTTCAGCGCAAAGTTATCCGGAATCGTTCTCCCTGATGCCGACGAGCGTTCCGTTCGGCTCGGCTCGTTGTGGGAGTCGCAACCGGCCGTCATCGTCTTCCTGCGCCACTACGGCTGAGTGTTCTGCCGCGAGCACGTCGCGCAGTTGCGCGAGCATCAGAGCGAAATCAAGGCGAGCGGAGCTAATCTCGCGGCAATTGGGATGGGTGATCTTCACTATGCGCGCGCATTCCGCGATGAAACTGGCATCACGTTTCCTCTTCTGATTGATATCGAACGCACCGCATACCGCGCCGTCGAACTGAAGAGTGCGAACCTGCTTCACCTGCTGCGTCGCGATAACGCTGCCGCTCGCAGACGCGCCAATGCCGCCGGCCATCGCCAGCACAAACTCGGCGAAAATCCGTTCCAGCTTGGCGCGAGCTTCGTTTTTGGTCCCGGCAATGTCGACCGCTTCACCCATATCAGCGAGACATTTGGCGATAACGCGCCGGTCGCGACACTGCTGACCGCCGTTTCCAGGTAGCGGGCCCCATTGGGGTGTGCGAATCGTTTTGGTGGGCCGTTCATCGAATGAGCGATGGCGTCCGAACCAAACTACCGGCTCTCAGTGCTCGATCTTTCGCCGGTTTCAACGGGCTCGACAAGCGCCCAGGCTTTGCGCAACACAGTTGATCTTGCGCGCCTTACCGACGAACTGGGCTACACACGTTACTGGCTTGCCGAACACCACAACACACGCCTCATCGCCAGCTCCGTTCCGGAAGTGATGATTGGTCATGTCGCCAACGCCACGAAGCGCATCCGCGTAGGCTCGGGCGGCGTGATGTTGCCGAATCATTCACCGCTCCACGTGGCAGAGGCCTTTCGCGTGCTCGAAGCCCTGCATCCCGGTCGCATCGATCTCGGCCTCGGGCGCGCGCCTGGCACCGACACCGTCACCGCACTTGCGCTGCGACGCTCCCGCCAGGCCGTTTTCTCTGACGAATTTCCGCAACAGCTCGACGAGCTTCTTGGTTTCGTGTCCGATGATTTTGCGGAAGAGCATCCTTTCCGCCACGTGAAGGCCATGCCGCTGGACGTGGGCACGCCCGAAATCTGGCTGCTGGGCTCGAGCGACTTCAGCGCCCAGCTGGCGGCCAAGCTCGGGCTCGGTTTTGCGTTCGCGCACCATATCCAGCCGTCGCCTGCGATTGCCGCTCTGCGCCTGTATCGCGACTATTTTAGGCCCTCGAAATATTTTGCCGAGCCGAAGGCGCTGGTCGCCGTTTCAGTGGTCTGCGCTGACACGGATGAAAGAGCCGCCGAAATCGCGCGACCGGTCGAACTGGGCCTCCTGCGACTTCGACAGGGAAGACTCGGCCAGCTTCCAAGCATCGCTGAAGCCACCGAGTACCCATATACGGCTGAAGAGCGCCAGCTCATCGCGCTCAACCGCGATCGCGTGTTTATCGGCTCGCCAGCCACGGTGCACGAGCGTCTGGTCGCACTCGGCGAGCGCGCTGGCGTGAATGAAATCATGGTCACCTCGCTGATCTACGATCACGCCGACCGCCTGCGCAGCTATGAACTGCTAGCCGAAGCGTTCAAGTTGAATGCGTTAACGGCGACTTCGCCGGCCGAAATTGGCGCGCCTGCAACACGCGTTTAGCCGCACCATCCCACGCTTTCGCCACAAAAAATATTTCTTTGACTCTTACCGATATCCGCTATCATCACCGCCTCAAATATTGGCACCGGCAGGAGCTCCGTCCCAGCCCTGGCGGGATTTATGTTGGGAGCGCCTTGCACCGGAGCCCGGCGGACCGGCCGCCTTTCAAGTGATCATTCCCCCTCTTTCGTTTCTCGGTCCGGCTTCGAGTCTCGCGCATGCAATCTCTGCGGCTTCTCCTATGAAGCGCCAATGAACTCCCGGCTTGCCCTCAAAGCGAGCCGATAGCGAGGCCGGGAATGAAATGCTGGAACGCAATTCGGAAACACCTGGCGTCCATCTTTGTTGTAGTTACTCTTATTGGAGCCTTCGGTTGTGGCCCCTTGCTGATGTATGAAGCCTTCTGCGGCTCCGACGCCACGGTCCAGCTGATTTTAGAGCTTTTTCACGTCCCCATTTCGCCGAACGCACGATTGCGCTTTCAATCTCTGCACCACGCGCCGGCAACCCGTCATCCCTTCGGCGCGGTCAACAATTCTGTCGCCCAGCAAGCTGCTCCGTTCTTAGGCAATCTTTCCGTCGTCACTGTGGATCCCGCCGCTCCAGCCGACATGTTCTTTGGCCTACAGCGCCAGTCCGGTTGCTCGCTTACCCGCATCGACTTCACCGCCAGCATCAATAACGCCCAAACCGCCGTCACGGTGACGCCTGGTATGCAAACACCGCACTACGAAAACACGATTCACGCCAGCGCGTTCTCCTCGACGACGCCCGGCGTCTACCCGCTTGGCTGTGCGGATCCGGCCCTGGGCATCAGCGCCCGCCCGCTCGTATTCGGTGGCATCGACGCGAGCGGCGCTTTGCGCGTCGCCACGATCGGCACCGGCGGCATTCTCACCAGTTCCGTCAAAGCTGACGGAACGTTTCTCACACCGGCCACACAGGCTACCGACCTGACGCCCATTGGCCTTATCACCGCGGACCTAAACAAGGACGGAATTCCCGACCTGGTTTCGATGAACACGAGCGGGCTCGCGTCGTCCATCACAATCTTTCTTGGGAAAGCGGATGGCACCTATCAGCCCGGAGTGAATCTGGCACTGCCCGGCAATGCGACTCGCTTCGGAGTGATTGACGATCTCGATGGCGACGGCAATCTCGATCTGCTCGTAAGCTCGGACATTCCCACGTTCGCTTTCTCGATTTTTTTCGGCAATGGCAACGGAACGTTCAAGCCCGCGCAGACTTTCACGCCCACCGGCGTCGCGCTCGACTCGGATGAAGCATTCATCACCGCCGACGTGAACGGCGATCATCACAAAGATATCGTCACGGTGCGGGGCTCGGTATTTCTCGGCACGGGTGACGGAGTGACTTACACGCTCGTTCCACAATCCGGCCTCATGGGCGCGAGCAACGGCCCGACGACATTCGGCCCGACGATCATCGCCGCGGATTTCAACAATGACGGCAAGCTCGACATCGCCACCAACGACGGAATGACGATTCGTACCTTTATCGGCAAAGGCGATGGGACGTTCACGGCCGGCAACGCCTATGCCACGATTTACCGACCTCGATGGCGACGGCAACATGGACATCTGGACGGGGTACTCCGGCGCCGGCGTGTTCGGGCCTTCCGCGGTGGAAGCCGCCTACGCGTTGCTCGGCAATGGCGACGGCACTTTTCAGGGCGCACAAAGCCTACCGGTCGCCTACGCGAATGGAAACCTGATCGATCTGAATAAAGACGGTTTCCCCGATCTCGCCGGGCCGGTCGCCTCGGGCAATTCGACAACGTTCACGACGTTCCTCGGGCAGTCCAGCGGAATTTTCAAGGCCGGGCCACAGGTCGATTTCCCGAATCTGGTCGCCGATTCCTTCGTCCTCGGAGATTTCAACGGCGACGGAATCCCCGATCTGATCTTCTTGCCTACGACGATGCCCACCAACGGCTACTACCTTGCGCTGGGCGACGGCAACGGCGGCTTCGGAACTCCCACGCTGATTCCCGCGCCTGTCCTACTAGCACCTCCGGATCTGGACGTGAATCTCGCCTTCAGCGGGATCACCGCCGCCGATTTTAATCACGACGGCAAGCTCGACATCGCTTATTCGTTCATGGACGCGAGTTTCACGACGCAGAACATCACGCAGGGCTTCGTTGTGCAACTTGGCAATGGTGACGGCACGTTTAAATCGCCGGTGATCACCACCACCTATTCCAGCCTGAATGCGCCACTCGTCTTTTTTGGTAATTTCATTGGCGCGGTGGCCGATGTGAACGGCGACAATTTCCCGGATGTTTTTCTGATCCTTCCCACCGTGATCACCGACGGAACGCTGCAACATCAGCTAGAGCTGTTCCTAGCCAATGGCGATGGAAGTTTCAAAGCGCCTTCGAACCTCACCCTGACCGGCAACATGCTCGCTCCCACAGCATCGTCGCGCAGCGGCGTTCCGATCGCCGTGGCTGATTTCAGCGGCGACGGGAAAGCGGATCTCGTCGCGGCCGGATCGAGTGCCGACGGCACCATCCCCGAAATCGCGATTGCGCTGGGCAATGGCAACGGCACCTTCCAACCTGCTACCCTCGTTCAGTTTCCGGGATTCGGTCCCTTGAGTTCGCCGGTTCTCGCGGATTTCGACGGCGACGGAAAACTCGACCTCTTCGTTTCCGGCCCAGGCTCGATCGCCGGAATTTTCCCTGGTGTGGGCAATGGCACCTTCGAAACCTTCCCGCACACAAATGGAATGGTGCTCGCGCCGCAAGCGTTTCTGCTAAACGTGTGGGGGCCCGCGGCTGCCGTAGATCTCACGAACAACGGGAAAATGGGTCTCGTTGTCGGCAACGTGGTGCTGCTGAATAAAGCGGGCTCGGTGCCTCCGACACCGGCGCCGACGACAACGGCTCTGACCGCGCTGCCGAATCCGGCCACTGCCGGACAGACCGTCACCCTTAGTGCTACCGTTACATCCAGCACCGCAGGCTCAATCACTGGCACTGTCACTTTTCTCGATGGTTCAACCTCGATCGGGATGCGCAACGTGGGCGCGGGCGGCGTGGCCACGCTGCAAACATCCACACTCAGTGTCGCGACGCACTCGATCACGGCGAAGTACGGCGGCGACGCGAATTTCGCCACGTCCACCTCCACGGCAGTATCGCTCGTCATCAGCCCCGCGGCGTCGCAAGCCGCCACTTCAACCGCGCTGAGCGCGTCTCCCAATCCAGCTGCAAGCGGCGCCACCGTGACGCTCACAGCAACGGTCACCTCAACGACGGCGGGCACAATTACCGGTACCGTCACGTTCCTTGACGGCGCGAATTCGATAGGTACGGGAAGCGTTGGGGCGAACGGCGTCGCGACTCTTCAAACCTCATCATTATCGGCAGGAACGCACTCAGTCACGGCGATGTATGGTGGAGACGCCAACTTCTTGACCTCCACCTCTTCGGCCGTTTCGCTAGTTATCACGGAAGCGTCCGGCTTTACGTTGTCCGTCGCCCCTAAGGCGGTTACTGTCTCCCAGAATACGCCGGGCATGGCTGTAGTTACCGTTACCCCGATGAACGGCTTCAGCGAAGAAGTCCAGCTCTCATGCACGGGCCTGCCTGAAGGAGCCGATTGCGAATTCCAGCCAAGTAAAGTGACGCCCGACGGAGAAGCCATCACGACGAACCTCTCCGTTACTCTGGGAAATGCAAACGCCAGTCGCGGCGGAAAATCGTCATTGCTGCGACCTTCATCCAATGGATCCGGCCAAGGATACCAACAGCAAGGGAAGGCGATCGTTGAGCCGGTTTTCGGATATGAATTGGTGCTCTTGGGCATAATCTGGCGGCGAAGAGCCCTCCGCAGCCGTTTCAATCGGCTCTTACGACCGTCCTTTGGAACCACTTTGGCGCTCGCAGCCCTCGCTTCCGTTGCGGCGCTAATAGCAGGCTGTTCCAGCGACCATGGCCGCAATACGACCACCGTTACGATCGTGGGCACCTCAACAAATAACCAGATGATGACGGCCCCCTTAACCGTTACGATTCGCAACTAGTGGAAGGCGTGGCGGTTGCTGCAGGCACCCGTCTTATGTTAGAATCGGCTTGCGTTTGTTGCTCTTGAGACTCCTTTTGACGCGTTCGAGAAGGCTGCCGGGCAACCGCCCTGCGGCCTTTTTTTGTGACGGGCAAGGGAACCAAAGCACCAAATAGCTTTCCGGAAGTCCCTGCTAAGGGTCTTCCTATGAATGAATTAGGAGCGGGGAAAGTGGCTAGA
>Ga0210394_10003179_pt1 | contig 21110 bp, 22 predicted proteins | sample IncBWC12MmetaG_FD_160121 | JGI IMG/M metagenome (GOLD analysis project Ga0210394, IMG submission 160121) | Forest soil microbial communities from Barre Woods Harvard Forest LTER site, Petersham, Massachusetts, United States - Inc-BW-C-12-M | ecosystem: Environmental > Terrestrial > Soil >...
CAGTTCCCTCGGGGGAAGGATCGCAGCCAGGCCAGTTGTCGCATCCACGGTAGCTGCTAATTTCGAGCGCAAACATGAGCGAAGCGGACATCGCGATACGCAGAGGAGTCCCGGGCAGGCCGGCGCGAAGCAGCGCGGTCGTAGCCGGGGCATCCGGCGCCGGTTCGGATGGGAGTGCTAGGGCTGACGCAGGCGTCGCGCACGCAGGCGGGATTGCCGAGTTGTTGCGTTGGCTGTGCTCCTTCCCAGCGATGCTGGGAGCGTTGCTGGTGGGCGCGACTTTTGTGGTGGTGCGTTCGTTCAGCGTGGATCCGGATATGTGGTGGCACATCAGGACCGGCGAGCTGATTCTTTCGACCCATCGTTGGGCGACCACGGATCCGTATTCCTACACCGCGGCGGGGGCCCCGTGGATGTCCTGCGAATGGCTGGGAGACGTGGTTTTCGCGGCGGTTTATCGGGTGGGCGGGCTGCGCGGACTGGAAGCGCTGCTGGCGGTGCTGGCGAGCGCTGTGATTCTGGCGCTTTACGCATTCGCGACGTTGCGTTCGGGGAATTGCAAGGCGGCGTTTCTGGTTTCCGCCGTGTTGCTGGCGCTGGCGAATGCCTCGTTCAATTTGCGGCCGCAGATGCTTGGCTATCTCTTTTTGATTTTGACGCTGATCGCACTGGAACTTTTTCGGCAGGGAAAGCAACGCGCGCTGTGGCTGCTACCGGTCTTGTTTTTATTTTGGGTCAATACGCACGGATCGTGGATCGTCGGTTTGGGGACGGTTGCGCTGTACTTTGTTGCGGGTCTGGTGAGTTTTCAAATGGGCAGTCTGGAAACGCGCCGCTGGACGAATGCGGAGCGGCTGCGTCTGGAAATTGTATTCCTGCTTTCGCTTGTGGTGATTCCGATCACGCCGTACGGGGTGCGACTTGCCGGCTATCCGTTTACGGTTGCTTCCTCGCTACCCATCAGCGTGGCAAGCATTTTGGAGTGGCAGGTGATGCCGTTCAATCTCGGTGGCGGCAAAATATTTCTGGCGCTGCTGCTGGGATTTTTCTTGGCGCAAGTGTTGTTTCGGTTTTCCTGGCATCTTGCGGAATTCGCGCTGTTTCTATTCGGCACGGCGATGGCTTGCTTGCACGTGCGTTTCCTGCTGCTCTTTGTGCCATTCTTCGCGCCACTGGCCGCGACGATGCTGGCCAGATGGGCGCCCGCTTACAACCGGGCCAAGGACCAATATCTGATTAATTTCGCGCTGATGGCGGGTATCGTCCTAGCGATGGTGCATTACTCGCCCACCAAGGCAGAGATGGAGAAGAAAGTCGCCGACCAATTTCCGGTGCAAGCCCTGGAATATATGCGCGCGCACTCCGTGCCGGGCCCTCTTTTCAATAGCTACGGGTTTGGCGGATACATGATCGAGGCTGGCTATAAAACTTTTATTGACGGACGCAGCGAACTGTTCGAACAAACCGGCGTGCTGGGCGACTACATGCACATGACGCTGCTGCAGCCGGGCGCGCTGCAGGTGCTCCGCGGGTACGGGATCCAGTCATGCCTGCTGCAACGGGATGAGCCCTTCGCGACACTTCTCGCGTCGTCGGCCGATTGGAGCAAGGTCTATGCGGATCAAGTTAGCGCGCTGTATGTAAAGCGGAAGGTGAGCGGCGCTGCGACGCAAGCGCTCGTGCCGGCGGAAAGCGCGTCGTTGACGACGTCTTGGGACGCGAGGCAACCATGACGGAAATGATTTCCATCGTCGTGCCGTGCTTGAACGAACAGGAAGTATTGCGCGAGACCAACTGCCGGCTGCTGGCAGTGCTCGAGCAGTTGCCGCTGAAGTTCGAGATTCTGTACGTGGACGACGGAAGCAGCGACGCGACGCCCGACATCCTGCGGGAATTGCAAGCGCTGGACGAGCGGATCCGCGTGGTGCGCTTTTCGCGGAACTTCGGACACCAACTGGCGATCACCGCGGGATTGCAGCACGCCTCGGGAGACGCCGTGGCGATCATCGACGCCGATCTGCAGGATCCGCCGGAGGTGCTGGCGGATTTCGTGGCGAAATGGATGGACGGATTTGACGTGGTGTACGGAGTGCGCGCGGAACGGGAAGGCGAGACGGCGTTCAAGCGCGGGACCGCGAAACTTTTCTACCGTTTGATGGGCAAGTTATCCGACACGGAAATTCCGGTGGACACGGGCGATTTCCGGCTGATGAGCAGACAGGTGGTGGATGCTTTGCTGGCGATGCCGGAGCGCGACCGATTCGTGCGCGGCATGGTGAGTTGGCTGGGATTTTCGCAGGCGGCAATACCGTATCGCAGAGAAGCGCGGGCCGCGGGAGTGACGAAATTTTCGCTCTTCAAGATGATGCGGTTTGCCACAGATGGAGTTGTGTCATTTTCGACTCTGCCGCTGCGTCTGGCTACCTGGGTGGGGTTCGCGGCTTCGGGGATTGCGATCCTGGGCATCCTGATCACCGTGATTGAGAGGCTGTTGGGCGTCGAAGGGCTGGTGAAAGGTTGGGCCAGCCTGCTGGTGGCGATTCTATTCCTGGGTGGCGTGCAGCTGATCTGCATGGGAATTATTGGCGAGTACGTGGGACGGATTTACGGCGAATCGAAACGGCGTCCGCTGTATGTGGTGAGAGAGCGCATGGGATTTCAGGCGCGCAGTGCGGCGACCGAGATGACGGCGCGGACGCGAGCCGCCGCTGCCAGCAAGCGCTAGCGTTAGGCAATCTTTGGCTGAAAATATGGCGTCGGACACGATCACACAGCAGCGCGAGGCCGCCTTTCACGACGCGTGGGCCGGCAGCACGCCGATTGACGACGTGCTGGTGCGCGAATGTTTCCAGGCGCCCACGGCGCTGGAAAATCGCTTCATACTTAGCCGCATGGGCGATGTGCGGGGCAAACGGCTGCTGGATATCGGCGCGGGCCTCGGCGAATCTTCGGTCTATTTTGCGCTGCAAGGCGCGCAAGTGACGATGACGGACATCTCGCCGGGCATGGTGCAGACCGGGCGGGAACTGGCGCGAAGATCTGGCGTGGAGGTCGCAGGCATTGTATCGGGCGCGGAGGATCTCGCCGTCGCTGCGGAGTCGTTCGACTACGTTTACATTGCCAACACGATTCACCATGTGCGCGACCGCGATGCGCTGTTTCAGAAAATCCATCGCGCGCTGAAACCGGGCGGTTCTTTCTTTTCCTACGATCCGCTGGCCTACAACCCCGCAATCAACCTTTACCGCCGGATCGCGACGGAAGTGCGGACCGAGGATGAAGCCCCGCTGAAGATCGCGGACTTGCGGCTGGCGCGCAAGTATTTCCCCAATGTGCGGCATCGCGAATTCTGGATCTCCGCTCTGCTGCTCTTCGTGAAGTACTACGCACTCGATCGCGTGCATCCGAATCAGGACCGCTATTGGAAACGGATCCTGCGAGAAACGCCACAGAGCCTGCGTTGGTGGACGCCGCTGCGAGCCATGGATGGGGCGCTTACGCGGCTGCCGCTGCTGCGATGGATGGCGTGGAATATGGTGATGTGGGGCGAAAAAGGCCCCTCGCACCCCGCGCTGTCGCCTCGCTAGCCGCCATGCGTAAGCAAATGCATCTGGACCGCCGGGTCGTTTACAGTTTCCTGTTCCTGATGCTGGCCACGAATGCGGCGGTATTTTTCGCTGCAGGGAAGCACATCCTGGCCGGCGAGAACGATTTTCCGGTTTTTTATTCCAATGCGCAGATGGTGCGGGAAGGACAGGCGGCGCGCCTGTACGATTTCGATGCGGAGAACCGTTTTGTGCGTCGCGTCAGCGACGTGAGGCGCGCTCCCAATAACCACTTGCCGTACGAGCTTCTGGTTTTCATCCCGCTCACGTATTTGCGTTTCGGCGCGGCCCACCTGCTATGGAGTCTAGCCAGTCTGGGAATGCTGGTGGGTGTAGGTGGGTTGATGCGGAGCGCTGTGTCCACCGGATTGAGTTTTCGCGAAACTTTGCTGACGACGCTGGCGTTTTTTCCGGTCTGGTATTGCCTGCTGCAAGGGCAGGATTCGATCCTGCTGGTGTTCTTGTTTGCGCTGTCGTTCTGGCTGTGGAAACGCGGGCGGGATGATGCGGCGGGATTCGCGCTTGCGATGGGTTTATTCCGGCCGCAGCTGGTGCTGCCTTTCGTGCTGGCGGCATTTCTGGCGGGGAAGTGGAAATTTGTTCGCGGCTTTGTTCCCGGCGCTCTGTTCGTTTTGGTCGTGTCGATGTGGGTGGTCGGAGTACATGGGATGGGCGAATACGCACGAATCCTGCTGTCACAGGGATCTCTGGGATCCGCAAGCGCCCTCAGTCAACAATGGCAGGTTCGTGTTGGCCTGATGCCGACGCTGCGAGGCCTGTTGTCGATCGTCCTACCTGCGTCCGCACCAGCCAATATCCGCAATTTTCTCCTGCTTTGCGGAACGTCGCTGGGCCTGCTGTGGGCCGCAAAGGCGCTCGGCGGAGCCAAAGAAGGAGCAGCGTTTGACATGGCGTTTGCCAGCGCCGTCGGGGCAGTTGCGGTGGTGAGCTTCCATTCTCTGCCCCACGACTTCAGCCTGATAATTCTACCGCTGCTGATTGCAGGGGGCGCGCTGGCATCCGCGGACCGGGTTGCAGACTGTGGCAACCCGTACACATGCGTGACGGTCGGGTTCTTGCTATTTTTTACCGGCCTATATCTTGTGCTGATATACGCGGAAAAGGTTGGTCTGCTGGTTCTGCCTACGGTCGTGCTTCTTTGGTTGATCAGCGATTGGGAGAACAGTCGCTTGCCCGCTCGCCTAGCCCGCCATCGCCGCGTCGGGCCCCTATCGATTCCGACATCGTAAAGAACCGTCCTATTGCGCCTGACCTTGCGGGCGATCTCCGGCTGGGGTTCCCGGTCGTAATGTTCCCGCGATCAGATGGAGCGGAGAAGAACGTCAACAAAGCGGATGCGAGCAAGGCAACAGGTGTCCACAAGCGGTGACGCTTTTGCGGGCGAGCGCACGAGTGACAGGGAAGTTTCCGCGTCGACTGGCGGAAGTATCGCTTTTTTAGGAAGTTAGGTGTTGCTCGCAACGCTTGTAGATTGGTGCCGTAGATGCATTAACGCAGAGAGCAGCAAACGGGCACCCGTGTCGTTTAGCTTACATCAGGAGAGGCAAAGAAAAATGAAGACCTTGCTAGCACGTCTTTGGAAAGAAGAAGAAGGACAGGACCTGACGGAATACGCGCTGCTACTGGTTCTGATCGCGTTGGCTTCCATGGCCGCTCTCACACCGCTTGCGAAAGCGATCAACAGTGTGTTTTCGAATGCGGCGGTAAATTTGAACGCCAGTACGTAATTAGTGCTAGCTGCAGAGTGTGCACCAAGCCAAATAGCCGCGAGCCACGTGCGAGTCGGCGAACTCTCAAAGGAATGAACATGAGAACTATCCTGGCAAGAATGTGGAACGAAGAAGCGGGGCAGGACCTGACGGAATACGCGCTGCTGCTGGTTATGATCGCGTTGGCTTCCATGGCCGCTCTTACACCGCTTGCGTCCGCGATCAACAGCGTGTTTTCGAATGCGGCGGTAAATTTGAATGCCAGCACGTAATTAGCGCTGGCTGCAGAATGCGCACCAAGCCAAATCGTGCGCAAGGCCAGTCGATTGCCGTCGAAGGTACCGTGCATTCGCACGCTACGGACGAGGTTGGGCGCAATCCGAGCATGTTTGGGCCGAGGGCGGCGAAGTGCGCGCGGACGCGGCACGGGCGATATCGCACTGGACCTTGAATCGATGATGAGTGGAACACAGGCCATCTGGATGCTTGCCCTCGCGCTGGCGCTTTCCGCAGCGTGGACGGACTGGCGCACGCGCAAGATTCCCAACTGGCTCACGGTTCCGGCACTTCTGCTAGGTCTCACCGTACATAGCGTGATGGCGGGCTGGCCGGGCGCCAAGACTTCGCTCGAAGGAGCGGGCCTGGCTCTGGGTCTGCTGTTACCTCTGGTGCTGTTGCGCGGATTAGGTGCGGGCGATTGGAAATTGCTGGGCGCGCTGGGAGCTTTTCTGGGACCGGTTTTGCTTTTGTACGTGTTGCTGGGAAGCGTTCTGGTGTCGGGATTGATGGCGGTTGTGGAAGTGATGAGGACGCGTCGCGTGAAAGAGACGATGCGGAATCTTTATGTGCTGGTTCGGGGATTTTTATCCTTCGGACTGCGCAAGAACCCCGAAATTTCGCTGGATAATCCGGGGCTGCTGAAACTGCCGTTTGGAGTGGCGGTGGCGGCGGCCACGGTGATTTGCTACTGCGCGGCCCGCTGGGCGATCTGAAGTTGGAGCCAGGGAGAATTCTATATGAATCGTAACCGGATGCTCATCGGACTGGCGGTCGCGATCGTGGTCGCATTGTTCCTGAGCACCTTTGTATACCGCGCTTTCCAGAGCGCGAGCGCAATCAAGCCCGTCACCACCGAGCATATTGTGGTGGCAGCGCAGCCGTTGCAAGTGGGCACGCGAGTCGATGCCAGCAACCTCCGACTGATTCCGTGGCCTTCGGGCGAGCCGGTGGCTGGAATGTTCACGCGCATCGCAGATTGTGCGAACCGCGCGGTAATCACACCCCTGGCGGAAAATGAGCCGATCCTGGAAAGCAAACTGGCCGCCACGCAATCCGGCGCGGGTTTGCCTGCGACGATCCCGGAAGGAATGCGGGCGCTTTCGGTCGCGGTGAACGATGTAGTGGGGGTTGCGGGGTTCGTGATTCCCGGAACCATGGTGGACGTGCTGGTAACAGGCAGAGTCGCCGACTCCGGCCACGGCGAACAGAACATCACGCGAACGATTCTGGAAAACGTGAAGGTGCTTGCCGCCGGACAAAAGATCGAGCAGGACCGCGAAGGAAAGCCGCAGAACGTGCCGGTGATTACGCTGCTGGTCACTCCCGATGACGCGGCGAGGCTGACGATGGCCAGCACCGAAGGGAAAATTCAGCTGGCGCTGCGCAATACAGTTGACACCAGACTGCTGGCGCCAGGCGCGGTGTTGCAGGATTCCTTGTTCACCGGAGGAGCGCCGCCGCCGAAGCGCCCGACGGTGGCGAAGTATGTTCCACCTCCGCCGTCACCTTACGTGGTCGAGGTGATTACTGGAAACAAGCGTGAGAACAAGAGCTTTCCGAATCCGTAAGCGGTTTCTGCAGAAACGTGGCTGAAAGTTTACAGGGGAAACCATTGCCTGAGTTCAAGCGCACCACAAATCGCAACCGCGGCATCGGGAGCGTACTGGCCGCAGTATTGATCGGTGCTGTGCTGCTGGCTGGAGTGCAGAGCGCGATGGCGCAACAAGTACCGCTGAACGCGCCGGGAATGACAACGATGGCGCAGACCGTTCCTGCCGCAACGCTCGGGGCGGTCGCCAGCGTTGCGCAGACACCTGCGGCGGCCAGCGAGACCGAGGGGCCACAAACGCTGCACCTGCTGGTGGGCCGTTCGCTTGTGATTTCATCACCCTCGAAGATCAAGAGAGTCTCACTGGCTGACCCGACAATTGCGGAAGCCATCGTGGTGAGCCCCTTTCAGGTATTGCTCAATGGAAAAGCTCCCGGAGGTGTTTCGCTGCTGCTGTGGGATGAAGCGGATCAAAGCCAGGCGTTTGAGGTCTCGGTAGACATCGACATCCTGGGATTGAGCCAGAAGATCCACGAGGTCTTCCCGTCGGAACCCGTGCAAGTGGAGACCTCAAGAGACATTGTGATTCTCTCCGGCCGCGTTTCTTCCGCGGCTGTGGCTGACAAAATTCTGGAAGTTGTCAAGGCCGCTGCGCCGAAAGTGACCAGCCTGATGGAAGTTCCGGCCCCCCCGACGGGTGAAATTCTGCTGGAAGTGAAATTCGCGGACGTGAACCGGACGCTGGAAACCCAGCTGGGCATCAATATTTTGAGCCTGCCGGGAGCAAAGAATATCGGCATCATCTCGACGCAGCAGTTTTCGCCTCCGCAACTGGTTAGCCCCTCGACGGGAACCGGCTCGAGCGGGGCCACTTCGGCCTTGGGCTTGAGCAACCTACTCAATTTATTCATCTTCCGGCCGGATATTAATTTTGCAGCGACGATCCAGGCACTGGAGGAGAACAACGTACTGCAAATCCTGGCCGAGCCGAACCTGATGACCGAGTCGGGGAAGGAAGCGAGTTTCCTGGCGGGCGGCGAATTTCCCTTTCCTATCTTGCAGGGAACAACCGGTTCGGGATTCGCGGGGATTACCATTCAGTTCAAAGAATTCGGGGTGCGCTTGAACTTCACGCCCACGTTGACTGCCGACGGGATGATTCATTTGAAAGTGAAGCCCGAGGTCAGTTCGCTGGATTTTACGAATGCGCTGACGATCCAGGGCTTCCTGATTCCTGCGCTAACCACCAATCGGGCGGAGTCAGAGGTGCAATTGCGGGATGGGCAAAGTTTTGCGATTGCAGGCTTGCTGGATAACCGCGTCACCGATCAATTCGAGAAAATTCCATGGATCGGAGACGTGCCCATATTGGGCAAACTTTTTCAAAGCCGTTCGTTGACGAAGACCAAGAACGAACTGCTCATCGTGGTGACGCCGCGCATCGTGCACCCTTCGGAGGTGGCGCCGCCGACGCCCCACATGCCGGAGCGTTTCCTGCCCGCGCCGACGCCGAAGTGAGCGAGCGCCAGGTGGGGCGAGCGACGTCGCAGAACGAGACTCAGGGGACCGGGGAAATCGTTCGATGTTAACGGTTGCGATTGCCAGCGGAGAGACGACCAGTGCAGCGCAGTTAGTGGCTGCTCTGCAACAGACCAGTATTGTGAAATCAATCAAACAGTGGACGATTCCTTCGGACCGTTTTCCGGATTCCGCGGATGCTTTGCCGGACATCGTTTTTCTGGACTTGTCGCGCGATCCTGAAGCGTACTTCGCCTTTGGGGCGCAATTGCGGCGCATTCGCCCCTCGATAAAGCTGGTGGCGGTATCCGCCATTGTGCCGCCGGGGCACCAGTTGATGCTGGAAGCGATGCGTAGCGGAGTGCAGGATTTCCTGCCCAAGCCGGCGAGCCCGGAAGTGTTGAATGAGATGCTGGCGCGCTTGGCGCAGGATTCCTGCGAAGCGAAAGACCGTCCGTCCCTGGACAAATTGATCGTGATCATGGGATCGAAAGGCGGCGTGGGAGCGACGACGGTGGGCGTCAACCTCGGCGTCCAGCTTGCGACATTTGCACGAAAGCACGTGGCGTTGCTGGATTTTGCGCGTCCGCTCGGCAATGTGCACTTGCTGCTGGATCTTCATCCGCGATTTACGGTTCGCGATGCCGTGGATAATTTGGATCGTCTGGACAGCCACTTCTTTGCAGGGCTGATGACGCCACACAAGACGAAACTGGAGATTTTGGGGGGTGCCCTCCAGCCGGAGGAATGGCAGACCATTCCGGTGCCGCCGCTGGAGCGCGTGGTTAATGTCGCGCAGAACCTTTTCGACATGGTGTTGTTGGACATGGGTTCGCAATTCTCCTCCGAGTGGAGTCCGATTCTGCGCATGGCTCGCATGATTCTGATCATTGCCGAGGCGAATGTTCCGGCGCTGTGGACGCTCGAGCGCCGTCTGGCGGCGTTGAAGGGCTTCGGAATCGAGCCCGATCGCGCGCGCATTATCATCAACCGCTGGCATAAAGGCGATGACGAGGTTTTACGGAGCATTCAGAAAGATATAAATCGCCCTGTTTTTGCGTGTCTGCCGAACGATTTTCGCAAGGCTTCGGAATCGATCAACCTCGGGACTCCGTTGATGGAGAACCATAACAACGTGCTGAGCGGCCGGTACCGGCAGATCGCTTCGCAATTGACCGGAATCGAATCGTCTCCGGCCGCGAAAAAGAGTGCGCTCGGCGGTTTCTTTTCATTTCCGACGAAAAGGTAGAAAACGATGCCAACGGTTGCTCCGCCTATCACCCGAACGGATTTCGGCGCGGTAAAAATCGCGATCCATCGGAAACTGATTCAAAAATTGAATCTCGATCGCCTGACGGAGATTAATCGCGAAGAAGTTCGGCGGGAAGTGGGTCACATCCTGGAGGCGCTGGTCGTCGGTGAATCCACACCGATGAATTTGCAAGAACGGGAACGCCTGGCGCAGGAAGTTCTGGATGAAGTTTTTGGACTTGGCCCGCTCGAACCGCTGCTGGCCGATCCCACGGTTTCCGACATCCTCGTCAATACCTACAACCGCGTGTACGTCGAAAGAAAAGGAATGCTGGAACAGACTGCGATTCAGTTTCGAGACGATGCGCATCTGATGAGCATCATTGACCGCATCGTGTCCTCGATCGGCCGGCGCATTGACGAATCTTCTCCCATGGTGGACGCGCGGCTGGCAGATGGCTCCCGCGTTAACGCCATCATCCCGCCGCTGGCGGTAGATGGCCCGTGCCTTTCGATCCGCAGATTTGGTCACGAACGATTGACGGCGAACGACATGGTCAACAACCACACGCTGACGCCCAGCATGCTGGACTTGCTCCGTGGGTGCGTCAAGGCGCGGCTGAATATCCTGGTATCGGGCGGCACCGGCGCCGGGAAGACGACATTACTGAACGTGTTGTCTTCGAACATTTCCAGTCGCGAAAGAATTGTCACGATCGAAGACGCCGCCGAGCTGCAGCTCAAACAAGAGCATATTGTGCGCTTAGAAACCCGTCCGCCCAATATCGAAGGAAAGGGGGCCGTTCATCAGCGTCAACTGCTGATCAATTCTCTGCGCATGCGTCCCGACCGAATCATCGTAGGTGAGGTCCGGGGCGAGGAAGCGTTGGACATGTTGCAGGCGATGAACACCGGGCACGACGGCTCACTGACTACCATTCACGCCAATTCACCCCGTGACGCGCTGAGCCGGCTGGAAACCATGGTCGCCATGGCGAATTTGAGCATCCCGGACTCCGCGATTCGACGGCAGATCGCCTCCGCCGTGGACCTGGTGGTACAGGTGAGCCGCCTCAGCGACGGAACCCGAAAAGTTATTTGTATCTCTGAAATCACGGGCATGGAAGGAGAGGTCGTCACCATGCAGGACATTTTTGTATTTCGGAAACGGGGCATTCGCGAGAACGGCGAGGTGATCGGCGAATTCCTGCCCACGGGAATTCGACCGCGGTTCGCCGAACGCCTGGCGGTAACCGGTATCCAGTTGCCGATCGGAATGTTCGAAATGCCGCGGATTCATTAGGGAGCGAAGATGGCGCTGTTACTTTCCGTTTTGACGTTCTTGACCGCCGTCGCGGTCATCGTGCTGTTGTGGATGTTCATGGGCACTGACGCGAGCCAGGAAGTTGTGAAACGCCGCATGGAGTCGGTGCGCAAGGCGGAGCGGCGCGGCGACGTCTCCATAAATCTGAAGCTGGTCCGGGACGAAATGCTGAGCAGCGTGCCGATGCTGCATCGGTTGCTGCTGCCGTGGCGCTGGTCAGTGCGCCTGCGGGATTTCGTCGCACAGGCAGGGATGAAAACGAAGCCGGCGAAAATTCTGCTGATGAGCGGGGTAATCGCATTGGCATCGTATCTGATCACCGGGCTGTACTACCCGCGATTCCCGATCCCCTGGCTGGTGGGGATATTTGCGGGAATTGTGCCGTTTTCGATGGTTGCGCTCAAGAGGCGGCGGCGCTTGCGCGAATTCGAAGAGCACTTTCCGGAGGCTCTGGATTTGCTGGGTCGCGCGGTCCGCGCGGGTCATGCGTTCACCACCGGACTGGAAATGATTGCCACGGAATCGACCGAACCTGTGGCCGGGGAATTCCGCACGGCATTCGAGGAACAGAATTTTGGCCTCCCCTTGCGCGATGCCCTGCTGAATATGACCGAGCGCGTACCCTTGGTGGATGTGCGCTTCTTTGTTACGGCGCTGCTGATTCAAAAAGAGACCGGCGGAAATCTGGCGGAAATTCTCGATGGGCTCTCGCGGGTAATCCGTGACCGCTTCCGAATTTACCGCGAGGTGAAAACGCGCACGGCGCAGGGGCGACTGACGGCGGCCATTCTGATCTCGCTGCCGTTGGCGGTGATGTTGGCGCTGGAGTTAATCAACCCGACTTATCTGCGCGTACTGTTCGAGGACCCGGTCGGCCCGACCGTTCTGGCGGTCGCGGCGACCATGCAGGTGATCGGGTCGCTGCTGCTGTGGAAAATTATTCACTTTGAGGTCTGATCGGCCGTAGGGAGAGAAGTCCATGCTCTGGATGGTTACGACGATTACTTTCCTAGCGACCGTTGCCGTTCTGACGGCGCTGTTCTACGCGCTGGTTCCCGGTGAAATCGGGATTGCGGAGCGACTTTCGCGCCTGATTCAGCCGCCGCGGCAGCAGCAGGTGCGCAATACAAGCTTTTCCGACAAACAGAAGGAGCGCGTGCGCGACACGCTTGCCGCCGTCGGGGGATTAGCCACGTCCGGTGTGGCGGCGACGGGTTCGAAGGACCAGCTGCCCATGGTGCGAGCCGGTTACCGGACCGCGAGCGCCATGTCCGCAATGCGGGGTCTGAAAATTCTAACGCCCATCATTTTTGTGGCGCTGGCATTTGCTACCGGGATTTACCGCGTGCAGGTGGTTTTCGTTCCGTTGTTGTGCGCGATAGCGGGCTACCTGCTTCCGGATCTGTGGCTGATGTGGCGGGTGCAAGCGCGCCAGCATCGCTTGCAGCTGGCATTGCCGGACGCTTTGGACATGCTGGTGATTTGCGTCGAGGCCGGGCTGGGACTGGATCAGTCTCTACTCCGCGTCGCGCAGGAACTGCGCATCACTCACTCGGAACTGAGCGAAGAATTGCAGCTGGTCAACATGGAGATGCGCGTCGGCAAGACCAGGCTGGACGCGATGCGGGAACTTGGCCGGCGCACCGGCGTCGAGGACATCAAGGCGCTGGTGGCGATGTTGATCCAGACCGAAAGGTTTGGAACCAGCATTGCTCAATCGCTGCGAGTTCATTCCGACGACTTGCGGATCAAGCGGCGTCAACGCGCCGAAGAAATTAGCGCAAAGACGTCGGTGAAGATGGTGCCAGCGCTGGTGCTATTTATTTTTCCGGCTTTGATGGTAGTGATTCTGGGACCTGCCGTGATCACTTTCATCCGGCAGTTGTTGCCCAGCCTCACCAGGTGATTGCAGTCGAATGATCTTACGAAGTTCGTGGGATCGAATATCTCAAATAAAAGGAGCAAGAAGATGGACAACGTTACACTGATTCGATTAGTGGCAGGAGCTTTGGCAGTGGTAGTGCTCTTCGTGATCATCTGGCGCCGTAAACGGAAGATCGTGGAGTAGGTGGCGGCACATCGAAGGTACCCCGGAGATTGGTCAATGAACAACGCGCGTGAGGGCGGCAACGGTAGAGCTACGACTGAGAACGGCCAAGATGGCCACGTGTACATTTACAACAAGACCCGAGAGACGTTTGTGGCCACCGAGGCTACCGTCGCGGACAGCTATCTTCGCCGCCTTGTCGGCCTGTTAGGCAAGACCAAGCGATGGGCGCAGCTCGGTCGTGGCCTTTGGATCGTTCCCTCGCGCGGGGTTCATACCATTGGGATGATGTTCCCGATCGACCTGATTTTCCTGAGTAAGGAAAAGGAAGTCGTTCATGTAGAGGAACACTTGCGGCCATTTCGAATCTCGGCCGTATCACTGAAGGCGACAAGCGTACTGGAACTCCCGGCGCATACGGTATTTCGTACGGGGACGCAAGTAGGTGATCGGATGGAGATCGCGCGACTGAACAAGTAGTGAGGAAGGGAAAAATCATGAAACTCACTGGTTTGCTGGGAAGGGCGTTCTTGTTTCTGGCACTATGCCAGCCGGCAGTGGGCCAGCCGTTTGCAGCAAACAGCCCGCAGAAATGGTTTCATAGCCGGCACCCGGAAAAATCGAACCCGCATTACAAGCATACCTCGCACAGGGGTGGGCACAGCAATCATCACGCACGCCGGCACAGCAAGCCTTGAATTCCGGCGCGATTAATTCCGGGGATCGCTTTTACACGGGCACCGTTACGACGCAGCGTGATTCTCGGTAGCCTGCTATTCCCCGCGAGAGGGTGGCGCGTAGCACAACGATTTCTGGCGGCGTCCCGTTGCGCTTTCAGCGAAAAAGCAGTATAAAAGCCAGCAAGGCGTTTGCCGTAGGAAAGACATAGCCCCCGTTCGCAATTGAAGGTCCTGCCATGATGACGATACTAAAGGGTCTTTGGCGCAAGCAATCCGGGGACGACGTTGTGGAGTATGCGCTCCTGGTTGCCATGCTCGCCCTGGTAGCGCTCGTGGCTCTGTTCTCGTTCGGAACAGCCAACGGAAAACTGATCAGCGACGCCGCAAGTGGCATTTCCGCCAGCGCCGCGCGCGCCGGTGGGAGCTCGAGCGGTGGCGGCAGTCAACCAGGCGGTTCGGGCCAAGGCGGCGGTGGCCAGCCCGGGGGCAGCGGCCAAGGCGGCGGCGGTCAAGGCGGAGGAAGCGGCGGCGGAAGTGGCGGCGGGAGTGGCGGCTCGGGGGGAACCGTCCCGACCAGTCCTGCGCCTATCAAGTAGGATTGCCAGTCTCTGTCGCAGCAAGCCGTGCTCATGGCATTTCCCCGGAACGCGCATCCACACGATCCTCAAACTGCCAGCCTGCGTGCAGGGTTAGCGCTTTCACCCGACTCTTGCAGCCTTAAAGTTGGTCCTTGCGAGCCTGCCTTCAGCCAGAATTTGCAGCGTGGACACATCCATATACTGGGTCAGCGTGCGGCCGTCCTCATTTGTGAACTGTTTTGCGGCGCTCACCGTGTGCTGGCTCTCTAAGGTGTGGCGAGTCAGTGATTTACTTTCCCCGTTCGGAAGGACATTCAGATGCAATGCAATCTCCGACTGCGCGGCAGCTGCGTGCGCAGAGCCGACGTCCGTTTCTAGGGGATCCCAATTCAACCTGATCACGAGCGCGTGATGGGGTGGGGAGTGGCCTTTCGCCAATGCCGTCGAAGATCGTAGTGCCGTGGAAAATCATTGACCGATTGCTGTTGCCGAGCATTTTCTTTTTAACCTCCGTGGTAGGTGTGCTGACGTTCTGGCAACTTCTGCTGGGCCATCGGCGCGCGGAGATACACGCTGTTACAGACGAGCGGGCTTCGTTTGTGAAGTCCGAAGTGGAAGCAGAACTGCGCGAGCGAATCATGCCGTTGCAGGGGCTGGCGGCGCAGTGGACCACGCTGGGCAGCGACCGCGAGAAGAAGTCCGCAGCCGAACTGATGATGAGCGGCTACCCTGATTATCAGGCCGTCGAGTGGGTAGATCCCGGGTTTCATGTGCGCTGGGCCGCGCCCACTGACGGAAATGAGGGTGGCCGAGGCGCCAACCCAGGCGCAGATGCCGTCCAGCGGGTCGTGCTGCAGGCTACGGGGCAGAACCGGGATGTGATGATTACGCGCCCCATGAACTTGGTGCAGGATGGCAGAGGCCTTCTGGCGTGCGTGCCGGTGTACACGTCGGGCGAGCTGAGCGGCTTCATGGTGGGGGTATTCCGATATCGCGAGCTGATTTCCTCGATCCTGCGCGATGTGGCACAGGGTTACTGGGTGGCTTTGTACGACGGCAACGAGCAGATCTATGGCGAAGGGGCCAGTCTGGCGCCGAGAGACGCGGTTTGGGCGAGCACGGTCGACATACAATTTCGCAATCTTTCCTGGCGCGCGCAAGTTTGGCCAAAACCAGGCACGATCACCTATGCATTGTCAACGCTTCCCAAGGTAGCCTTTGTCGGCGGGCTCCTGCTCTCCGCCCTGCTGGGATTCACGGTCTATGCAGCCGAAACTGCCACGTTGCGCGCCAGGGAAGCGCTCGCCGCGAATAAAGAACTCAAATCCGAAATTGCCGGACGCGAGCAGGCGGAGGCGGCGTTACTCCAGGCGCAAAAGATGGAGGCGGTGGGCCGCCTGGCTGGCGGCATATCTCACGATTTCAATAATCTGCTGATGGTTATCCGCGGCCGTGCGGCACTTTCCCTCGCCAGAGTCGATTCCGACGGCGCATTGCGCCGCGAACTGAACGGCATTCTGAACTCGGTGGACAAAGCTGCCGCGCTCACCCGACGGCTGCTCGCCTTCAGTCGCAAGCAAGTGCTGCAACTGCGCGTGCTGGATCTCAACGCGCTGGTGGCTCAGGTGAACGAATTGTTACCGCCCGTGATCGGCGATGACATCGAATTGATCTTGGACCTGGCGCCCGATTTGGGCCGCGTCAAGGCCGATGCGGCGCAGATGGAACAAGCCATCATGAATCTGGCATTCAACGCGCGAGACGCCATGCCCCGCGGCGGTAAGTTGAAGATCCAAACCAGGAACGCTGATTTGGACGAAGAGCTGATACTCCGCCATGAGGGTGCTCAAGCGGGCCCGCACGTAATGTTGGTCGTCTCGGACACAGGGCACGGCATGACCGACGAGACTCTGTCACATGTCTTCGAACCCTTTTTTACCACCAAGGAGGCGGACAAAGGAACCGGGTTGGGACTCGCCACGGTCTACGGAACGTTGCGCCAGAGCGGAGGATTCGTCCGCGTTTCCAGCACCGTCGGTGAGGGTACGACGTTCCGGATTTATCTGCCGCGCGTTGAAGAAGCAATTGACGCCGTCGAGGCGCCCCCCGTCATGCCGCATGAATTGCACGGCGCCGAAACAATTCTCGTGGTTGAGGACAACGATGCGGTGCGTCGTATCGCTCGGGAGTTTCTGAAGATGAAGGGATACGCGATCATTGAGGCCCGCGAGGCGCGCGAAGCCATTCAGATCATGGAGAACCGTGAAGAGCGAATCGATTTAGTGATTACCGATGTGCTGATGCCCGGCATCAAGGGACGTGAACTGGTGGAACGGTTGACCGAGTTGCGCTCCGATTTTAAGGTCCTATACATGTCGGCCTACACGGAGGATGCCGCAATCAATATCGGGGTTTTGAGTCCCGGAACGGAGTTCATCGAGAAACCCTTCAGCCCAGAGGATCTGACGGCCAAAGTGCGGCAAGTGTTGGGAAGCGCTTCGCTGAGCCGACATGCTAGCGCAGCACAACTGTAGAGTTGGCGCGGATGGAGAGCAGCAGGAGCGCTGCCCCTTACGCTTGGATAGCGCTGCTGGAGAGCGACCTTAGGACGATTCATTCCGCGCTGAGGCGTGGCAAGTCTGGCACGCCGCAAGCAGAGGTGATCCATGAACAATCGCACCTTATGGTTGGGCGTTGGCTTCGTGCTTCTCTCGTCTTGGGCAATCGTGCACCTTCACGATGGATACCAGCTGGTGTTATTTTGCTGCGCGATGGGACTGCTGGTGTATTTGCTGGAAAAGTTTGTCAAGGCGTGAGGTCTTGTGGACTCAACCGATCCTGCTGCCGGGTACGCTATCGTCTGCCTCGCGAGGGCGAGGGGCGTTTCGACTGAAATCATTGCCGCCCGCGGACCTGTGCCGAGAGCTCACGCTTGTCGCTCCTCTGGCAAGTTCGTGTCAGGTTCGTTATGTCCAGTGCGAGAGCGGTGTAGGATGCGCAAAACCTAGCTTTACATTCGGGAACAAACTGAGAATTGCGCGCGGTCAGGAGAAGCTCATGTCCAAGGATCGTCGCATGGCCCCCCGGAAGGCTTATATGATGTCGGTTCAAGTTCGAGTGCGGACCGAGGTGTTTGCGCCCGCACCGGACCATCGGGCACACGCGCGCGGCGAGCAAATAGCGGCGACTTTGGATCCCGGACTGCGACTCGGTGAAACGATCAATATCTCCGAGCTGGGAATCTACTTCAAGTCGCATGAGCGCATCGCCTTCGGTGAGGAACTGGAAATGTCCTTCAGACTACCCGGCGAACTCACCGGACGCGGCCCGGAGAAAGTCCGGTGCAGCGCACGCGTAGTTCACGTAAACGCCAGCATTGACGGCAAAGGTACTTCGGGAATCGGCGTAGCGATTGGTCGCTTCGCGAGCGATTGCGAAGCCTCGCCCCTGGTCCTATCTGAGGCACGCAACGCTTTTAGGCGCAAAGGCTGACGAGCCGACCCAATTTGCGCGCGAGCGCGCGCATATACGGAACGAGCGAGAAACAGAGATTGCGGAACAGCAAGACCTACTGGCCCATGATCACGGCATTCGCGAACTGACGAGCGAGCGGGACGTCTACATTAATGACCACAGCCGGCATGGAGCCGGTCCTCTACAGCGCGCCGACGAGCTTCATTCAACGGCAGTGAATCCGACTTCCAAATCCCGATCCGTGGCTTGCCAACGGCCGTCACGCACTCATTTCGCGACGAAGAGGAAAACAGAGCCACGGGCGGGAAGTGAATGGAACCTAACCCCGCAGGCGCGGAAGCTAGGCATATCCGCCAATTGGGCGTTGAACGTCCGCCAACATGCGATGAGGCCGGCGAAATCGTGCGGGCTCACCCCAAGCCCGTGAAGCGTAAGGCGCGCAGCGGCAGACTCCCCGTAGGTAGACCAGGTCTCGCCTTGCGGACTGTGGCGTAGTCTGCCGTTTGCTACCATCATTACGACCGCGTTCGGTAATTCGACATCGGCTGGATCGTCGCCTGTCGGCAAAGGCACTGGTCCGGTGACTCGACACGAGTCCGACTCTCGAGCAAACAGCGTGGACCGGCGTGTGCTGACAATATGGGATAGCCCGTACGGAGATTAGAGGTTCGCCACCACACGGGAGCAGCCGGGGGTTAGGCGTGCGCCGCACGCGTGAGGGGCAGGGTGAACTGAAGAGTGGCACCTCGCGCGGAGGTACCGGCGGACCATAAGCGGCCGCCATGCGACTCAATGATTGACCGACTGATGGGCAGGCCCATGCCGGTGCCGTTATCCTTGGTCGTAAAGAATGCGCTGAAGACCTGGTCCGCCCGCTCTGGCGGCAATCCCACACCGCTATCGCTGACCGCGATGCGCAGTTCACCGTCGCCTGCTTCCGACTTGATAGTCAGCTCATTTCCATCAGCCGTTTCCTTCATGGCGTCGATGCCATTGAGCATGAGGTTCATGAAAACCTGCTGCAGCTGCACGCGGTCTGCCATGACCCTGGGAAGATTCTCAGCAAGCTCGGTGCGAATCGAGATCGAGTAGCGGTTCGCTTCGCTGCGCAGCAGGACGATCATCTCTCGAACGAGTTCATTCACGTCAACAAACTCCCGCTGCGGCGCGTCCTTCTTGAACAGCGAGCTGATTCTGCCGATGATGTCGGCCGCGCGCGTTACGTCTTTAACGACCCTCGCTGCGGCTTCGCTTGCCCCAGCCACGTCGGGTTCATCGCGGCCAAGCCATCGCAAACAGGTCCGGGCGTCGGTGACCGCTGCGGAAATCGGCTGCTTGATCTCGTGCGCCAGGGAAGCTGTCAGCTCGCCCATGGTGGTCACCCTATTTATGTGCGCAAGATCCGCCTGGGCCTGACGCAATCGTTCGCGATCCGTGACATCGGTGACCGCGCCAATGAATTTAACGTCGCCCGATCCCGCTGCTAATGCGGCAAGGCCCACAACGCGCACGTACTTGATTGAACCATCCGGCATCAGCAATCGATGTTCAAAATCAAAAGCCGTCCTATCCTGTACTGCGCGGTCGATGCTTTGCCGGACGAGCGCTCGGTCCTCAGGGTGGGTGCGGCGGAAAACCAGTTCTTCTGTAGGCTGGGCCGACCGATCGCATTCAAAAATTCGAAATGTTTCCTCAGACCAGAAAATTTCTCCGCTGGAAACATCCCAGCCGAAGCTGCCGGTATGGCTAATCCTCTGCGCTTCCGCCAAATAGACTTCGCTACGCTGCAGGGCTGCTTCCGCGCGCTGACGTTGAAGTACTTCGTTTGTCAGCTCGGTGTTCAGGGCTGTCAGTTGGCTGGTCCGCTCCAGCACACGTTCTTCCAGTTGCTCATTCAGGCGCTTGATTTCAGCCTTCGCTTGTTTGTGCCCGGCGGTTTCGATAACGTCCCAAGTCCCGCGCCGCTTTGTTACTGCAAACTGATGCGTTCGCACCACATCCAGGATTTCAGAAGCTCCACATGCGGCGAGTGGGTAAGTGCATAGCACCGCCAGACGCTGACCGGCGATAGCCTGATTGAGTGACTCTTCGTATTCACAGAAGTCCTTCCAGTCTTTCTTTTCGAGCCAGGCGGTGTCTCCAGTCACCCTTACGCCGGCAAAACCTCTGGCCGATGCGCGCGCAAGTTTCTCGTTCCAGCCACTAATGACCCTGTTGAGATCAAAGGTTCCATCCTGGAGGTACCAGTCGCGAGCCGCGACAATCTCTATGCTGGAATCAGCCAGGTATTGATCGAGGTCAGGGACCGCTCGTGTTAGTGCATGCTTCGCGTCTTCCTCGGTAAGGGGTTCGGCAACCACCCACAGGCAGAACTCCTGGTCCTCCAATCCAGCTTTGCAGTAGGCGACAAGTGTTTCGAGCAAATCCGCTTGGGTCTCGTAGAAGAGACAAAAATGCGTACCCCAAGGCATATCGCCGACGACATCGACTCCGGTCTTCCGAATCTCGGTGGACATCGCCGTTACCTCCCACACTTCACTTCGCAAAGGGTTGAAGCGGGCGCGATCGCGACGAACGGAACTGCAGAACTATAGCGTAAAATCACGGGTGGTAACGTCGAGGATGGAGCGCACCGCTGCACCATGGTTTGCCTCGCCTAGATCGCCTAAGAGCCGGGCTCCGCAACCAGCTTTCCGAAGGCGAACATCATACCGCAAAAGCCTCGGCGCGCGGAGGATCATGGTTGTTGGTTGGGGCCCGCGCAGCCCGTCCTCCACACTCCAGGCCGTCACTCCTCTGCTGAACTCGCAACTCCGGGATTGCCCGCCACTCGAAACTGATCTCGAGCGGGCTACCGCCTGGAGCCTAAGTCCCGACGAACTTACCGGAGAAATGAAATCGGGGCGAAACCACTTGCACGATAACGAATCATGCGTTGGCGCAGACTTCTTTTCCTGTGCGTGCAGCGCATAAAATACCCTCGGGTCAACTTGGCTTGTGCGGGAAGATACTTGGTCTCTTGCTGATTACGGATGTCTGATATCTCTTCCCGCCTACTCCTTCACATGCGCCAAC
>Ga0210394_10003180_pt1 | contig 21099 bp, 14 predicted proteins | sample IncBWC12MmetaG_FD_160121 | JGI IMG/M metagenome (GOLD analysis project Ga0210394, IMG submission 160121) | Forest soil microbial communities from Barre Woods Harvard Forest LTER site, Petersham, Massachusetts, United States - Inc-BW-C-12-M | ecosystem: Environmental > Terrestrial > Soil >...
CGCCGTGCAACCCTCATCCCGCTTCTGCATCAGGAACTCAGTGCAGTTAAAGGGGGAATGAATGGTGAAGTCGCAGGAATCGATTCTCGAGGGCGCAATTCCTTGCAACGCGACTGGGTACTTTCAATAAAAAATTCCACTGGACGTAATCGCTGCTTGACCACGAGTCGCTATCTCACAGGCCCGCCCGTCTTCGCGCTTCTTCTCTTTCTTTTCCTCCGCCCGCCCGCTAGTTCGCGCGCGCAATCCGCGCCCGCACAAAACTCCGCGGGTGATGTTGTCATGCTGTCGCTCCAGGCGCTGAATGCTCGTGTCGAGCACAGCCGGCATGTAAGAGCAGGACTCCTCGGGAATGACGACCCCGAGCTCATCAAAGAGAAACATCTGCTTGAGATTCAAATGAATATTGTCCGCAAGACGGCCAAATTCGGCCCAGTCTTGCTCCTGGCTCCCGACGAAACTACCAAGGACGCCCTCCATCAAAGATGTAAGGAATTTCAGGTATGCGAGCTGTTGCAGAGCGATCGAGTCAGCATAAAAGTTGTCTCGCATGACGGCCTCTGGATCCGCGATTTCGGCCCGCAAATTGAGGCCGTCGGGAATTCGGCCTACGTCGTGCACTGGCGTTACTTCGATATTCGAAAGGAAGAGGCCAAGCGCGAAAAATTTCAGGAATTGGAGACCGCCCGGCTGAAGTTGCTCGAAGCCCGCCAAGAGGAAGATCAGCCAGACGATTTCTCTCAAGAGTCGACACCCGAGGCTCACAAAGCCGCTATCGCCGCCATCGAGGCCAAAAGTTATCTGCTCAAAGAGTATTCCCAGATTCTGAGCGAAGCATCCGTACAGCGATCCAACGACGAAGATTCTGCATTCGACATCGCCGACGCGGTCCTCGCCGCTCCTGATTTTAATTACAAAAGCTCGTCAATTGCGGTCGACGGCGGAAATCTTCTCAAGCTGGACGACGGCCGCTGCCTCACCACGCGCGTGCTCCTCTCTCGCAACAGGGACCAAAACACCAATCTTGACCAGGAGCTCGAGAAAATCGGTGGCTGCAAGAGTGTCACCTACCTTGACCCTCTGCCAGGTCCCGTCATTGAGCACATCGATATGTTCGCGCTCCCAGCCGGCGGCAAACGCATTCTGCTCGCTTCGTACGACCTGTCAAAACCCTTCGCAGCGGAGTATTGGAGCAAATTGAGCAACTCCGAACGCGACTTGGCACTGAACGCCGAACTTGCCATGGAATTGGATGCCGATCGCCTCAAGCGGCTCGGATACGAAGTGATCCCAATCCCCTCGCCATTTCCAAGAATTCCTGCGAACGGCCACATTTATTATCCCACGATGTTAAATGCGCTGATACGGGATGGCGCCGGCGGCTCCAAGCAGCTTCTTCTTCCATCCTATGAAGGTTATGAAACGGACATCCAGTCCACCGCCCTGAATCAGATTGCCGCCGCGTTTGGTCCCAAAACAGAAATTGTCACTATCGAAGCCACGGCGGCAGCCAAGGCCCAGGGCGGAATCCATTGCTTCACCTTAACCGCGCCATTCGGTTTGTCGATCTTTAGCGATTCCGCGGACGCCGCGCGGCGCACCGAATCCGTGGCCCGAAAGGAGCAACTGGATCGGAATCTCGCAACTGAGATCGCTTCTCAGATTCCGGCCACCGGCCTGCTGGGCTCCTGGGCGATTCTTGAAGAGGAAGAGCAATCAGAAGAAACTCCGCTCGAAATCTATCCACAAAAAATCTTCTTTGGGGAGCATGAATTTCAGAAGGGAGTGTTCGACCGTTTGGAATCGAAGGGAACTTACTCTATCGACACGCGGGAACAAGGCACGTGGTCTCTCCATTTCCTGTTCCCGGATCAAGATGTCACTCCCGCTGTCGTTCACTGGCTGAGCAAGGACGAAGTTATGCTGGTTCTCAAAGACGGCGACAGCACCATGCTTCTAAAGCGAATTGGCACCGATAAGGTATCGCCCTTCAAGCCAAAAGAGCCAGTCTCGCCGCAAACAGGCGAAGGCGCAGCGAGCCCAGCTCGAAAACATCCAACACCCAAGAAAGCTGCGACGTCCACAGGACAATCGTCAGGCACCGCGCAGCCGCCTCAGCCATGAAATCGCAACCAGCTTTCTTGGCCGAGAGAGGCAGACGGGACTGTCACCCCTTAAACTTGAACCCGCTCCACCCGGCAATGCTTGCCAGTTGTCGTGGCCTTGCGTTACGCTTCACCGCTCAGTCTCACCATGGCGCGTGTAAACAAACTTCTCGACGAGATCTTAAGAGGCGGCGCGGACGCAAATATTCCTTTTTCGGGCATGGTACAGCTTTTGAAACGGATTGGGTTTCAGGAGCGCATCAAAGGCAGCCACCACATATTCTCCCGCGACGGAGTCGCCGAAATCCTCAACCTGCAACCTCATTCCGGGAAGTGCAAACCGTACCAGGTGAAACAGATCCGGAATGTTATAATTAACTACCGCTTGGCGGGAGAAGCCGATGCCTAGATACGAAATCATCATCTATTGGAGTCAGGCCGACGAAGCGTTTATCGCCGAAGTCCCCGAACTTCCCGGCTGCGCCGCCGACGGAAAGACCTATAGGGAAGCTCTCGCCAACGTGGAAATCATCATCCAGGAATGGATCGAAACCGCCAAAGAACTCGGCCGCCCCATCCCAGCCCCGCGCGGCCGTCTTGCCTTCGCCTAACACGCCGTACACGCACACCACCCATCAGTACACGGAGAAAACGTCCCGTCTGTCCCCGTCTCCTCGTCGATTTATTGAAGGACTTGGTGAAAGCGTTTGGCGGCTAAAATCGTTTCGTGATATGAGCAAATAGATATACAACAGCAGTGTGCCACTCGCAGCTTGAAAGATATCCGTGCTATGTCTGACAGAAGGCTCTCTTCGATATTCGAAAGCATTAGAGAAATCTTCAGTGACTACAGCCCGCTTGTTGCTGGCGTTGGCATCGCACTAGCTTATTTTGTGTATTCCATTCACCCGCTTTCGGACAGCGTCGGGCCTCTCATTAACCACGTCGTGCCCGACACCCCGCTAGCAAAAGCGATTCAAGAAGGGTACGTCGGGTTCAATGTCCCAGGTGAAATGAAGCAAGGTGAAGAACAGCGAATCACGATTCGAATCGCGACTGGCTCGCCAGACAAGCTAGGCAAAGACCTTGCCGGGGAACCTGCGTTCAAACGAGATAGCCTCACAGTCGCGCCGTACATGACAGTGAAGCTCAAAGCGAAGGACAGTGAAGCGTTCGAAATAACCGCGCAATCACCGGAGGACCAATTCGTTGGGTCCGACACTTTTACTGAGTGGAGATTTGACGTTAAACCACTAAAGTCGGGACTTCAAGAATTGGATTTGATGGTCGGCGTTCGAATCAAGGATGCAGGCTCACAAGAAATTCGTTTCGAGCCTTCCTACGACCGCAAACTAAACGTGAAAATCGATGCGGTGTGGGTCTTTGCACGTTTTGTCTCTAAAAATTGGAAATGGATTATAGGCACTCTGCTCCTTCCTATCGTTGGCTACCTAATCAAACGAAAACTAGACGCATCAAATGCGCAACCACCAGCGAACAAGAAAGAAGAAGGCAAAATTGAAGCGCCCGAAGTTGAGGAAATCGACGAAGAGAAGAGCGAAGCAGAAGTGAAAGACCCAAAAGCGAAAAACGAATCTGATGATGATGGACTAGAGTAGCGTGATGTGTGTTCGAGCCGGAGGATTTCCCACGCATCTGGCGTGCGGGACACCCTCAGCGCCACACAACGATTTCGACTTTGTCTTTTTCTAGCGTGCCCCACCTCTTCGAGTTTGGTTCTTGAAAAGGTGGGTCCTCCTCTTCTCTTCGTTATCGCTTACTGGCCATTTCTTAAGATCTGCTTCTCGGAAGCAGAAAACTTGCTGTAGCGGCCGGATTCGATTTCGCGCTCGCGAGCAAACGGCGGCATCTCGCTTAATCTTTGCAGCGCTTTTTGCATTTCCGGTCGAAGCGGCGCACTAGCTTGCGCGATGGCCTGCCCTGTGGTCGCTCGCCCTGTGGTGAAATGTGCCGGGATCGAACTCACAGCCTGGTAACCGCTCGGCGGCGCGCTCACCCTGTCAGTGGACAGAACCTGCCCGTGCGGCGCATCGGCGCCGTTTGTGTAGCTCGGGTTGGGCGCGCCTCCAGGTACCGGTGGTCTCCAGGCTCTTGCCGGTCCGCTCTGGTTGGGCTGCGGCCGTGTGTTCGGATTTGCCGGCGGAGGATTGTCGTTCCCGTTGTTAGGATCCGGATTTCCATTGGGATCATCCGAAGGACCGTAGCTCGGGTAAGCATAATAAGGGTAAGTCCCGTAATACCCGGGGCTGTAATAGTAGCCATACGGATAGCCCCATCCCCAACCCCAATACGGCCAGCCAAAGCCAACTCCCCAGCCCCATCCATAACCATATCCTCGGCCCCAATACCGGCCGCCCCAACCGTAGCCCCAGCCATAACCGCCTCGACCACCGTAGTAACCCCGCCCTCCGTAATAGCCGCGCCCTCCATAGTAGCCGCCACGATATCCGCCATAGGAGTGTCCGCCAACGTACGCAGAGCGGCCTCCGCCGTTAAAACTCCCGCCCCCGTGAAACGCTGCTCCGCCACCACCGTGGAATCCACCGCCACCGCCGCCGTGGAATCCGCCTCCCCCTCCGCCGCCGTGACCTCCACGCTGGGCAAGCGTCGACTGCGGCAACCAGCCAAGCGCAATCATCGCAACAAGGACAACAACGACTCGAAATAAAATGGTTTTCTTCATATCACTATCCTCGGTTCCAAATCCCTTCGATCATTAGATGACAGATCCCCTTCGAAGGGTTTCAAAACGGCATTCTACACCCATGCAGGCCAACTCGCATCGCAGCAGTCTATGTTATTCTCGACGTATGCAAATTACCCTCAACATCCCGGACGATCTTGCCCGTCAAGTGGCTCCGGAAGGTAAGGACCCCTCGCGAGTAGCTCTGGAGGCGTTAGCCTTGGAGGGCTACCGTTCGGAGGTGCTCTCGGAATCTGCGCTTCGGCAACTGTTGGGCTTCCAAACCAGGATGGAAGTGCACGCCTTCTTGAAGCAACACGGGGTTTATCTTCATTATGATGTTTCCGATTTGGAACAAGATCGAGCCACGGCCCAGCAGGTCCGCGAAAAGCTCCAAAGCTCTGAGACTCGTGGTGAGCGCCGCGCGGGATGATCGTCGTCGCCGACACCTCTCCGATCAACTACCTGATTCTCATCCAAGAAATCGATATCCTTCCGAAGATGTACGGTAAAGTCGTAATCCCCCTAGCGGTCCACGAGGAACTTCTGCGGCCGGTTGCGCCTGAGATCGTTCGGGCTTGGATCAGCAAAGCCCCTTCTTGGCTCGAAATTCGCATTCCCAACAATGCGCCAGACTCTTCATTGGCGAAACTAGACCCAGGCGAACGCGACGCGATTATGCTTGCGACAGAACTCCGCGCCGACCAATTGATTGTTGACGACCGCGAAGGGCGAAAACACGCCGAGGAACGGCGTATCCCGGTTATTGGGACACTCGGGGTATTGAAGGAAGCTGCTACCCTCGGACTGCTGGATCTGAGATTGACTGTGGAGCGTCTCCAAACCACCAGCTTCTATGTCGCTCCAGATGTTCTAAGGAATCTACTAAACGACTAGGCGGGTGGGACAGCCTTAACGCCACACAAAGATTTTGACTTCGCCTTGTTCTGGGGTACCCCACCTTTTCAAATTTGGTGTTTGAAAAGGTGGGTCTTCCTCTTTCACGCCTCTAACTTCCCATCGTCGCGCTACTGCTTATCGTAAACCATGGTACTGGTAATTTTCGCGCCGCTGGCATCCGTCCCGTCGGCCGTAACTGTGCGAGTCTTCCCGTCTGCGGACACCACGATACGCGCACTGATGACCTCTTTGCCCCCCTTTTTGCTGACGGTCAACAGCGTGTGATCGTCGATGACCTTATACGAACGCATATCGTTCGCAGGATCGCCCTTAATGGCGTACTCCTTGCCGTCGAATTTCCCAGTCCAGTCGCTATGGTAGGCCTGCCCCTTGGCGTCCGTTCCGTCGATGGCCACTTTCATGTTGTCGCCGTCCTTCGTGGTCACAACCGTGGAATTCTTCGCCATGCCCGCAGCTGCCTTCGACTTGGCTTCATTTATCTTCCACGTACCCAGAAACGCGTCGCTCCCCGCTGCGTAGACTATCCCGCCGACGAGAAGCAAAAGCGCACCTGCACACACAAAGCTCTTCCTTTTCATTTTTTCTCCGTTCCTTCTTAAAGTGGGCGTTTGAACTGCGGTCTTGCCGCGGATTGTACACCAGAACCACTGCCGCCCACGCAACTGAATTCCCTGCTGGCCGTAGCTATTCAGAGCTACTTTAGCCCTCTGCATCCGCCCTGTTTGCCTGGGTGCTCGCTGCGAACTGAGTTTCTGCGGTTTTGAGGGTAGCGGGGTTTAGCCTGTTCGGACTTAAGCGCGCGCTGGTTGCCATCTCCGGGTGGGCACGAATTCAGTCGTGCAGTGAGGCCCGTCGCCGAACGCGAGTCCAAGGTCTTCCTCTGTCGTTACCCCATTACTTAGTTACTTCTTTGCGTCTTGTTTTTATCTCAGTCAAACAAATCCGGCTGCTCGCGTGTTATCCGATCCCACAGAGGCTGGAATTGGAACCAGCCCGCCAGCGGATTGCCAACTTGCGAGTGTGTCAGCTTGGCGGTTTCATGAGGAATCTTGCGCGGCTCACCCGCAGCCTCGGCGAGCAACTGCGCCTGGCACGAACGGTCCATGGTGATGAACCACCACGCCGCTTCATCCACGGTATGTCCCACGGTAAGCAATCCATGATTGCTCAGAATGGCTGCCTTCTTGTCGCCAAGCGTCTTGGCGATGCGGTCGCCCTCGTCCGCTTCATAGACCACGCCTGTGTAATCGCTAAACACGACGTGATCGTCATAAAACGCGCACGCATCCTGCGTCAGTGGATCAAGCAATCGGCCCAGCGAAGACCACGTCTTGCCGTTCAGCGAATGCGCATGCGCCGCCGCAATCACATCGGGACGCGCCTTGTGAATGCGCGAGTGAATCGCAAACGCCGCCGCGTTTACTTCCCGATCCCCTTCCACCACTTCGCCGAGATCATTGACCAGCAACAAATCCGACGCCCGAATCTGGCTGAAATGCATTCCAAAAGGATTCACCCAGAAATGGTCTAGCCGCTCCGGATCGCGCGCTGTGATGTGTCCCGCCACGCCTTCGTCGAAACCGCACTTCGAAAACAGCCGGAACGCTCCCGCGAGCTTCTGTTTCCGGTGGCGCCGCTCCTCGGCAGGCGTTGCAAAAACCGGCGGGCGCGGCATTCGTTCCATTCGCGATTTTGCTGGCGCCATAAAGTCCTCCTCGTTCCCTTTCGCCTACTATATCGAATTCCAAGCCAACCGACGACCGTTTCTCGATCCAGGGGGCGATCGTACCGCTCGCCTTCGCGCGCGATTCTTGTTGCATCGGCAGCGAGCCGCAGCCTCCGCGTCCCCGCGGCACGATTCACTTGACCAGCCGCGCGCGTCTTCGCTACTGTTTCTGTAGATTTTGGCGGTCAGGCAAAGCTCGTATGTCTCCTCGGCGCATCCCGCTCGTACTCTTTTTCTCAGGCCTCTTGACTGTCTACGCCCTTTCTCTAATTGCTCCCGCCGTTCGCGCGCAACGGCCCTCCGGCGGATCTCCGACGCAAAGCCCTGGGCGGGGCGCAGGCCCTTCTCTGCAGAGCGGTAGCGAGATACCCGTCGATGTCAATGTCAGTGTGCGAGAACCAAGCGGCATGCCACTCGCCGGTTATGCGATCGTCAAGCTCAATTCCCAAGGCGGCGTTCATCTGACGGCTTCCACGCAGGACAATTCCACTGCCACATTTCCGCGGATGGGCGCGGGTGAATACGATGTTGAGGTATCCGCCCTAGGTTACAAAACCGGAACCGAACACGTTTCCGTTTTCTCGGGAGGCTCCGTCTGTACCGTTTATATTTATCTGCACAGCGAAAATGAGAATTCCTCGGTGAACGTGGCGCCAAGCGGATCCGTGATGACGCCGCGCCTGCAAGCTGAAATTGACAAAGGTCTGGAGAAGATGCGCCGCCGCCAGTATGACGCGGCACGCGCACAATTCGAAAAGGCCGCGAAGATGGCGCCGGGCAATCCGGACATCCAGTATTTGCTGGGCATGGTGGAATACACACAGGAACATTTCGAGGCGGCGCGCACAAAATTTCAGGCGGCACTCTCCCTCAATCCCTCGCATGAGCGGTCCCTGTTGTCGCTCGGGGAACTTCAGTTGCGAACGGGAGACCCCGCGACTGCCGCACAGACTCTCGAGCAAGCCTACCAGATAAATGGCGCGGACTGGCGCACCCACTGGCTGCTCGCCAATGCATATTTCCAGCAGAAGAATTACGAAAAGGCACTTCCTCACGCGAGGCGCGCCGCGGAACTCGGAAAAGAGCATGCAGCGCCGGCGTGGATGTTAGTGGGACAAATTCTGGTCCAGGAAGAAAAACGCGATGAAGCGAAGAGAGCGTTCGAAACGGTAGTGCGGAGTTTTCCGAACGACTCCGCCGTGCCTGAAGCAAAAATGCAGCTTGCAGCGATGGACAAGCCGGTGGTTACGACGGTTTCCAATCTTCAGCCGCCCCAACCGTCGCTTCAACCTCCGCCTCCGCCAACCCCTCCGCCCGCAGCAACACGCGCGTGGGCGCCTCCGGACATAGACAGCAAGGAATATCCAGTTGTTCAGGATGTGGCTTGCTCGGAAAATGATTTGGTGCAGAAGACGCAGGCCAAGATGATGCGCCAGCTCGGAAACTTCGAAAAGTTTTTGGCGACCGAACACATCGAACATCAAGAAGTGAGCGTGGATGGCGTTCCCGGGCCAGTACGCGAGAAGGACTTCAACTATCTCATTTTCGTAGAGCACCCAAGGCCCGGCATGTCTTTTCTGGAAGAGAAGCGCGATGGCGGGCAAAACCTTGGATCTTTCCCGACTTCGCTGGCGACCCAGGGTCTGGCCGCTCTCGCACTGAGCGTATTCGACCCCCACTATGAGGGAGATCTTATCTACAAATGCGAGGGGTTGGGGACATGGAGGGGCAAAGCCGTTTGGCGGCTGCGCTTCGAGCAAAGACAAGGTGTGCCGTCGCGCATTCGGATGTGGACAAACAGCCGCGGCACCTACTCGATTCCGTTGAAAGGCCGCGTGTGGATTGCGGCGAGCAGCTACGACGTACTGCATATCGAAACGGATCTTCGCGAGCCAGTTAAGGATATTGAATTGACGCGCGATCACTTGCTTATCGATTACGGCCCCGTTAGTTTTGAGCACAGCGCAACGACGCTATGGCTTCCGTGGAACGCGGAGATGTTCATGGAGCTGCGGGGAAAGCGGTACCACCACACGCACACGCTGAGAAACTACATGCTGTTTTCGGTGGACACCGGGAGTACCGTAGCGAAACCGAAGCAAGCTCCCGAGATAGAACAATAACCCCGAAGGACGAGGATGAAGGAGTTGAGGCGACTGAGGAGTGAACAGCGACCAGTGAATAGCGAGAGGCTTGAAATTCTCTCCGGTTCCATCCTGCATTTTAGCTAAAGCTGGCGCGGTAGAGCTTGGCTTATTGGGACAAAAGAGAACGCCCCCGAATCTGACAGGGGCGTTCTGACAATGCAAATTGTTATGGCTGCGCCTGGCAGCGAATTATTGCTGAGGCGGCTTGGTAGGCGGCGGAGTGGCCGGTTTGGGTGTCGCCGGCTTTGGAGTTGCCGTTGTACCAGCAGGCGCGTTCTTAACCGGGTAAGATTGGTCATACAGGCGAATGATGTCCTGTGTGACATCCACCTGATTGGAGGCAAAGAGAATCGGTGAGTTCTGGCCTGAAGTATCGAGAATGACGCTGAAACCGTTCTCTCGTGCGTAACGGTCCAAAACGTCAACCATCTTGCGGCCGATACGCTCCAAAACGTCCTGTTGCGCGGCGCTCACGTCATCCTGAAACTCGGTTCGCTTGCGATCGTACTTTTGGGTGAGCCGCTGCCCCTCGGCAGTCATGCGCGCTTCTTCTTCCTGGCTCAGTTTGCCCTGACCTACCTGGAGCTTCTGCTGCAGGTCGTTAATTTGTTTCGTAAAGTTGTCGAGTTCGGCTGTACGCGGAGCAAATTGCGATTGCAATTCCGCGGAGGCTTGCTTGCCCTCGGAGGTGCTTCCAATCGCGCCGCGCAAATTGATGATACCCACGGACTTGGCAGATGCAGCGGCGCCAGCCGCGGGAGCAGCCTGAGCCCAGGCTGCGCCAGTGCCGATAAGGCATGCTGCGGACAGAGCAGCGGATGTCAAAACAGTTCTCAAATTCACTTTATTTCTCCTTGTTTTTGGATGATCCCGATGAAATCGAGACCAACCGGAGCCAATCTTTGATTGGCTTGAATCTTCTTGCGCTAGCCAACGCCATCCGCGGGCACTACACAAACCCCGAAGTATAGCCGAGCCACTCGTTGTGCTGCAATCAGAAAGCGTCCGAGGATCAGGCGCATTCTTTCAGTTCAGTCCCGGGTCATTTCTACTGCAACGGTCCACAGCAAGGGTCCTCCCCCGCAAGGGCCCAAAGCAAATTCACGCCCTAATTCGGCATGGGGAAGATGAGCAGCCGGTTGTTGGCCTGATCCACGATGACGGCAAGATTCGTAAATTGGTCAATGGCCACGCCAAATTGCGGCGAACCCGGAAGCCCCAAAGTGCCGACTGTTTTCAACGGGCTCGCAGTCGTATCCACGAGCGATGTGGTGCTGCCCGCGACGTTCGTGGTCAGGATCGCGCCAGTCTCGGTATTTATGGCCAGCGCGGTCGGATTAATGCCAACGTTTACCGGAATGACGCTGCCGGAGTCCGGATTATACGAAGATATGACGTTGCCGCCACTGGAGCTTGCATAGAACACCCCGGAGTTGGCCGTCCCGGTCGTCACTGTGGGATCAAAGACGATACCAGTCGTCGGCGCAGTTACACTGCCTGTCACAGCAGTGGTACTAAGGATGGGAATGGACGCTCCGATGTCCACGCTTTGCAGTGCCCCCGAGGGTGCGGACCCGCTGAGGAGTTGCAACGAGGTGACCACAGCCAGACCTTGATTGTTGGTTCCGCGGTCCGGGTCAATAGCCACGGCCGTCGGCAATTGGAAGCCGCCGATGCTCACGGGAGTCAGCGTGGTCGCGGGAGGGGATGCAAAGAGCGGGGACATGTCAATTTCCGTGACGGTATTTGAACCCGTGTTGGCAACTATGACCACACCCGTTGCGTCGTTGATGGCTACTCCAGCTGGGCTCGTCCCAGTCGACACATCAGGTACGGCGAGAGAATTGGTGAGCAGGTTCACGAAGGAGGCGGTGCCAGCAGTATTGTTGGCGACCACGGCCATACCAAACGGCTGGCTGACCGCCACGCCTTGAGGAGTGGCGCCGACAGCGATGGAATTGAGAATCGTGCCAAACTTGCCGGGGTTAGGACCAGATCCTCCGGCAACGTCCGCCGGGTTGATATCAATCACCGAAATGTTGTTGCATCCGCTATTGCTAACCACTGCGATCGGGGAAAAAGGCCCATTCGCAAGTTGGTCGGCAATGGCCACGGAACTCGGCAGCGTCCCGCCCGTGCTCGTGCAGATCTGGGACAGGTCGACGGCCTCAATCACGAAAAAGTCCGTGGGGTTGGATTGCACGCCGCTTCCGTTCACCATGTCGAGCGCATACTTATGAGGGAACGAAAGATTCGCCGCCGGAATGGTGACGATGAGTTCCCTGCTGCTGACGAATTGAACGTCACCCGGCGGGATGGCCGTGCCGTCCAAACGAACCTGGGAAGATGCGTCAAAACCCGAGCCGAAGATCTGCACGCCGGCCAAATCCTTTGTAGACGTGAGGGTTCCCTGCGGCACACTGGCGTTGGGGATACCGCCGATGACACCCAATCCGGGGTTCGGGTTGGGCACCTGGATATTCGAGATCTGCGCGGCCTTTAGAGTGTTCGCGGGTACGGGCCCAAGATTGACGATGTAGATCTGGCTGCTGCCGGACATGACGACAAATGCCTGGTTGGTGGCAGGATCAACGGCAATTCCTCCGAACAGCGTAAGGGAGTTGGTTGTGCCATTCGCAACGGTGATAGTGGCAGTGCCCGTTCCTGGCAAAGTGGTCTGTGTGTTGAACGTCGTTTGCTGCGTGGGATTTTGCGGGTTGGTCAGGCAGGAGTTCGCCGGCGCATTGCAAACAAAAGCATAGCGCGTTGCTGTGACGGGATCGGAAATGGAAACCTGGTTCAACTGAGGGTTATACGAAACGATGGAGTCCGAATACGGCTGCCACGCTACGTTCGCAGTGCCCAGCAACTCCGACGAATCGGCGCAGGGGAGCGTCGTCGTATAAAACGTGCAGGTAGCAAAAAAGGATATGGAGCTGATGCTCTGATCCAAATCGTTGATCAGATTGATCTGCGGACCGTTTCTGCCGGTGGCGTTGGCATCGGCGAGCGCGGCGGTATTGGTGATGGGGTTGATGGAGATGCCTTGCGAAGTCCGCGACAAGCCGCCAAAAATCAAATTCGGACTGCTATAAAAAACCTGCGCGGCAGTGACAGTGGGATTATTGGGGTCAGGAGGAGTCAAGGTCACTGTGCCGCTGGAAAGAGAGTTGATCACATAGCTGAAGGCCGTGTCACTGATGGCAACCACGTTGAAGACGCCATTGAAGTTCGCGGTAGTGGGATTTGCAGAACCCGCGGCACCCGGGGCCGGCACGCCAGCGATGAGAACTGTACCGGAATTACCAGGAACCAGCCCATTGGAAGCTGTGGTCGTAACCGTGACGATTCCCGCGGCGAGCGTAAGCGTGGAAATAAACTTCGAAGTAGATGCCTTGGTCACATTCACGCCTTGCAGGGCACCAGAACCTCCGGGCGATACGTAAGCAATATGGCCTTCAGGCGCCATCGCGACTTGGGGGTAAGCTCCTGTGTTTAAAGTGACCTGGGCAAAGAGGCAAGGAGGCGTGGCGCCGGAAGTCATGCAGCCATAAGGATTTGATGTTCCCACGTTCAGATTCACGAGGAACCCAAGGTTGGCCGCAGACGAAGCCGAGGTGGAGGAATAAGCCACGACTCCCATATTTGTGTCGGGGTCTACGCCGATCGAGTACGGCAGAGGCGCCGGCGAAACCTGGCCCTGCAATGCGCCGGAAATATCGAGAGTGAACGGAGTACCAGGAGCCTGAACCGGCGCTCCCGGAATCGGCAGCACGGTTATGCTTTGATCCTGGTAGTTAACCACCGCGACGGTGTGGTTGGTGGCATTCACGGAGAGATTGGTGGGCACATTGCCAACGGCCACCGGTCCACCGATGGGAGTGAGAGTGCCGGTGCCGATGGTATAGAACTGCACGGCATTTGAGCCGGTCTCGACGACGGCGGCAACCCCGAGCGTTTGGTCAATACCGATGGCGCTCGGATTCGTGCCGGCAGCCACGGGGGCGCTGAGAAGGACAGGGGGATTCGTCGAGTAGTTCGGAAAAACGGCCAAATCAGTGACCGCGGGGTTATTTGTAAACGGAAGCGGGGGCGAAGTGCGTCCTACGGAAAGAGAATAGAGACCGGGGAGCCCAGTGTTAATCGCGCCGCTGGGGAGCTGCACTTGGAGTTGCTTTGGACCTGATAGAGGCTGTCCTTGGCCGTTCGTCGCGCCCGGAAGCGTGTTGCCCTGAAAAACGACATTGGCGAGTTGGCCGGACGCGCCAAAGTAACCTCCGTCAATCGTGAGTCCAATATTGCCCGAAGCTGTCCCTCCCTGGAGAATGTCGGTCGGAATCGAAGCCACACTCGTCGGGCGGACGGGCAAAATGTTGTAAGTAAAGACGCCACCAGGATTCGTCGTGACAGGTTCGGCGGGATCCGTGACGGAAATGGTGACGGGGCCGGTGCCGACGAGGTTGTAGGCAAAGAGCCGAACGCGGGCCCCCAACGAGGGTGGATTCGCGACCGTCCCCGTGGGAATCGGAAACAGAATCTTGATCTGGTTGGAGCCCGAAGTCAGGGTCGTTACGTGGCTGCCTGCATCCGTAAGAGTGACGATGGAGGCCGAAGACATGTTCGGAGCATTGAGATAGATGTCCCAATAGATGGCGCCTTGCGGAGCGATAGTCGGAGTGATGCCGTTAAAGGTGATGGGTCCCCCGGCAACAATGGTGATGGTCCCCAGTGCAAAGCGCGTGGGGTCTTCCACGGAAGTTGCAACGATCGTGAGGTTCTGAGGCGTGGTGGTGACGGTCGTGGGGACGGTCGGGTTTGTAGGCACAACGGCCGGGGCAGTATAGATACCGTTGGCATCGATGGAGCCGCATCCCGTGGCATTGCCAGTTACGGTGCAAGTGGGAAGAGCCGCGTAGGCATTTGGCGTCGTGGGAGTGGTTGAGCTGGGAGTCGTCTGCGTGAGGGACCAGGTCACACCTTTGTTTTGAAGATCGTTAGTCAGAATGGCGAAGAAGGGCTGCTGTTCAAGCGTGGGCACGGCCGCTGTCGTCGGAGTGAGCTGGATGGTTATGCCGGAGTCGATGCTAAGTCCGATGGTCCCCGTGCCATGCTTACTGGAGTCCGCGACGGCTTGGGCGGTGATGATGATACTCAGCAGCGGAAAAGTGGTTGGATTGGGAAGAATCGAGGGAGCAAGAAATGTCGCGGTCCCAGTAGTTTGCTCGTTGGAAAGCGTGCCAAAGGAGCCGTCGCTCGGACACGGCTTGGCTGTAGCAACTACGGGATTGCCTGAAGTAGGGACAGTGGTGGTTGTGTACGTGCACCCCACCCATGTGACATTTGTGTTCGTTGGACCGGTAACCGTGGCGGTAAGCGTGGTCGACTGACCCAATATAAGCGTATTTCCAATAGAGGAACTAATGAATACGGAAGTCACCGTGGCGCCGCTGCTGCCGCCGCCGCATCCGTTCAAAAGCAAACAAGGCGCTATGACCGCCAGCGCCAAATAGCTCGAAATCTTCCACAACTTCATTTCCCTTGCCTCCCGATTAACGCGCGCCGTAAGTGCCGTGGCCACGCCTGCTTGTTGTTTCTCCATACGATTCCAATGTCTCTGCCGCTCCACGCGGCTAAAAAGTCTTTCCTACGGTGAAACGAAATGTCGTCTTGGGCTCGAAGTAATTCAGCCGCCCTGGATTGCTCAAGAAGTTCAGTTGCGGCTGTATTTGGGTCTCCCAGAGGTTGGGCGTTATTCCATCCAATGTGGACTTCCAGCTATTCAGAGTGGATGGGTTGACGTACGGATTTGGAGCCGAGATTTGCGAATACAGTCTGTTCAAATTGTAAGCGTAATAGATCCGGAACGGCGCCTGGACGATCGGAAGATTGACTCCGAATTCGATGCCCACTGAGTCTCTGATCCGGAAATTCGTTCCCTGATAAATACTGAGAGTCTTCGCTAGCGGGGCATCCGGGAACGTATTAGTTATATTCGCGATGCCCGTGGGGTCCAGGTGCAAAGCACTCGTCTTGAAAATTCCATCGGTGCCAACGTCGCCAAAGAGAGACATGGTAACGGGACCGGCGATGGGAATGCGATATTCGATATTGCCGGAACTCTGAAAGTCCCCGCCGGGCAATGTGGCCGTGTAAACCAGAACAGGGAGGCCGAAGGATCGCAACGCACCGGCAGAAGTGGGATCGCGATAGAACATCGTCTGGGTTGTCACCACGGGAATGAAAACCACGGGAGAGATGGAGCGAATATCAAATCCGCGAAGATCGTTTTCGCCGCCCATATAGTAGCGGTTGAAGGGGGGCACTTCTCCTCCGCCGTATCCGGTGATATAGGCGGTGCTAAAGTGCAAGCCGATGGCATTGCGGTGATGGTAGACCGGATGGAAATACTTGACGTCGAAAACGTTGGCGATGGTTTTTACGTTGCCGCCGAGTGGGCCGCCGGTCAGCGAAACGGAATAGTAGAAGCTCTTGCCTTTGGTCGCGTTGATCGGATTGTCGATGGTGTTGTAAGTGATCGAGGGCGTGATGCTGCTCGAGATGATACCGTTCAGAGCGCTAGGCCCGGCGATGGCGCGGAATTGCAATTGTTCGAATAAGAGAGTGGAGGCGGCGTTGAACGCAGTGATGTTCGTGTGCGTCAGGCCATACGAAATACCGACTCTGGCGAAAGAAAACCGCTTCATCGGGTAGCTCGCGTAGGTGGTGAAACCGGTGCTGTCCTGATCGTAATTCTGGATGTATTGAGGATTGACGCTTACCTGCTGACCGGTAACCAGCGCTTCTTGCTTGGCTTGGTTGAAATTGTACTTGCTGGAGAAGACAGTGAAACCGGTGGAGATAGGGCGGTCGAAAAGATAAGGTTCGGTGAAGCCGAATTGCAGGGTGCGCTGGATTTCTCCAAATTGCGCGGAGAAAGTAAGCGTCTCGCCCAAGCCCAGGAAATTGTTCGTCTGATAGGTGAGGCCGATGAAACCGCCGGCGAGACCGCTGACACCACCTTGCAAGCCGATGGACTGTTTACCCTTCTCTTTCAGCTTGAGATTGATATCGACGGTGCCTTCTTTGCTGTTCTTCTGGAGTTCGACGGCCTTGTCCGCTTCGATCTTGTCGAAATAATTGAGTTGATTGAGGCGAAGAATACTGATATCCCAATAGCGCTTGTTAAAGAGCTGGCCTTCGTCGATGAGCAGTTCGCGGCGAATGACCTTGTCGCGCGTGGTGGTGTTGCCGCTGAAGTTGATGCGGCGGACGTAATATTGCTTCTGTTCGTCAAAGCGGAGAGTGAGGTTAATTTTCTTGGCGGCGTCGTCAATGTCAAAATCCGGCTCGGCGGTGAAATCGATGAAGCCGTACTGGCCGTAGGCATCTCCATAATTCTTGATGGCTTTGCGGAGTTTGTCCACGTTCAGGATATCGCCCTCTTTGAGAGGGAAAAGAGCCTTTAACGGTTCCGCCTTGAGCGAAAGAGCCTTGTCGGGGTCCGAGCTGACGATCTTTAGCGTTCCCATCCGGTACTGTTCGCCTTCTTCGATGGGAATGGTGATGTTGACGTTCTTTCCGACGTGCGGCTTCAGACCGGGAACAGGGACTCCGCCATGCTGGACATCCACATTTTGAAGAATGGGGCCGTTGGGAGCGACCACGACACGGAAGAAACCGTTGTCCTGGTACAAGCCGCGGATGCCGACTTCAAGGTCCTCGTTGAGTTTTTCGCGGTCGTAGGTCTTGGCCATCACGGGGATGTCGAAGAAATACAGCGGAATTCCGTAGGGACGGTCGTGCTTCATGGCCCGGAGAAGCTTGCGGTCGCTGAAGGAGTGGTTGCCGGTAAACTTGATGGTTCCGACTTTGACTTTGGGGCCTTCGTCAATTTTGAAAACGAGGATGACGGCGTTGCTCGAGGCGATGCGTTCGAATTGCGGAGTCACAGTGGCAAATTGGCGGCCGTGCTCTCCCTCTAATTCCTTCAACACCACTTCGGCTTTTTTGATTTTGGTAGGGTCGAAGGGGCTTTCGACGGAGAGACCGACTTTGCGTTCCTTAAAGCGGTCGAGAATATCCGATTCCGAAATCGATTTATTGCCTTCGTAGCGGATACGGCGGATCTGTGGGCGTTCCGTGACATTGAAAATGATAATTTTGCCGTCCGGGCGATCGGACGAATCTTCCACTTGCAGTTTTACGTCCTCAAAAAACTGCGTATTCCAGAGCGCCTGAAAATCCCTGCGAAGCGTATCTTCATTGTAGGGATCGCCTTCGCGGCTGAAGATACGGGCTTTCAGAGTGTCCGTACGGATTCGGCGGTTCCCGATGAATTCGATGCGCTCGACTACGGCTTGGGGCTGAGCGTTTGCGGGTTGCTGCGCGACTTGTTGGGTGGCGGCCGCCTGGGCTGTTCCTGCAGATTCGGCTCTCGGGGAATCAACGGGTAGCGACAACCATCCCGAGTCCGCGGATGCAGACGGTCCCCCGAGGAGACTTTTTTGCGTTGCAGCTGGTGAGCTGGCCGCGAGAGACAGAAACAACGCCGCGAACCAGGTGACCCGAAACGCCAAAACTCCAAACGGCAAACAGACTCTCCTATAAGCGGCCGATGAGGTCGTCAAGGCCGCGCCCCCAAAACACAATTTGTTATTCTCCCGCCGGACCCGGTGTGGGCCGGTCGTCTGCTGACCCCGACCTGGTCGGGGCCTCCCATGCGTTGTGTCAGATTCGCTAGTGGATAACCGGGGTTGCCTCAACCACTGGACGGAAGGCCAAGACTTCTCCCGCGACGTAAATTTGCAGCGTCGCCGGCCTCTGGATTCCCCCCTGGATGAGAGCTTCCGATAGCGGATCTTCGACATACTTCTGAAGAGCCCGCCGAAGCGGCCGCGCCCCATAGCTACGGTCCGCACACGTTTTCTCGAGGATCCACTGGCGTGCTTCGGGCGACAGCACGATCTGCACCTGCCGGTGAATCAGCGTGTCGTTCAGCTGGCCCACGAGCAAATCGATGATGCGAAGCAAATCTTCGTCGCCGAGCGCATTGAAAATAATCACTTCGTCGAGCCGGTTGAGGAACTCCGGATTAAACGCCTTTTTCACTTCGTTCATCACCATCTCTTCGATGGACTTCTGGCTTGCTTCGTCGGCGCCAGACTGGAATCCGATAGAGGTGCGCCTCTGCAAGTGCCGCGCCCCCAGGTTGGAAGTCATGATGATGATCGTGTTACGGAAATCCACGGTGTTGCCGAGACCATCCGTCAATTGCCCGTCTTCAAACACTTGCAACAAGATGTTGAATACGTCCGGATGCGCCTTCTCGATTTCATCCAGGAGGATGACCGAGTACGGCGTCCGGCGGACACGCTCCGTCAACTGCCCGCCTTCTTCGTAGCCCACATACCCCGGAGGGGCGCCGATGAGCTTCGAAACGGAGTGTTTCTCCATGAACTCCGACATATCGAAGCGCACCAACGACTTCTCCGAACCAAACAAGAATTCTGCCAACCGCCGTGCGACTTCCGTTTTGCCAACACCCGTTGGCCCAAGGAAGAAGAAGCAGCCCACCGGGCGCAGCGGAGATTTGAGACCTGCACGGCTGCGGCGAATGGCGCGGGCCAGCGCAGTAATCGCTTTGTCCTGGCTGATGACACGCTTGTGCAGCTCTGGCTCGATGCGCAACAGCTTCTGCTGCTCGTCCTCTTTAATGGAAGTGACGCCGATGCCAGTCCAGCGTGAGACCACTTCTTCGATATCCTCGCGGGACACGATTCCGGTCGAAGCGTCATCCAGCTTGTAGCGTTCGCGAAGGGTACGCAGGTTTTCTTTTTCTTTACGCTCTTCCTCTGAGTAAAAACGCGCCTTTTCGAATTCGTGATTCGCGATGGCCGTTTCCATGCGGTGCGTAATGAACTTCACGCGCTTCTGCACTTCGCCGACTTCTTCGGGAACAGTAGCTTGGCGCAGCTTCACGCGCGCGCCAGCTTCGTCGATCAGGTCAATCGCCTTGTCCGGAAGGAAACGGTCTGGAATGTATCGATTCGAAAGATAAACGGAATAGCGCAGCGCTTCATCCGTATAGCTGACGGCGTGAAATTTCTCGTAGCGTTCGCGTACGCCCTGGATTACCTGAACGGCCTCTTCTTCGTTGGGTGCGGGAACTTTTACGGATTGGAAGCGGCGTTCGAGCGAACGGTCTTTCTCGACGGACTTGCGATATTCACCGGGGGTCGTCGCGCCAATGCACTGAATCTCTCCGCGCGAAAGGGCAGGCTTCAGGATGTTCGCGGCATCCAGCGAACCTTCCGCCGAGCCAGCGCCCACCAGCGTGTGCAATTCGTCGATGAACACAATCGAATTCTGGCTCTCCATCAATTCTTTCATGATGGTCTTGAGGCGCTCTTCGAATTGTCCGCGGTATTTTGTTCCAGCGACGATCAAGGAAAGGTCGAGAGAAAGGATACGCTTGTCCGCCAGGAACGGCGGAACGTCGCCATCGGAAATGCGCTGCGCAAGTCCTTCGACGATGGCGGTTTTTCCAACGCCAGGCTCGCCAATAAGGACAGGGTTGTTTTTCGTGCGCCGGCAGAGAATCTGGATCACGCGCTCGACTTCGCCCTCGCGCCCAACGAGCGGGTCCAGGGAGCCTTCGCTGGCGGCCTGCGTCAAGTCCCGGCTGAATTCCGCGAGCAGCGACGTTTCTTTCGGCCGCGCCGCGGTTGTCTTCTCGCCCGACGTGCGCGCCAACTCCTCACGCAGCGTCGAGAGACGCAGCCCGCGCTCCATCAAGATCTCCGCGCCAAAGCACTTTTCTTCCCGCAGGATCCCGAGCAGCAAATGCTCCGTCCCCACGTGCTTGTGCCCGAGCCGTTCGGCTTCTTCCGCCGACATGTTCAGGATACGCTTGCATTCGGCGCTGAGCGGCACTTCCACAGAGGTCGAGATGCGCTCGCGAATCGTGATGCGCGCTTCGATTTCCTTGCGAATCGATTCGATCGATCCTTGCTGCCGCAAGAAACGGTTTGCCAGCGCTTTGTCCTCGCGCATCAATCCGAGCAGCAAATGCTCGGTCTCGATGTACGGGCTGCCGTACTGGCTCGCTTCGTATCGTGCGAAAAATATGACGCGACGCGCTTTCTCTGTGTAGCGTTCGAACACGTTAGCTCGCTTCTCCCCCGGGGGCTCCGCTCGCTGAGGCCGCAGCCCCGCGAGTTTGCAGAACGCCATGTTCAAGTCCGAGTATCCGGTCGCACCGCGCAGCAAGAGCCAAGTTGTGCGTCGCGATCAGCGACGTCAACCCATACGTGCGGTGCAGCCGTTCCAGTAACTCAAACACAGCCCAAGCATTCTGCTCGTCCAAATCTCCGGTAGGTTCATCTGCCAGCAGCACGGACGGCCCAGTGACGAGCGCCCGGGCAATTGCGACGCGCTGCTGTTCCCCTCCGGAGAGTTCCCCTGCGCGGTGATCCGCCCGATTTTCCAGGCCAACCT
>Ga0210394_10003182_pt1 | contig 21098 bp, 20 predicted proteins | sample IncBWC12MmetaG_FD_160121 | JGI IMG/M metagenome (GOLD analysis project Ga0210394, IMG submission 160121) | Forest soil microbial communities from Barre Woods Harvard Forest LTER site, Petersham, Massachusetts, United States - Inc-BW-C-12-M | ecosystem: Environmental > Terrestrial > Soil >...
TCCAACTACGCCTTCGGCTTCGACGCCCAGGGCGGCGACTATGTCGACATGGTGAAGAAGGGCATCATCGACCCGACCAAGGTCGTGCGCCAGGCGCTGCAAGGCGCATCCTCGGTCGCGGGCCTGCTCATCACCACCGAGGCGATGGTCGCCGAACTGCCGAAGAAGAAGGAAATGCCCTCCATGCCGCCGGGTGGCGGCGGGATGGATTTCTAAGGAAATCCGTCTGAGCCGTCACACGCTTCTTAGAGTGATCGAAGTCGGCAATAGCCGACTTCGATTGGCGGCGGGATGGATCTCCAAGTCGAGACTTCCGCGTACACGTCAGGCGACGTGAAATGCGAGGGCCCGGGAGAAATCCCGGGCCTTTTGCTTGTGTCCTCGGTTGCTGCCGCCAATAAACGGCGAAGGCCCGGGAACGCCCGGGCCTTCGTTGCGTTCGGGGATACACCAGTCTGGGACAAGGTATGCTAGGAACAACAAAACGACCACGAATGAACGGTGCGCGTTCGTCCGGCGTCACCGGCTCTTCGTGGCCGCTATCGGCGCCGGGTCGAATCCCGCCGCCGGGTACGCTAGGAGTATGGCCATAGCGCGTGACGGCGGTATGACCCACCGCGGCGATATGGTCCTGCATGGCGAAAACCAAAGCCTGCCCAAGCTGCAACAACGAGATTCCCGGCGACAGCCGCTTTTGCCCGCAATGCGGCGCGCCGCAGGCTTTGAGTTGCGCCGCTTGCGGCCATGCCAACGCGCCGGGCTCGCGCTTCTGCACGCAATGCGGCGTCGCGCTTGGCGAAGCCGCACCCGCGGCGGCGGCTGCGGCCGCTGCGCCGGCGGCGCCCGCACGCACCGGCGCGGCAGCGGAACGCCGCCAGCTCACGGTGATGTTCTGCGACCTCGTCGGCTCGACCGCGCTCTCGACGCGCCTCGACCCGGAAGATCTGCGCGAGGTCATTGCCGCCTACCACGCCTGCGCCGCCGAGGTGGTCACGCGCTTCGGCGGGTACGTCGCCAAATATATGGGCGACGGCGTCCTCGTCTATTTCGGCTACCCGGAGGCGAGCGAAACCGACGCCGAGAATGCCGTGCGCGCTGCGCTCGCGCTCATTGATGCGGTCGGCCGACTCAGCGTCGGCGGCATTCGTCACGAGGCGCGCATCGGCCTCGCCACCGGCCTGGTGGTGGTCGGCGAGCTCGTCGGCGCCGGCGAGGCGCAGGAGCGCAACGTCGTCGGCGAAACGCCGAACCTCGCCGCGCGGCTGCAATCGGCGGCGGCGCCGAATACCGTCGTCGTCGCCGCCACCACGCGCCGCCTCGCCGGTGAGCTCTTCGAATACGCGGCCATCGAACCGGCGAAGCTCAAAGGCTTCGAGGAGCCGATCAGCGCCTGGCGCGTGCTGCGGGAGCGCACCGTCGCGAGCCGCTTCGAGGCGTTCCGCGCCGCGACGCAAACCCCGCTCGTCGGCCGCGAGGAGGAAATCGAGCTGCTGCGGCGGCGCTGGCAGCAGATCAAGGAAGGCGAAGGCCGCGTCGTGTTGTTGGCGGGAGAGCCCGGCATCGGCAAGTCGCGGCTGACCGCGGCACTGGAAGATCACGTCAAGGACGATGCGCATACGTGCCTGCGCTATTTCTGCCAGCCGCATCATCAGGGGAGTGCGCTGCAGCCGGTCCTGGCGCAGCTTGCGCACGCCGCCGGCTTCGCTCACGACGACGACGCGGCGGCCAAGCGGGCGAAGCTTGAAAAACTGCTGGCAGCGGACGCGGAAAGCGGCGCAGCAGAGAGCGAGCTGTTCGCCGAGCTTCTGGGATTGGCGGCGATCTCCGCGCTGCCACCGGCCGAGCGAGACCCGCAAGTCAGGCGGCGCAAGATTCTCGCGGCGTTGATCGAGCGGCTGGAGACGCTGACGCGGCGCGGGCCGGTGCTGATGCTGTTCGAGGACGTGCATTGGGCCGATCCGACGACGCTCGAATTGCTGACGCTGACCATCCAGCGCCTGCAATCGTTGCCGATCCTCCTCATCATCACCTTCCGTCCTGAATTTCAGCCGCCCTGGACCGGGCAATCGCACGTCACCATGCTGACGCTCAATCGGCTGTCGCAGCGCGAACGGGCCATGCTGGTCGATCACGTCACCGGCGGCAAGAAATTGCCGACCGGACTGCTCGAGCAGATCGTCGAGCGCACCGATGGCGTGCCGCTGTTCGTCGAAGAGCTGACCAAGGCCGTGCTCGAGAGCGAGCAATTGCAGGAGAGCGCCGACCGCTACGTGCTCGAGCAGCCGATGCAGGAACTCGCCATCCCGACGACGCTGCAGGCCTCGCTGATGGCGCGCGTCGACCGGCTCGGCTCAGCGCGCGAGGTCCTGCAGATCGGCGCCACGATCGGACGCGAATTTTCCTACGAGGTGCTGGCCGCGGTCGCCGGCCTGCCCGATGCCGTGTTGCAGGACGCGCTGATCCGGCTCATGGAAGCCGAACTGGTGTCGTTGCGCGGCATCCCGCCCAACGCGGTCTATAACTTCCGGCATGCGCTGGTGCAAGACAGCGCTTATTCCAACATGCTGCGCGGCAGGCGCCAGCAGCTGCATTCGGCCATCGCCATGGTGCTGGAGAACCGCTCCCCCGAGGTCGTCCAATCGACCCCGGAACTGATCGCGCAGCAATTCGCGCGGGCCGGCCAGAACGAGAAGGCGATCCACTATTGGCGGCAGGCCGGCGAGCGCGATCTGCGCCGCTTCGCCTTGAAGGAATCGATCACGCATTATTCCAATGCGTTGCGTCTCGTCGCGGCAATGGCGGAATCGCCGCAGCGGTCCGGCCTGGAACTGGAGCTTTGCCTCGGTCTCGCCATGGCCCAGCAAATGACGATGGGCCCAACCGCCACGGAGTCGGGCGCCAACTACTCCCGGGCGCTCGCGCTCAGCCGTGAACTGCCCGGCCGCGGACGCGAGCGCTTCCGCGCCACCTGGGGCATGTGGTTTTACGAGACGATGACGCAGCGCAGCGGCGAAGCGCTTCGGCTTGCCGACGACCTTATCGCCCTCGCGCGCGAACTCGACGACCCCGACCTGTTGGTCGAGGCCTATCACGCACGAATGCCGGGCAATATGTGGACGGCGGATTTGCACGGCATGATCAAAACGGCGCAAGAGCTCATCGGCCTCTATGACCGGGAACGCCATCGCGATCACGCCTATTATTTCGGCGGACACGATTCCCGCGTTTGCGCCCAAAGCTTTTATGCACTGGGCCTGTGGGAGCTCGGTTGTCCGGACCAGGCGGAACGGATGGCGCGGCAGTGCATCGCCGACGGCCGCGCGCTCGGGCACGCTTTCTCGTTCGCGCATGGCCTGAACATGGGCAGCCTGACGTTCCTTCTGCTGAATGACGTGGATGCCTGCCGGGCGGTGGCGGACGAACTATACCCGTTCGCCGAACGCAACAAATTTCCCTGGCCGCTGGCCCAAGCCCGCTTCCTGCGCGGCTGGGTGACGGCGCAGCAAGGCGACCGCGACGCCGGCATCGAACAGATGCGCCAGGCCGTCGACAATCCGGCCCAGACCGTTCTGCGGCCGATCTTGTTCAGCTTCATCGCCGAGCAGCAAATGCGCGCCGCACGTTTTGCCGACGCCATCGCCACGCTCGATCAGGTCACAGACGAGATTCAAGCCGGGAGCGCCCGCTTTCACGAGCCGGAGATCGTCCGGTTGCGCGGCGAGGCCTTGCTGGCGCAATCGCGTAATAATAGCGCCGAAGCCGAGGCCGCCTTCAGGCAGGCGATGACCGACGCGGGCCAGCAATCGTTCCGCGCCATCGAACTGCGTGCCGGGCTGAGCCTGGCAAGGCTCCTTCGCGAGCGCGGGCGCAAGGCGGAGGCGCGCGACGTGCTGGCGCCGATCTACGCCGCGTTTACCGAAGGTTTCGAGCGTCCGGATTTGACGGCGGCGAAGGCGCTCCTCGCCGAACTCAATTGAGCGAAACGCATGTCAGCGAAGACGGGTCATATCTATATCGGCGTCGGCGGCTGGAACTACGAGCCATGGCGCGGCGTGTTCTATCCCGAGGGCCTCGCCCAGGCGAAGGAGCTCGCCTATGCGGCGAGCCATCTCACCTCGATCGAGATCAATTCGACTTTTTACGGTTCGCAGAAACCGGAGAGCTTCCGCAAATGGGCAAGCGCCGTGCCCGACGGCTTCGCGTTCTCGGTCAAGGGACCGCGCTTCGCCACCAACCGGCGGGTCCTTGCCGAGGCGGGAGACTCGATCAAGCGCTTCCTTGATTCCGGCGTGCTCGAGCTTGGCGACCGGCTCGGGCCGCTCCTCTGGCAATTCGCGCCGACCAAGAAATTCGCCGCCGACGATTTCGGAAAGTTCCTCGAGCTGTTGCCGGCGAAAATGGACGGCAAGCGCATCCGCCACGTGGTGGAGGTGCGGCATGCGAGCTTCCTCGCGCCGGAATTCGTCGCGCTCGTCCGCAGCTTCGGCGTGCCGGTGGTGTTCACCGACCACGCCACCTATCCCTCGCTCGCCGACGTGACCGGCGATTTCGTCTATGCGCGGCTGCAGCGCGGGCAGGACACGATTCCGACCGCCTATCCGGCGAAAGACCTCGATGCCTGGACCGGGCGGCTGCGGGCCTGGGCACAGGGCAAGACGCCGGACGACCTTCCTCGCGTCGAGGCAGCGTCAACGCCGAAAAAGGTCACGCCGCGCGACGTGTTTGCTTATGTCATCCACGAAGGCAAGATCCGCGCACCGGCGGCGGCGATGGCGCTGATCGAGCGACTGGGCAAGGGTGGCGAATAGCAAGCGGCGCGAGTAGCTTTGCCCCCTGCCCGCTTTCGCTATTCAGCGTGAGGAAAGACGATGGCCGACGACGATAAGAAAACCAGCCCCGCGCCCAAAAGCGAGACCGCTGCGGAGAAGAAGGCGTTGAAAAAAGACGAGGGCCAGCCGAAGGACAAGACGATTTCGGATGCGGGCCCATCCAAGGCCGAGGGCGGCGAGAAAGTTGCCGCCTCACCCTCGGCTTATAGTCGGGGCGAGGGCCAGAAACCGGTTTCGAACGCTTACCGGGATAACTGGAACGCGATCTACGGGAAAAAGAAAAAGAAGAAGCGGTGATTGAACGAGAACGATCGCATCGGGAGCCGTCCATGATCCGGAAACAATATAGCTACGCCGTCCTGGTGGGCGCCGGCATCGCGTTTGGTGAAATAATCGCCGCTCGGCTCAGCGGCAGCGGCCTGGGCACGGCACACCTCATCGTCGGGTGCATTCTCACGGCAATACTGACCGTAAAGACGACGACGGCAATAATGACCGCGAAGACGCCGAAAGTCGCCGATCCCGAAGGCTGAAAAAGCGCGCATCATGACGTCTTGTTTTCTCGACGTGAAACACAAGAAGACTTCGTTTCGGCCGACGCATATTGCTGTCGCGAGCTTGGCTGCGCTGATCGCCGCGGGCGATCTTGCGGTCGCCGCAAGCGGTCATAGCGAACGATCAGTAGAGTCCGTCGAGTCGCGCGCCGCCGGTGAGCCAATCATGGCCATCGTTTCGCTGCGGGGACAGCAGATCACTGTTTACGACGCTAATGGCTGGATCCTGCGAGCTCCGGTTTCGAGCGGTCAGGCAGGGCGCGAAACGCCGGCCGGTATCTTCAGCATCATCGGCAAAGAAGCCGAGCACTACTCGAACCTCTATGACGATGCTTACATGCCCCACATGCAGCGCCTGACTTGGTCCGGCATCGCGCTGCACGGCGGCCCTCTGCCGGGACATCCGGCATCGCATGGCTGCGTCCGTATGCCCTATGACTTTGCCGAGCGCCTGTTCGACCTGACCAAGCTAGGTATGCGTGTGATTGTTGCGCCAAACGACGTGGCGCCGGCTGCGATCGCGCATCCGGCTCTCTTCCAGCCCAGGCCGGATGCCGGCGCGGTCGCCGCCGCCAGGGCCGCGGAAGCGGACGAGGCGACCCGCAAGGCCAATCAGGCGAGACTTGCCGCCAATGCGGCGTCCCGAGAAGTCGCACAGGCGATGCCGCCGGTGCGTGTGATGCGCAATCTCAAGCTCAGATCGGAGGCGCAATTGGCCGCCGCCGAGAGTGCGATCGCTTCCGCCGACTCGGCCGAGGCAAAGGAGCAGGCCGAGGACGCTAAGCTAAAGGCGGCTGCAAAGATTGCCGAGCTCGAGGCGCAATTGGCTGCCGCGGAGGCTGAGCTGATACCGAAATACGACGCCTTGGCGGCTGCGCGCCAAGCCGCCGCGACCGAGACCGCGCGCGCCGAGGCGGCTGAAGCGGCGCGGGACGCAGCGCGCGCCCCTGAGCCGGTGTCGATCTTTATTAGCCGCAAGACTCAACGCCTCTATGTCCGGCAGGCCTCTCAGCCCATCCTGGACATTCCAATCACAATCCAGGATCCCGATCTGCCGATTGGCACGCACGTCTTTACCGCCATGGAGCTCGCCGGCAACGGCGTCATGCAATGGAGCGTGGTCTCACTGGTTGGTCGATATCCGGAAGGTAGCAAGCCGGACTTACATCGCCCCGGCGTGCCCGACGGACGCCTCGATCAGACCTCGACGGATCCGCCCGGCGCCAAAGCAGCGCTTGATCGGGTCGTCATTCCCCAGGACATACTCGATCGGGTCGCAGAAATGGTACCGCCAAGGTCCTCACTGATCATCTCAGACGAAGCGTTGAGCTCCGAGACCGGCCGCGGCACCGAATTTGTGGTCCTCATGAGCGGCGAGCCACAAGGAGGCATCAAGCACCGACGGCGCGGTCCTGAGCTCGAAGTCCGTTATGAGCGCTCAGGCCAGCGGCTACCTTATTAGCGTTCGCCCTTCGCGATCCGCACTCCGCTTGGTGAGCGCCTCGTCGCGCGTGACCGGATTGGCGGCGGCACCCTTCCCGAGCGGCTTCGCCGACACCGTCGCTGGCTAGTGGCCGGGCTGGTAGCCCCTACGGCTGCCATCGTTGTTGAAGTAATTTATGCCGCCGTTCTCGGTCGGCACGCTGTAGCCGGTACGATTGCCGTTGCTGTCATAGATGCCGTTGGTGCTGTAGTAATTATCGCCGCTGTTTTGCCAATTTTGCGGACTGTTTTGCCAGTTCTGCGAACTGTTCTGCCAATTTTGCGAGTTGTTCTGCCAGTTGTCAGGACTGTTCTGCCAGTTTTGTGGACTGTTCGCCCAGCTTTCCGAACTCGGCTCTTGCGAACTTGGCGAATTTTGCGGATTTGGCGCCTTGTTCGGAATGTAGTTTTGAGCGGAGCAGACGGTGCACACGAAAGTCACGCACAGCATCGTGCACGAGCACAGGGCGGTCTTGAGCCAGCTCTTCATCGCCGATCTCCTACAAATGTGCGGAAAGTTCCGCGCGCGTTTGCGGCCTAGGAAACCGGCTAACAGTCCGACCTTGCGATCGCGTGGAGCTTATCGAATCATTTTGCGATAACTCACAAGGATCAGGCCGCCTTGACCCTGCTATCGAGAAGCTGCGCCTCCCAGGCATAAGCGATCCCTGAGGCGCCCCCGTGCTGAATGAGGACTCCGGCCAGCGGACCCAGCGTTTCAGTGCGCGCCCAATCCCGTTGCCACTCGCCAAATAGGGCGAGCCAGGTGACGGGTGTCACGCCGGCCTGCACCATGCGCCGAATTGCCATGTCGTGCGCCTCGACGGAAACCCCGCCAGAGGCATCCGTTACGGCATACACTTCATAGCCTTCGCCCTGCGCCTGGATTGCCGGCATCGCCAGACACATCTCGGTCCAGAGCGAGGCAATGAGGAGCTTTTTACGTCCTGTCTTCTTCACCGCCTCGACGACGCGCTTATCTTCCCACGCGTTGATGAAGGTGCGATTGATCGGCTTTTGATCGGGAAAAACGTCTTGGACGTCTTTGATCAGCAGCCCACCGCGCTCCTCGAGAACCGTGGTCAGGATGGTCGGCACCTGGAACACCTTCGCGGTCTTCGCCAGGCCCGCGACATTGTTCACGATCAGCGTAGGCTCATGACTATGCAGATTGGCAAACTGAAATGCCTGATGGTCGATCAGCAGCAGCGCGCTGTTCTGCGGCGTCAACAGAGCTTCGATACCGACGTGTGGATTGCGAGAATCACTCATGGTCGCTCCTTGCCCAGATGGGCGGGTTCAAGAGTTGCACCTAATCTGCAAGGCCATGCTTTCGAGTGGGATCGCCAGGGCCGTCGAAAAAGAGATAGACGGCGGAAATCCGGCCGTTCCGGGCGATGACGAAATCAGTCCCCGCGTAGGCCGGCTTCTTGCCGGGGGTACCCGACGCCCACTTGACCCGCCCGGCGTCGCCCAACTCCTCGGGCGGAGCGGTCGGCTGATATTGAAAATCAGGATGAGTAGCCTTGATCGCGCCCGCGATGCGGTCGACCTCCTCGCGCCCACGGTGGGCGCCCGTGTTAGGGTCGTAGAACACGCAATCTTCGTTGTAGATCTCGTCGATGGCCGCGCGACGACGCGCGGGATCGTTTTCGCCGAAGACGTCGCGGAGATTGCGAAGCATCAAGGTCGAAATGCTGTTGGACATGGCTTATCTCCTTAGGCGGCCACAACGCGACTTCCTACTTCGCGCGCACTGGATTTTTGACGTTTCGCTTCGCCTCTGCGTACGGATAAATCAGCGCGCCCGAGGCAAGACTCGGCGGCCAGACGACCGCTTGCGTCCCGGCATCCTTGAATTCCGACAGATCGGCTGCCTTGATATTCCGATATTGAACGTGAAGGACGCGAGCTTCGGACCAGCCGCCGCCCTTCCCGAACTTGACGTCGCCGACGACCGTCTTGAACGAAGCATCGCGCGTGAATTGTGCGAGCTTTGCGTCGTCAAGCGAGGCGGTGCCGGCGATCGCCTGCTCGACGACCTGCATTTGGGCGTAAGCCTGCGGAGCGACATAATAACCCAACGGACCGGCCCCCGCGTTGTCCGCGAGCGACTGATATTTCGCCATCATTTCCACGACGCCGGGGAACATCATCTTCTGCACCGGCAGCCAATACTCGTAATTGACGAGCCCGTTCAGAAGCGGACCGAGCTGCGCTTTGATCGAACCGTTCTGCGGACCGATCATCGCCCCGCCCACGATCCTCGGCTCCAGGCCGACCTCATTGATGGCGCGAAGCAGGGCAACGGAGTCGTTCAAATACGAGCAAAGAAACAGGATGTCCGGGTTGACCGGTTTCAGGCTGCGGATGAACGGGACGAGATCGGTCGCGGACAGCGGATATCGGTCCTCCGCGACCAGCCTGAATCCGTGCTTGTCCGCGTGCGTCTTCGCGCCCAGCACCGGGTTTTTTGAAAAAGGAGCGTCCGCGGCGAGGATTGCCATCGTTTCCGGCTTTGGCGTCTGACCGGCGGCCAGCTTGAAGAAGCCTTCGGTCAAAGCCTCGTTCGGTTGCGGCCCGGTCGGGATCATCACGAAATAGTTCGCGTAGCCAAAAGACGCGTTCACGGCGAGCGCCATCAGCGCGACGAGATACCGTTTGCGCTCGATGAGGAGTGGCATCGCCGGCGAGACCGAATTGTCTCCGTATCCGCCGACGACCAGATCGACTTTTTCATCGTCGAGCAGGCGCCGGTAGATTTCGGGCACGAGTTTCGGATTGGTTTGATCGTCGATGCAGACCATCTCGACCTTCCGCCCGAGGAGGCCGCCTTTTCGATTGACATCCTGCTCCCAGATCTGATGGGCGACGCGGGCGGTCTTGCCGTTTGAGGCAAGGGGGCCGCTGAGCGACAGGCAATAGCCGATGCGAATGGGTTGTTGGCTCATGGGTGGAGCTCCGGCTGGATGTTGGCGCGATGATCGATTTGGCGATGGCTTATGGGCAGGTGCCGACCGAGCTTTGCCAGATGCGGATCAGTGTCTGAGCGCCGCTTCGAGATTCATGAAAACTCCAAGCTGCTCCAGAAGAATGGGCACGGCGACGTAGCAGTGAAACGAAAAGACCTTGCCATCCTTCAGGCGGAATACGTCGCAGCAAGGCGCGCGCATTGTCTTGCCGGTGGGAGGGATCGTTCCCGCCGGGAGCACGAGATCGCCTTTGTGAGTCCCGTTGAGAGATAACTCGACGAGGACATGATCGCCGAAGCCGCGGATAGAATAGAGCTCTCTGTGCATGTCCGGAAACGCGGCAGCGTAGATGTCGACCACCAGGCCGATTTCGCGGCCGAAATATTTCTTCCCGGCTCCTACGTCGTAGAAGTATCCGTCGTCGGTGAATCCCGACACGAATCTCGACGTGTCCTTCGCATTACCCTCCGCCAGCGCATAGAGCGTGCGGATGGCTTCTTCGTTGCGGGCTTCTTCGGATGTCTTGTTCATAAGCTGTCCTCCCAACTAAGACCGGCGCCGCTTGGTCGGCGGAGCGGACTGAAAGGAAAGCTACGAACTCCTAGCCGGGCGAGAAGGCGTCGAAAGAGCGACACGGCGTTCCCCCTGCGGAACGATGGACGCTCGTGCTATCGTCCTCCTCGACCCTATCGAGCCGGGCGCCATGCACGATCTCAACGACGTTCAATTCTTTGCCGCCGTGGTCGAGAACCAGGGATTCTCCGCAGCGGCGCGAAACCTGAGCCTGCCGAAGTCGAGCGTGAGCCGCCGCATTGCCAGTCTCGAGGCGCGCCTTGGCGTGCGCCTGATTGAACGTTCCACGCGGAGTCTGCGCCTCACCGAGGTCGGCGTTTCATTTTACGACCGCTGCCGTGCAATTCTTGCCGATCTCGATGCGGCAGAGCGGGAGGTCGCCGTCCAGCGCGGCGAACCGGTAGGCCTCGTCCGGATGAGCTGCCCGACGGGCCTCGCCCAATTCGTGCTGGCGAAAATATTGCCGGGCTTTTTGGTCCGCTATCCCAAAGTACGCCTGCAAGTCCTGGCTACTAATCGGACGATCGATTTGGTCGACGACAATATCGATATCGCGATCCGCGCCCGCGAGCGGACCGAGGACGAGGCCGTTATGATGCGAATGCTTTACAAGAGCGGGCTGATATTCGTGGCAAGCCCCGCATTCGCGTCGACACAGCAGAGTGCGGTCCGCGTCGATACGCTGTCGTCGTTCCCCTTCCTCAGTTTTGTGGAAGATTCGCAGCGGCAAACATGGGCACTCAGCGGCCCAAACGCCGCGACTCAACGGTTTCATTCGATCCGCTGTTGCGATCGAGCGATTTCACGATATTGCTACGAGCCGCTGCAGCCGGTTTGGGAATTGCCCTTTTGCCGGCCGAAGTGGTTGACGATGAGATCCGCACCAAGCGCCTGGTCCGAATTCTGCCCGAGTGGCACTGCGAAAAAGTCGTGCATCTCATATTCACGACCAATCGCGGAATTGTTCCCGCCGTCAGAGTCTTGATCGACTACCTGGCCGAGCATTTCAAATTTCGATACGACGAGGACGCCAAAGGGAAGAAACGCGGGTGACCCGTCCTGAAAAACAAAAAAGCAGGCAAGGGCCGCCTAGTCGCTAGCCCGGCGGGCACGTCAACTGTGCGTCCGCTTTAACCTCTCAAAGCCGACATTCCTCGGGGCCGTCCCAATGTCGGCGAGGGCCAAGAGGCGACATCATCACCCCGCGGCGAGGGTGCGGAAAATGCCTCGGATCATCGATCCCATCGGTCTTGATGCCGTGTGTCGTACCCGTTTCACCGGTGCCCGTACTCTGTGAAAACGTAATCGCGTTTCTGCACTATCGTGTGGCACCCGAGCCCGCACTTGGCGTCGTGTCCCTGCGGCGGAGATTCCGATTCATCGCGGGGCCGAAACGTATCGGACGCCGCGTCATACTCGAACGCGGCCCATCCCCATCCTCCACTGTCCGCGAACCTCTTGCTGTCCTTCTCCATGAAATGAGAGTTCAGATGGGTACCCGGCACCATAGGCTGACCGGGGTACGTGTTTTGTTTTTTCGGATCCCAATGGATTTTCGCCAACTTGGCACCATCCGGGAATGGCTTGCCGTTGCCGGGCACGCCTTCCCTAAAGGCGGCGATTGCAACGGGATTCCCCAGGATCACAGCGAACTTACCGCCGTTCTCACTCATCGCGACGACCGACCAGTCCTCGTATCCCCTGAACTCGGAGAATGCCAGCCCGCCCGGCACTTCGACCGTGTACTTGTCCTGAGCGGAAATTGCTCTTCCGCCAAAGACGGCGAGTACTATTGCGGAGATTGCAATTAGCAAGGATCCAATTCTCGTCATGGCTCACTCCTGCCAATCGTTGCGGTCAGCGAGCGTATCAACATTCGCTAAGACTGTGTACCCCTCCACCCGAACCGGATGTCCGACTTGGGTCATTAGCGGATATCGCGAGCCGTTTGCCTCATGAAATATCGGCGAGGCCAGGATCTCAAAAAGAAGAAGCTCGGGTGAGCCGTCCTGGAAATCCAAAAAGCAGGCTGGCCAGGGCCACCTAGTCGCGAGGGGCCAGGAGAAGACGTCTATTCGTGCCGATTCACGTTGCAAGGCGTCGCGGACTCATCTCGGCACGGTTGCTCCCTTGCCGAGCCACTGCTGGATCAGCGCCGGCAGCGTGTTGTCCGTCATCAGCGTCGCTTGCGCCTTCTCGATCGCATCCCGTAGCGCTGCGTTTCCCTTGCGCACGCAGATGCCGAGGCGCTCACGGGTGATACCAACCTCGACGACCTCAAGCTTCGGGCGCTCGCGCACGAACCATTCTGTTACCGGAGCGAGTTTCATGAATACATCGCAGCCGCCGGTCGAAAGATCGTCGAGCGCCTTCTCGATCTCGTCATACGCGTAGACGCGCACGCGCGCAGCACGATGCTCAGCGACAAGTCTATTGGCGACCGGCTGGCTGGTATTGCCCTGCTGCACACCGATCACTAGGCCCTTGAGGTCGGTGATCCCATGCACGTTAGGATGGCGGCTCGTATCGACAACAAGAGATTGACCGGAAATCACGTAGGGCGCGCAGAAATCGGCGATCCTTTGGCGGCCGGGCGTGATGGTGGTGCCCGAGGCAATGCAGTCATAGGTACCGGAATCGAGACCAGCGAAGATGCCGTTGAAGTCGGCGCCCCTGTAGGGCACCAGCTGCCATGCGCGGCCGAGCTTCTCGGCGATGCGCTGCATCAGAGTAATATCGAAGCCAGCGGGGCCATTCTTGGTCATGAACTCGAAGGGCGGGTCGGGAAGGGCCGCCCCCACCTTCAAGGGCGGCGCACCCTTGGCAACTCGCGCGCCAAGCGCGCCAGTCGCGAGCAGGGATAAGGCGGCGAGCAAGCGGCGGCGCGTCATGTTTCCCCTTTTCCTCATGCACGGTGAACGTTCAATAAGGTGGCGGGAGTCCCGACGAGAGTGGTTGACACGTCAAGCAAAATATCTCCCTTGCGGTGCTCGCAACTATGCTCCAATGGCTTGCTCGTAGATGTCTTCCTCTTGGGCGTTATGGATGCGCACCAGCGCTTCAATTCCTTCAATGACACGCTGAGCGTCCCTGATCAGATAATGGTCCGTATCCTGGGGAGTGAGGCCATCGGTGAGCCGCCGCAAAAGTCGCGCCATGTGTATAATCTCGCGGTGAGCTCGGCTCATCGCCCCTAGTCCGTGGCGATCCCCCAAAAATTTAGCGACCCGCGGATACACGGCTCTTTCATCATCGCGCTCATGCTCGACGATCCGCCGCGAGACGATTTGGTCAGCTTCCGAGATCAGCGTCACCGCTCCCGCTCCGTCGGCGGCATCGAGCCCGTCTGCAATTTCTCTCAGCCGGTCGAGCGTAGGTTCCATTCGCTGATGGCCCAGGTGCAGCGTCGCAGCTGTCGCCGTCGGCATTTTCTGACGACTATGCTTGTGGCCGGAAGTCAACGCGCGCAACGCATTAAGGATCACCGCAACATCAATGGCTTCCTGCGTCAACGCGCCGGCGATTGGCGGCAACAGGCCCACAGCGGCAAAGCCCATTGCCAATCCGGAAAGTGCCATTCCAGAAAGTATGCTCTGCAGTGCGATCCTGCGGGTGCGCCGCGCGATGACGACGGCATCGGAAACACGGTCGAGGCGATCGACGAGTATGACGACATCGGCTGCCTCCGACGAAGCACTTGCGCCGCGGGCCCCCAGAGCGATGCCGACGTTCGCTGCCGCCAATGCAGGCGCATCATTGATGCCGTCGCCGACCATCACGGTGGGGCTTTGACGCTGCTCGGTTGCGACGGCATCGACTTTGTCGGCCGGCTCCCGTTCGGCAAGAACCGCATCAAGATCGAGCGCGGCGCCAATCGTCTCGGCGGCGTCAGCCCGATCGCCCGTCACCATGACGATCCGTGCTACTCCGGCCGCACGCAGCGATTGTACGGCGCGCGGCGTCTCGCGTCGTAGTTCGTCGGCCAGCAATACCGCGCCGATTGTCCGGCCACTGACGGCCACGAACACGCTCAGCGCCGAGCGCCACGTCGCACGTCTCAAGGCGCGCGCCGCCCAAGCCTCAGACGCGCGGGCACCATAAACCATTTGGTACGAGCCCACCCGAACAGTCTGTCCGTCAATCACACCTTCCAGGCCGGAGCCCATCGCCTCCCGAACTTTGGATGGAATAGTGAGCTTGAGGCCTTTCGCGATGGCCGCCTCGACGATCGCTGCGGCGACAACATGATGTGAGGCCTGTTCCAACGAACCTGCGATCCGCAGAACTTCGTCGGCGTTTCGGCCGGGAGCGACCTCGATTCCAACGAGCCGCGCGCCGCCGACCGTCAGCGTGCCAGTCTTATCGAACATCACCGTGTGCGTGCGAGCGAGCGCTTCGAGCGGGCCGCTACCTTTGATGAGGATTCCGCGCTTTGCGGCCTGCGCGACCCCCGCGATGAAGGCGACTGGCGCCGCCAGAATAAGCGGGCATGGCGTTGCTGCGACCAGCACGGCAAGTCCGCGGACAGGATCGTTGGAGAAAAACCAAGCGCCCCCAGCAATTGCCAGCGTGATCGGCAAGAGCAGCAGCGCAAAGCGGTCTGCCAGGCGGATGAAGGGCGACTTTGCCGTCTGCGCCCCACTGACCATGCGGACAATACCCGCATAAGTGCTTTCGCTTGCCGGGGCGGATGCGCGGATTTCGAATGTATCTCCCGCGTTGAGGGAGCCGCTTCGCGCGAGTTCACCGGCTTGACGGGAAACCGGGATCGGCTCCCCGCTGAGTGCCGCCTCGTCGAGCATGGCCAGCAGGCTGGTTATGAGTCCGTCAACAGGAATGACTTCGCCGGCGCGAACGAGGATGTAGTCGCCAACTGCGATTTGCTCGATAGGCACGTCATCGATGGTCGAGTCGGTGCGACGATGGGCAATTCTGGGAGCTCGATCAATTAGCGATCTAAGGTCGCGCTCCGCTCGTGCGACTGCAATATCCTCAAGCAAGTTGCCGCCCGCGTACATGATGGCGACGACAATGCCCGCCAAATTCTGACCGAGCACAAGCGCAGCCGACATTGACACGAAGGCGACCGAGTCCACCCCCATGCGACCCGCCAAAAAGTCACGGATCATAGAAATTAGCAGACCTATAACCACTGGAAATGTGCCAGCGGCCCAACACCAATTTGCTACATCACTCCGCCCATTCGCCCAAGCCGCAACTCCAAAAACGAGGCCGGCAAGAGCGATCGTAATCAATGCTCGTCGAAACATCCTTTCAGTGAGTAACTCCGACATCCAAAGTGCCTTCAACGGGAATGGAACAAAACCACCGCCGCAAAGCGGGCTTTGCGCTTTTAGCCATTCGAACGCCAAATCAGGCGGGCCGATTTGATCGAAATCAACATGCGTGGTGGCGATCCGGGCTCGACACAGCATTTCTTGGAATGCCCGCAGCGCGCTCGCCTATGCCGCCGGCCGTACACTGCGCTTGTTGATCGATGTTTCGACTGCTTGAGGCCCGCCTCTAAGCGACGCTGAGGTTGCGGAGCAGGCAGACCATCCGTCGCCAACTCCTTAGTCCTCGACGGCGCAATCCCGCAGGATCTCCGGTTTGAATGCAAGACCGTGACCCGGCCGCTCCGGCGCAGTGATAAAGCCATTCACCACCGGTACCGGATCGATCCACAGATCGTCCGACAGGCCCATGTCCTCAATCCAGAGCCCGTTCGGAATCGAGGCCAGCAGATGAACGTTCAACTCGGGAAACAGGTGCGGCGCGATCGTCATGCCCCAGGTGTCGGCAATGGCCGCGACCTTGCGCATATCGGTCAAGCCGCCGCGCATCGGGTCCGGCTGCAGGATGGGCAGGCGCGGGTTTTCGAAGAACGGCTTTAGGTCGAATCGGGTGAAATGCGTTTCGCCGCCGACGATGCGCAAATCGAGCGCTTCGGCGATGCGCAAATAGCCGGCGAAATCATCCGGCGGCACCGGCTCCTCCAGCCAATACACGTCATAGTCCTCAAATTTCCGGCCCATCTGGATGGCGACGTCCGCAGTCCAGCCCATATTGACGTCGATCATGATATCGACGTCATGGCCGAGCGCTTCGCGCATGCGCTTGACGTTGTCGAGATCGGTGCGCAAGTCGGCGACATGCGCGACCTGCATCTTGATCGCCTTGTAGCCGCGTTCTTTGTAATGCAACGCCTTGGCGATCATGCCGTCGCCGCCGCTGCCGCGGAAGCAACCGCTTCCATAAGCCGGCAGTTGCGCGCGATAGTGCCCCCACAATCGATGCAGCGGCAGCTTCGCCTGCTTGCCGAGCGCATCCCATAACGCGATGTCGAGCGCAGACATCGCCAGGGTGGTGATGCCGCCGCGGCCGTAGGTGACGCTCGCACGCCACAAATCCTGCCAGATCGCCTCGATGGCGGTCGCGTCCTTGCCCAGGACGCGCGGCAGAACGGTCTCTTGCAAACACGCTGTGATCGTCCGCATGATCGGGTGGAACAGGAAGAGATAACCCATCCCGACGACACCGCCGGCGGTCTCGACTTCGAGCACCAGGATGTTGCGGGTCTCGCCCAGCGGATGGCCCTGAAGCCACCGGGTCTGCGGCCATGGCACGCGCAGCATCGTCGTGCTAATGTTTTTGATCATCGTGTCGGGCATTGGCGCGTCTCGCTCCGGATGGGAAGGCTCTTCGCTCCCGTCTTCTTACGCCGCGAGCAGGCCGAAAGGAAATGACATATCCGCCCCGACCAATCGGCCCGACTGATCTCGGATGGCCCGATGCAGCAATCGACGACAGCCACGACCAAACGCTACCGCTACGCTTTCGTCGCGCTCGCCTTCCTGCTGGCCGGAGGCGTTGCGTCACGCTCCGCCGACGCGCCGCAAAACGAAGCGCCGGCGCCGGCCGCCAGCGAGCAAGACGAGCTGGCGCAGAATTTTCTCGTCCAGCATGAGATCGGTCACCGCTTCCGCATCGACCCGACCGATTTGCCGGGCCCGAAGGCGAGCCCGATCGTCAGCAACCGGTCGCTGATCGTTCCTTACAACGGGCAGGTCCCGCAGGTGCCCGCCGGCTTTACGGCGACGCCGTTTGCGACCGGTCTCGTCAATCCTCGGCGTTTCCTGGTGTTGCCCAATGGCGACGTTCTCGTTGCCGAGCAAAGCGCCGGTTACCTGACGCTGTTGCGCGATGACGGCAGCGGGCGCGCGGCCTGGATCGACCGCCATGTCGAGGATCTCAACCGGCCCTACGGCCTCGCCTGGCGAGGCAACAACGTGCTCGTCGCCGATCAGGACGGCATCTGGAGCGTGCCGCACAATCTCGGCGCGCTGCGCGCCGGTCGCAGCGAGATCCTGCGTGTCGATCAGGTGCCGCCTGAGGAACGCAAGCCCGTTGCCGGCGCCTACGGCGCCCGCTTGATCACCAAGAAGGGCGTATTCGGCATCATCCAGGGCCACCAGAACCGCCCGCTGGCGATCGATCCCAAGACCGGCGCGTTGTTTGTCGGCGTCGGCTCCTCGGGCAATCTCGGCATCGAGCCCGAGCCGAAGGCTACCATCCAGCGCTTCGATGCGACTGGCTCCAACCAGGCGACATTCGCATCCGGCATGCGCAATCCGACGGCGCTCGCATTCCATCCGCAGACCGGCGAGCTCTATGCACTCGTCCAGGAGCGCGACGGCCTCGGCGACCGACTGCCGTCCGATTATCTGACGCGGGTGCAAGAGGGAGGTTTCTACGGCTGGCCCTACGCCTATATCGGCCAGCACCCGCAGGCCGGCTTCGCAAGCCTCGCGCCGGAGAAAGTAAACGCGACCATTACCCCCGATCTGCTGTTCGAGGCGCATTCGTCGGCGCTCGACCTTGTGTTCTACGAAGGCGAGCAATTCCCGGCTGAATACAAAGGTCACGCATTCGTGGTGCTCAGAGGCTCGTGGAACCGCTCGGAACCGACCGGCTATAAGGTGGTGCGCGTGCCGTTCAAGGATGGCCGGCCGGAAGGCAGCTACGAGAATTTCGTCACCGGGTTTTGGGTGTCCGGCGCGCAACGCGCCGAGGTTTGGGGGCGTCCCGCCGCGCTTGCAGTCGCCAAAGACGGCTCGCTGTTAATCGCCGACGATACGGCCGGCACGATCTGGCGCATTGCCTATGTCGGCAAAAGCGATCGCGCTCCGGTGCATCCCGGTGGCAACAAGTAAAAAGCTGCGGGCCGCCGATGCTCTCGGGGACGCCGCCCTGCGCGCCCAGTGGCCGGATGTGGCGGCGATTCTTTCCAATTATTAATGCGACACGACGGCCCGAGGGGCTTTAATAATTTCCCGGGGGCGGCGCTGCCAATTGGCTGGAGCCATGGTCGCGAATACGAATATAGGACGAAGGATATTCCCTGAGACGCTTTTGGCTGCCGCGATAGTGACGGCGTGTTCCTTTGCGGCGGCGCCAGTCGGGGCCGCGTCGATAGGTGCTGCCGGGCAAACGAAGGCCACCCAGACTAAGGAGTTTCCCTACTACGTCGAGTTTCGCGTGGCGGATGACGGTGTATACGGTCACAGCTACATCGCCTATGGCCGTGTCAACGCCGCGGGCGAGCCTGCGACCGCGACCTACGCCGACATCCATCCGACCGGCAGCATCCCGAGCATGGTGCTCGGCCATTTCATCCCCATGGACGCGGCGACCACGCCGGAGAAGGACACACTCGGCCGCAAGATCGCGAGCCGCTTCCGCCGGCTGCTCACGGCCGCCGAGTTCCATAGGCTCAACTCCGTCGTAGCCCGCATCCGCGCCGCCGGCCACGCCTGGAGCGTCATCGCCTACAATTGCAACGACTTCGTCGCCGACGTGGCGCGCGGCCTCGGCATGCAGGCGCCGATGACGCTGGTGCCGTGTTACGATTTCATCCCGAAGCTGCAGGCGATGAACGAGCACATCCTGCCGCCGGTGCCGGCGCAAGCATCCGCCCGCAGGGCGGGCGTGGCGCAGCGCCAGGCCGATCTCGTGGACCGTGCCAGCGGGCTCTAGGCCGCAGTCTCCTCAACAATCCGGGCGGCCCGCATAGCGCGCTTGCTGATAGCGTGATATCGTTTTTGCTGCTCTGAGTTTCAATTGCGCCGGAGGGGACCATGTCGTGGCGACGAAAGCTGCTGGTCGCGCCGTTCATTGTCTACGCGCTGATTTGGTCTCAGCCGAGCCTTCCCGCCGGTGCTTTGGCCGTGGGAGTTCCGCCCGATGTCGCAAAGCAAGGCTTTGCCGCCGGTCACGCGGTCAACGCTGCGACCATGGACGAGGCGCGGAAAAGAGCCATTGATGGTTGTCACAAATCTGTCGGTGCATCGGCGGCGGCCATGAAATTGTGCAATGTCGTCGCGACCTTCAGCAATCAGTGCATGGCCGTCGCCATGGATCCCAAGGATGGAACACCAGGCGTTGGTTGGGCCATTGCCGAGAGCCAGAAACAAGCCGACGCCGAGGCCCTCACGCAGTGTCGGAATACGGCAGGGCCGAGCCGCCGCGATTTCTGCACCATCGACTCGAGAGGAATTAATCGGGCCTGTGACGGCAACGCCAAGTAGGCCGTTGCCGGCTGCTCCGGTTGCACGCCGCAATTTGATAACACGGCACGCGTTGGCCTAGATCGCGCTGCTGGTCGCGCGCAGCCGCTGCGCCAGGACCCGCATCACGTTGAGCGCGAAATGCGGTGTGCGGCCGACGAGGAACAGAAACTGCTTCTCGCCCACGGGAACGAGCGTCACGTCGCTTGCGGCAATCGCGGTCGCGCTGCGCGGCGCGCGTGCAAGGCTTCTTCACGCGAAAAATTCTACATCAAAACGGCAGCTCATCGATGGACGACCACTGGAATCTTGCAATGCGTGAGGACCTTGACCGTCTCGCTGCCGAGGACGATCGCGGAAACGCCGTGGCGCCCGTGCGAGGCCATGACAATGAGATCGCAGCCTTTCGACTTCGCGGTATCGACGATGGCTTGGTAGGGGTGTTCATGATCGACCTGGACCGTCTTGCATTCGATGCCTGCCAGTTGCGCTGCATGGGCGGCAGCGCCAAGTGTTTTCTCGCCATGCTTCTGCATGCGTACTTTGTATTCTGCCGGCGTGTCCTCGATCATCTGAGCGTCAGTCGTGAGCGTATGAAAAGGCGGCAAGACCGTCAGCACGGTAACTTTGGCGCCAATCCTCTTGGCCAAGGCAATACCATGCCCGACAGCTTTCCCGGAGAGTTCCGATCCGTCCGTTGGCAACAGGATGTTCGTATACATGCGCTCACTCCTTTGAGCATTCACACCGCCGGCGCGGCCATATCTGGATTTGGTAGTTGATTAAACCCGTAACGGCAGCGGCGTTCGTTGATTTAAGTCAACCTTGAATGCCAGCAGTCGGGCCGGCATGTGTCAGTCTGCTCGACGGGCATCGCCGAGTTGCTCGGTGACAAGGCTTATGACAGCAACTCGTTCCGCGAGTCTCTGCGCAAGGACGGCATCAAACCGGTGATCCCAGGCCGGTCAAATCGGAAGAAACGGATACGTCACGACAAGCAAGCCTATAAGGATCGCAACGTCATCGAGCGCTGCTACTGCAGGCTCAAGGACTTCAGGCGCATCGCAACGCGCTACGACAAACTCGCTCGGAACTACTTCTGAGCCCTGTGCCTCGTTGCCG
>Ga0210394_10003183_pt1 | contig 21094 bp, 20 predicted proteins | sample IncBWC12MmetaG_FD_160121 | JGI IMG/M metagenome (GOLD analysis project Ga0210394, IMG submission 160121) | Forest soil microbial communities from Barre Woods Harvard Forest LTER site, Petersham, Massachusetts, United States - Inc-BW-C-12-M | ecosystem: Environmental > Terrestrial > Soil >...
ACTGCTTGCGCACCGCAACCACAGCGCGGGCAATTGCGCAGTTCGAAAGACTTCCGCGCGCCCGAGCCGAAGAGGCCTTTCTAGCCGGAATGCTGCATGATGTGGGCAGAGTAGTCCTTGCAACCCGAAGTGCAACGACCGCCGGCGGGCTGGAGACACCGGATCAGGACATGAATGCCCAAGCGGAGGCGCATCACGCAGTCGTTGGCGCCTATCTACTGGGCTTATGGGGTTTTCCCAGTCAGATTGTAGAGGCAGTCGCTCTGCATCACACGCCGAGCCGCAGGAGCGACACAGGGTTCGGCGTTACCGTTCTGGTGCATGTCGCCGACCGGCTGGCGCATCGCTGCGGCGCACACCTCACCTCGACGGAGGAACTCGGACTTGAACCGGGATTGCTGGAGGAGCTTGGGCTCGCGGGTCATTTGCCCCAATGGTCCGCGGCGACCGATGCACTGGACAGCGAGCAGCGGTCACCATGACCGAAAGGGTTCTCTTTGTAGATGACGAGCCAAACGTGCTGGATGCCATTCAGCGGACGCTTCGCAAGCAAGTGGACATCCAAACAGCGACCAGTGGCGCTGAGGGCCTACGTGTACTGCAGGAGTCGGGGCCTTTTGCATTGGTTATTTCCGACATGCGAATGCCGAGCATGAATGGGCCGCAGTTTCTCGCGAAAGTACGCGAACAAGACCCCGAAACCGTAAGAATGATCCTGAGTGGCCAGGCGGATTTGCAAGCGACGATCGCGGCGGTCAACGAAGGCCACATATATCGGTTCCTCAGTAAACCCTGTCCGCCTGACCAGCTACTTGCCGCGATCAATGACGGTCTCAGCCAACATCGGCTCATTACAGCAGAAAAGGTCTTGCTCGAACAAACCTTGAGCGGGTCGGTCAAAATGCTCATCGAGATTCTGGGAATGGTTAGCCCGCCCGCATCGAGCCGAGCTTCGCGACTGCAGCGCTACGCAATCGCCCTGGCTCACGCCTTGGCTTTGCCGGAGCAATGGCAATGGGGCTTAGCGGCATTCGTATCGCAGATTGGTTGCGTTGCGTTGCCGAAGGAACTATTGTCCAAGGTCGAGGCTTCGCAAGCCCTGACCGATGAGGAGAGTCGACTTTACGAGTCGCATCCGGAAGTCGCCGGCAAGCTGCTTGCGGCAATTCCCCGGCTCGAAGACGTCGCCGCGATCGTAACGTCTCAGTTCGGCGCGCTGAGCTTTGCCGCGCAACCCAACGATGTTCGACGATGGGATATCCGAAGTGTTGGACAGCTCTTATTGCGCACGTCACTGGAATTTGATCGCTTGGTTACGCGCGGCGCCAATAGAGAAGTGGCGGCGGAAACCCTGCGCAAATCAGGGTTGCTGCTGCCGCAGCCGGTCATCCAAGCGCTGTATTCACTGCCTATCGCCAATCGCGAATTCAACATACGGGAAGTCCGCTTGAAGGATTTGTCTGTCGGCATGATTCTCGATGAGGATCTCGTTAGCCCGAAGGGGATTCGTTTGGTCCCGTCAGGCCACGAGGTTACGCGCACCTTACTGGTCAGGCTTACCAGCATTGCCGATGGGGTCGGCGTGGCAGAGCCGTTCCGCGTGCGTGTGCCGACATGAACACGGTGGTGAGTGAAAATCAGCTCGAAGTGAATGAGGGGTATCTGGATTTTGCTCTAAAGTCACATCAGCTGGGGGCTTGGTCCCTCAATCTTGAGAATCACAGCGCGCGTCGCACCCTGATCCACGACCAGATCTTTGGCTATCCGACGCTGTTGCCGACCTGGACCTTTGAGATGTTTCTCGACCATGGCGTACCAGAAGATCGGCCTGCGGTTGTTCAGAGCTTTCAGACGGCAATGGCCGCGCAGAGCAACTGGAGCTTCAGCTGCCGGATTCGGCGCGTTGATGGTGCGATACGGCATATTCTGGCGGAAGGCACCCATAGAAAAGATGCCACGGGGAAGGCCGTGGAAATTCAAGGTTTGGTGCAGGACATCACCGAGCGCAAACGTGCCGAGGAGGTTCAGCAGCAAATGGCTGCGCTCGTCGAGTCTGCCGATGACGCGATCCTGACCAAGAGCCTCGACGGCATCATCCGCAGCTGGAATCCGGGAGCGGCGCGCCTGCTCGGCTACAGCGCCGATGAGATTATCGGCCAGCCCATTACTCGGTTGCTTCCGTACGATCGACAAGATGAGGAATCGATGATCCTTCACAAGGTAAGGGAGGGAGAACACGTTTCTCATTTTGAGACAGTCCGCCGCAGGCGCGATGGCTCCCTGGTGGATGTGTCATTGACGATCTCACCCATTCGGGACCGTGCCGGCAACGTCGTCGGCGCTTCCAAAATCATGCGCGATATTTCCCAGCGCAAGCTCGCCGATGAGCGCTTCAGACTTGTGGTGGAGGCAGCGCCCAATGCGATGCTCATGACCGACAAGGACCGCCGGATTACCTTGGTAAATCGCAGTACCGAGGCCCTGTTTGGTTACTCCCGCGTGGAGCTCATTGGCCAGCTGCTTGAGCTACTCGTGCCGCAGCGTTTCCGCGACCACCACCCAGAACTCGTGGCCAATTTCTTCGCAGCGCCGCAGGCGCGGGCAATGGGCGCCGGGCGTGAACTATTTGGGCTGCGCAAGGATGGCAGCGAAGTACCAATCGAGATTGGATTGAATCCGATCGAGACGCCCCAGGGTCTGTTTACCTTGGCATCCATCATCGACATCACGGAACGCAAGCGTGCCGATGAGCGTTTTAGACTGGTCGTGGAGGCGGCGCCCAATGCGATGCTCATGGCCGACAGGGACCGGCGAATTACTCTGGTCAATCGCAATGCCGAGGCCCTGTTTGGTTACTCCCGCGAGGAACTTATGGGTCAGCCGCTTGAGTTGCTTGTGCCGCAGCGATTTCGCGATCGTCACCCGGAACTGGTGGCGGATTTCTTCACAGCGCCTCGGGCGCGTGCGATGGGTGCCGGGCGTGAACTATTTGGGCTGCGCAAGGATGGCAGCGAAGTGCCGATCGAGATTGGATTGAATCCGATCGAGACGTCGCTCGGGGTGTATACCTTGGCCTCTATCATTGACATCACTGAGCGGAAGCGGATCGAAAACGAGTTGCGCCGCAATAACGCTGAACTCGAGCAGATGAATAAAGAGCTGGACGATTTTGTCTACACGGCTTCGCATGATCTGCGGTCCCCACTGAACGGGGTGAGCACGGTCGTACAATGGATTCTGCAGGATGATGGTGCACTAGCCACCGAGTCGCGCAATAGATTGGCGCTGATTCAGGGCAGAATCGAGCGCATGAAGCGGCTGCTCAATGATATCCGGGACTACGCGCGAGCTGGCCAACCTGCCGAGCTAAAGGGCACGCCGTTGACCGCAGCCGAGCTGGTGGCTGATGTCGCGGCTACCTCGGACGTCCCGACCGGGTTTTCGCTCCGCTGCGATCCGTCGCTCGGGGATGTGTTCGTCAATCGCGTGCCGCTCGAGCAAGTGCTGCACAATCTCATCAACAATGCAATCAAACATCATGATCGGGAAACGGGTATTGTAACGGTGTCTGTGGAGTCGGATGGTCCGCACCTTCGATTTTCAGTCGTCGATGACGGTCCTGGGGTTCCCGATGCCTATCGCGAGGCAGTATTCGAAATGTTCAAAACATTGAAACCGCGGGACGAAGTCGAAGGCAGCGGAATGGGCCTCGCGCTGGTGAGGAAGATTGTTGGGCGCCTCGGTGGGAAATGCGGAATTGAAGAGGCTCAAGGTCGCGGCGCCAAGGTATGGTTCGACTGGCCGCGATCCGCACAGCCACTCGGGAGGGGGAAATGAATCCATCTGCGGTGACGATTCTGCTTGTTGAAGACGACGACATCGACGCGGCGACGGTCGTGCGCGGCCTTGCTGGCGCAAAGATTGTCAATCCGTTGGTGCGGGCGCGCGATGGCGTTGAGGCGCTGGATTTGCTCTTAGGTAGGAACGGCAAACCGAAACTGCAACCTCCGTACCTGCTGCTCGTAGACATTCGCATGCCAAGACTCGACGGGTTGGGCCTGGTTCGTGAGATTCGGCGTAATCAACTGCTGCAGCGTACCATCGTATTCGTGTTGACAACGTCGGCGAGCGATCGCGATCGCATCGCCGCATATGACGAACATGTGGCAGGCTATATCGTCAAATCAAATACTCATGATCAATTTCTGCGTCTTGCCCGCATGCTTGAATACTATCTTTTGATCGTCGAACAACCGCCCGCACTAGCCAGCTAACTGGCAGATCCCAGCAACCATTCGTCGACCTGGGATTCACGCATCGGCTGCTGGGGACGACTAAGCACTGCGGCTATATCCACAGAATTGAGCGGCCGGCTGCAAAGATATCCCTGATATTGATCGCAACCGAAACGCTGCAGGCAAGCTAGCTGCGCCGTCGTTTCTACTCCCTCGGCAACGACGCTCATGCCCAAACCGTGAGCGATTTCGATCATGGCTTTGACGATGGAGTCGTTTTTCACGCTGCTGCCGAGATCGTTGATAAAGCTTCGATCAATTTTAAGCTTGCTCACCGGGAAGCGCTTAAGATAACTCATCGAAGAATAGCCAGTGCCAAAATCATCGACCGCAATCTGCAGACCTGAGCGGTGCAATTCATCCAGTATTGCGGTGGATCGATCGGCATTCGACATGACGACCGATTCCGTCAGCTCGACGACAATGTGATGCGCCTGCAATCCGGTATGTGCAATGGCCTGCTGGATCATTGTCAACAGATCCCGCTGACGAAACTGCCGCGCCGATACGTTGATGGCGATGCTAAGGCCGACGTAGCCTTGGTCGATCCACATCCGAGCTTGCCTACAAGCTTCCTCCAATACCCACCGGCCAATATGCACGATCAGGTCGCTCGCCTCGGCCAGGGGAATGAACTCGCTGGGGGGCACCCAGCCGCGGGTAGGGTGCCGCCATCGAGCGAGGGCCTCGAGCCCAAGTATTCGGCCGCTGGCAATGTCAACTTGGGGCTGGTAATGAAGCTCCAGCTGCCCAAGTTCCACAGCGTGCCGCAGGTCATTTTCCAGCTGCAGACGTTCCATCGTGAAAATAGTGGTTCCGGGAACGAAGAACTGAAATCCGTTTCCGCCGTTGCTTTTGATGTCGTGCATGGCTTCATCGGCGTGAGAGATCAAGACATTTGGCACAGAATGATCGAAGGGGTAGGTGGTAATGCCCACGCTCGCCGCCACGTGCAGCTCGATAGCGCCAACCATATATTTCTGTCCGATGCGCTGAATGATCTCATTGGCGATTCGGACGATGCCTTTGCTTTCTGCCACGCGCACCAGGACCAGAAATTCGTCGCCGCCCATTCGCGCCACGATGCCCACGTGCTTGATTGAATCCTGCAGCCGCCGCGCGACTTCCTGCAGCAGCGCATCGCCGTAGCCATGACCCAGGGAATCATTAATGACTTTAAAGCGATCGAGGTCCACGAGCATTACGGCGATCAATACGTTGGCGCTGGTGGACTCGGCAACGGCCTGCTGCAGCCGCTCGATGAACAACGAGCGATTCGGTAGATCGGTTAGTGAGTCGTGACTCGACTGATGGCTCAGCCGGGCGTTTACGGTCTGCAACCCTTGAGCGTGAAGGCGCGCACGCGACTCCAGATGCGCGTCGAATACCGATGTAATAAGCGTTACCGTCAATAAGGCGAGGCTGGCCGTTGCAATGAAAATTCCTAACACGCCGTTATCGAGTGCGATTCCGCCTCGGCAAAAGGCACCAGACTGAAAGTGTGCTGCCGCCATGCCCGTGTAGTGCATTCCGGCAATTGCCAATCCCATGACCACAGCTGCAGCAAGTCTGGCCGGCCAAGTATATCGGTGGGTTTCCCGCCGCAAGTTGAACGTGAGCCATAGCGCAATGAATGAAGCGGTAATGGCGATAGCTACCGAAGCCGCGACAAGCGTCACATCGTAGGAGATGGACGGAACGATTCGAATGGCGCTCATGCCCATATAGTGCATGGTCACGATCCCTAAACTCATCACCAGGCTGCACATCGCGTGGCGGCCCAATTGCAGTTTCGGGCTGCTGGCGATCTTGATGGCGAAGCCTGAGGTCAGAACAGCCGCGCCAAGCGAGCCGAATGTGAGCCCGAGGTCGTAGCGCAGTTGAATGGGAAGTGAAAACGCCAGCATGCCGATAAAGTGCATCGCCCAGATGCCGACGCCCATCGAAATGGCGCCAAGGACAAGCCAGGCTCGGCCCGCCGTCCGGTTTGATTCAGCCACCCGTGAGGCGAGCCGCAACGACGTAAAAGACACGAGAATCGCTACAGCGATGGACAGGAAAACGAGCCAAGGGTTGTAACTGGAGATCATTCCGATTCGCGAGCCGGTGAGACGCTTAGCTTATTTCTCGACAGAAAACCAAAAACCTGGAGTCCCCCATCGGCATGAAAGTCTCCCTTTCGTGCAAAAAGCAGCCTCTGTTGCGGCGCGCCAATTACAGTGAGGCCAGCTGTTCCGACGTGGATAGCCCACTGGCCAGCTCAAAGATTGCGCGTGGCAAGCAAATTTCGATAGGCCACCATGGCGCGCGCAAAACTACATCGACTGTGACGCGCGCGAATTTCCGAAAAGGTAATGTGAAGGAGTCGCTATCGCGAGAAACCGCGCCACGCGGATACGTGAAATTGTTCCTGCGGCAACTTGTTGACATGTTTTTCCCTACAGCCCGCGCTCATCTACTGCGCTAGGCTCACGGACCGTTCTCAAGGAGACAGAAGGGTCATGCCGCGTTCAAGGCCTGTATTGCTATTGGCGCCTCGGTCGGGCACAGAATATTGGCTTGACCGGGGTGTACTTGGAGACACGTGCGATGGTGCGCCTGCTCTCCCTCGTGTACTTGGAGCCCCTAGCGCCGACGTACGGCGCCACGGGCAATACCTCTCTCGCAGCAATTGTGATCCGTCAAGATGCACTGGGCGTGGGCCTGGAATGGTGCGAAGTTCCGATCGATGCGGCATCCGTTTCCGGACGATTGGCCGTGCTAATGGGTGGCAGCATCGACCTCGAAGAATGTATTGGCTAAAAAGCCCGCGCCCGCTTCAGAGTAGTCTGGGATGGCGATTCGGATTGAAACTGTTTGGCGCCGCGAGATAATCTCTGAATGATTGGGGAATTCTTCGGCGGGCCGATGTGAACTCGAGGAGCGCGCAGAAATGTCCTATGAATCAATTCACAATCGCCTTGAGACAGCTGTATTGGACAGGGTGAAGGAGGCAAGCGTCCGATTTCCTGAATTGCTCGGAGACGACGATTTGTTGGCGGACGCCGTCTGTCTGGCTCTGAATGCCTTACCGGCGCAATACGTACGTCACGATGTGGATGCGACCTTCCATATTTCGGATGCGCAACGCGAGAAAGATACCCAGGCGATCAGCAAGGCGGTGGAGTCGGCATTGGAATTGGTGCGGTCGCGAAGGGCTGCCCATGGTCGTTAGCAGGCCCTTGTGTCTGGGAACGGCCCCTCATCAGGAAGGTGATCCCGAATCCGCTTCGAAATTGGGGGGCCGATCTTGTTCGAGTTCTCTAAACGAGAGAAATTGCCGATTCGGAGATGGAAGACGACCCTTTCCTCCAAGACGCTTCCCTCCAACTCGTTTTCGATGACAGCTTGATTGCATTCGAGCACGCTCGCGAGGGTCAGTGCCCACTTCCCACACGACCGGGATTCGCGGTCGTTCGCTGGTTTGAGCGTTGCTTGAGTTTCCCAGAAAACCTAGTCTTGCCCTTTCAGTATGGCGTTATCACTCACGGCACAACATTCGGGACACAAGCCTTGCTGATGAAACGCAAGCGCAACGAGCTTGAGAGATCCAGCGCCGTTCGGTGGCAGCCAATACTTTGAGGGGCAGTAGTAGTGGCATCCGCATAAACCGGGAAACCGAATTCCGTAGAAACAGGTTCTTAGGCTGAGAGTTCGGTGGCCAGCCGTCCCGTCATAAATTTATTAATGTAATCAATAGATTATAGTATATAACTATAATCTGCATCTGCATTATCTACACTTCGCTCTTCGGCTTTGCTTGCGGATTGGCACGCCCATCCAGGTTTGAGCGACCCAAGGGTGCGGCGACAACAGTTCCTCTGGCACTTCCCTGCCGTGCTAAGTGGGTCACTCCCCACCGCCACATTGTGTCGAACACCGGCCCGAGCGTTGCACCATAAGTACTGACCGCGTACCGCACGCCTAGGTGGCGCGGAGTCAGCTCGTCGCGTGTTATCAGATCATCGGCCATCATCTGCCGAAGCTGTTCACGGAGAACCTTCGTCGTGACACGCGGTATCGCGCGACGAAGTTCCCCAAAGCCTCTCGGCCTTTCGAGAAGCCGCTGGAATACCATCGGCTTCCAGCGTCCCTCAATCACGGCTATCGCGGTATAGAGCGGGCAAGCTGCGCGCTCTGCGTATGCATTTTGTTCTCGCAGCATTCTTTTTGACTCCAGCGAACTCCGGGTACTTCAAAGTACCTGCTTGTTAGGGTGACTCGTCAAGCGCCACAATGGTCAAAACGGAGGGCATGTGCCGTGATTCGATTGTACAGAGTGATTCTTCCAGTGAGCGATATCGAGCGAGCCGCGCAATTTTATGGGGCGTTGCTCGATGCGAGCGGATCGAGAGTTTCGCCCGGACGTCATTACTTCGGGTGCGGCGGCGTCATTCTTGCGTGTTTTGATCCCCGCGCGGATGGCGATCCCTGGGACGCCTCTCCAAATCCTGATCACGTGTATTTCTCCGTGACGGATTTGGAAGGTACGCTCAAAAGCGCGCGCGACGCGGGAGCCGTCATTTTGCGCCCTATTGAAACCCAGCCCTGGGGCGAGCGAAGCTTTTATTGCACGGACCCGTTCGGCAACAAGCTCTGTTTCGTGGCAGCCGATACACTGTTTACCGCCGGGCTGCTGAACTAGGCGTGTAACAGAATACGCATCGTTCATGGATAGCTCAGATGGTCAAATCGTCGTTGCATCCCTTGACGGTGGTGGCGAAAAGCAGCTAACGATCACCGGCAACCAAACCGCCCATTGGTTCGAAAAGACAGCGATGGGTAAATAATGGGATCATCCTGCGGCGGCCGACCTGCGGCCGGGATGCGCTGAAACCTCCTATCGTTACAGGTCCTAATCCGGCATTGGCTCACCCATCTCATCCCCGGGAAGGGGCAAGCGGACATCCACGATCTTCTCGCCGCGGAACAGGAAGGTATAGGTCTTGAATCCGACGTAGCTATTGCGGGAATTCTTCGCGTTGATCGTCGCTTTGACTATCCAACCATATGTATGCTTTTCGCTCATCAATAGGGTACCGGTGATGGCCGTCGTGTAACCCTGCTCCGGGCTGGTGATCTCGCGATATTGAATGGTATCCGGGTACTTCAGATGCTGTGGAAAGTACTTTCGGATTGCATCCGTGTAATTGGTTGGCATTGCGCCGTATTTCGTAGCCACCATCGGTGCCGGCTTCGGCGGTCCGGCATCGAGAGCTACAGCCGGCGATGGGGGCGTTGGTTGCGCAGGCTGCGGGGCGGAGCTGGTGGTCGGTAAGGCGCCTGGCGCACTTGCCGGTGGTGCAGTCGACGCCGCCGCAATGGGCTCGTCCAAGGTCCAGGTATCGACGACGCATTTCCAAATGCCGTCCGGTTGCTTTCTCCAGATCTCGAGGCGTCGGCCTCGATCTGATACCGGCCCCCAGTGCGAGTCGCCGAAGCGCAGTTCATAAGCTTCAATCAGAAGTGCCTGCTCGCCTGACCGGGCCACCTCCACTTTGATCGGGCTCCAGGCGACTGAGAGGTGGGGCAGCGCCAACAAGTGGCTCACGGAATGCCGGACAAGTTCCTTGTCACTCGCGAGCTGGTCATTGGGCAAAAGGACCACCGCGTCGGTGGCATAGAACGCCATCCAGGCGTCGACGCTGGCGCTGCGCGCAGCCACGGCCCAATCAGCGTCGGCTTTGCGCACCGCCGTCTCGACCGCCGATAGATCGGCCGCGAGGCTCGGCCGGTAAGCGGCCAGGGAAGTAACGGTCAGAAATGCGAGAAGTGCCAGCAGCTCATTTTTCATTCTTAATACCCGAACGCAGATGCGCTACGTTGAGTTTATCGGAGCCTGATCAATGCGGCACGCACACCGACCGCGGTTTCGCTACGCGAATCCGGTGCACCTGCTTCGATAGGCCCCGTCGAAACGCCTGAAGTCCGTTGGGATGGTTGTCGAGTCAAGGTTTTACAACCAGCACGTCGCATTTCAGGCTATCGAGGACTCGTTCTGCCGTATTGCCGATGAACATCCGCTTTAATCCTGAACGGGATACTGCGCCCATGACGATGAGGCCGGCACGCAGCGAGCGCGCAAGACGGGGAAGTTCGATAGCAGGGTCGCCGCCGACCAGGTGGCCGCGGTTCTTAGGAATGCCATAGCGGCCCAGGTCCTCAAAAAATCGGCGCCTGACGCTCTGTGCATGCACCTTTTCCTGAGCAGCTACACCGGCAAGCGCAACCGGGGCCATCGGCAGATCGGCAACATAGCTCGCGAGCGGCAGGTAGATGTGCGCAGCGTGTACCGAGCCGCGCACCAAGTCGGCCACGGCATCTGCCGCGGCGATGATCTCGCCATCCAGTGCGCTTGGCTTGTCATTGCTATGAAATGGATCAAGAGCCGCCAAAATGCGGGGACTGCGCCAGGCCGCTCGTCCTTTGACGATCAACAATGGCACAGGGCAATGCCGTATCAGCTCGAAATCCGTTTGCGTGAGCAGCAATCGGGCGAAGACATTGTGCTTGCGCGCCTCGATGACCAGGAGGTCCGCCTTGGAAATCCGAACCTGGCGCAGAATGGCCGTATGCACGGGATTGCCGGTTTGCACATTGGTGCTGACAATGAGCTCTTCGCGGCGCATGCGATTCGCCATGCGTTCGAACATCCGGCGGTTCTGCGCAGCTTCAAAACGCGTAAATTGTTCCGCCGCGGAGTGCATGCTTCCCAAAGACATGGCCGACGGGATGGCGTTGAACAATTCGATACTCGCGCCGGTGCTACGCGCCAGCGCGCTTGCACGGCGGATTGCTTTGTTCATTCCTGCGCTAGGGCTGGCGATGGCAACGAGAATCCGCTTGATTTTCTGCACCGGCATCGGACAGATCTCCTAGGTTACGCGCCACTATCACGCAAAACGCGCGGTCAATTGCATCGGGGGTTCCGCGTACCCTCATTCGGTCAGCCGAACTCTGTCATCGAGACGTGGGTCCTTGATCCCGGCCGGTTCAAGATGCCCGATCACTTCGCATTGTTTGCGGAATAGGCCTGCAATCGCATGCTCGGCCGCATCCACGGTGTCGTGGCCTTCATCAACGGAAACACGGCCATCCACTTCAAGATGGAATTCGACGAAGACCCGATCACCCGCGTCCCGCGTGCGCAGATCATGTATCGCCTGAACGCCGCGGCAGGCAAGCGCAGTCTGCTTGATGCGCTCGCGCAGCGGGTGCGGTAATTCGTGATCGAGCAGTTGACGGGACGCCGTCAACGCTACGCGGCGAGCAGAAACGATCATGTATCCGGCTATGCCCAAGGCAAATGCCGGATCGACTCGCCGCCATCCGGTCACGCTTGTCAGCGCCAGCGCGGCGAGCACGGCCCCGTTCAATGCCGCATCCATGAGATAGTGGGTCCGATCCGCGGCGATGGCGGTCGAGCCCGTGCGGCGCACAACCCAGCTCTGCATGGCGGCGAGAATCCCCGATGTTGCGATACCGCCGGCCGCAACGCAGATGCCCAAGCTGATTGCAGTGAGAGGCTGAGGATAAATCAGACGCCACAATGATTGGGCCGTGAGCGTGAGCGCGGCGCCGGCAAGCAGGATTGCTTGCGTAAATGCCGCGAGCGCTTCACCTTTGCCATGACCGTAACGATGCAGGGAATCGGCAGGGCGCTGGGCGAAGCGTACCCCAAAGAAGGTGGCTGCTGCCGCCAATGCGTCAACCACCCCATCTGCGGCTGACGTCAGCAGCGCCACAGAATCGGTGGCCATCCAGCCCCAAAGTTTCGCAGCGATCAACACGAGCGCCGCGCCGAGCACGATACTGCTTGCCCGACGGCGCAATTCCGCGTCCTGCTCCGCGGTTTGGATGCTGGCTCCGTTTACAAAGGATAGGATTGCGTGAACTCCGAAGTCCCAACGATCAGTATGTCGCAATCCAAGGACTCCAGGATGGTTGCGGCAGTGCTGCCAATGAACATACGGCGCCACTTATGCGATGACGTGCCTATCACCACCAGGTCGGTGTCGAATTTCTCCACCATGTGCTTCAAGCAGTCGTGCGGAGTCCCCATCTCGACGTGCAGATGTTGCGGTGACACGCCGTATGCATTCCCCAGGCTCTCTATCTGGCAGTTTCTGAACGAGTTCTCGACCTGCAATGCCTCGGTGTAATCGCGCGACGCGCTTTGCCTGCCGGCCCGCACCAAGGCCGCGAATGCCGTCGGAATGTAGGCGTGAATGACGTGCAAGTCGCCCTCAAGATAGCCCGACAGGGTTGCGGCAAATTCCAAGATACGATGACTTGACACCGACGCATTTTCGTCGCCTTGCTCAAAATCAACCGCCGTGACCACCCGTGGCGGCTGATTCCATGATTTGCTTTTTGTCAGCAGCAGCGGCATTGTGCAACCGCGCACCAAGTGCCAATCGGTATTCCTGGCAAACGTTCGTCGTGCAAAGGAATGCTGGTGGGTATCTTTGATGACGAGATCGGCATTGGATCCGCGAAGATAGTCGAGCAGCGTGTCCGGCAAAGACCTGCCGTAAATAATACGCAAGCCGACCTGGGTGCCTTGCGCTCGCAGCGGGCCTGCCAATCTCTCGAGCATATCCAGAAGTTCGGTGTTGTCGGGCGGAGGGCGTCGGGCGCTGGCTGGGGCCTCGTCATTGAGAGCCGATGCGATCTCGCAAATCAGCAATTCCACTGCGACGTTGCTGCTTCGGGCCAATCGCGCCGCCTTCTCCACGGCTGCTTGCCGTCCCTTTGCGGATGGGTCAACAACAACCAATATTTGGCTGATTCGATTCATGGGTACTCTCGCGACAATTATCGACACTTGCGCTAGATCGGCACATAAGGGATTGCGCGTATCGAACCTGGAGGAATACTCACTGCTACGGCTATCCGTAGTATTACGGATAGCCAACGGGGCGCAGCTGCTCAACAATGTCCATGAGCACCAATCGGAGGACTAACCATGCCTGCCATTCATCGCATTCTTGTGTCAGTCAAGGAAATTGACGGCAAAACCTTGCCGGCGGTTCTCAAGGCCGCGCAACTCGCGAGAGGCTCTGGCGCTGAGTTGGAGCTGTTCCACGCCTTGACCTCGACACTTTACAGCGATCCCATCCTGGTCCGTAATCAGGGACTGGATTCCCTCGAGCGGGACCTGCGGCAGCAGGCGTTGCGGCGCCTCGAGGCAATCGCCGATCGTCTGCGTGTGCACAGCATCAAGGTCAAAGTGTCGGCGGAATGGGATTATCCGTCGCACGAGGCCATCATTCGCCGGGCGCAAGGCGTCAAAGCCGACCTCATCGTCGCAGCCGGTCACGCCGGCAAACATCGCATGCCATGGCTTTTGCGACTGACCGATTGGGAACTGGTGCGCCTTAGCCCCGTGCCGGTGCTTTTGGTCAAGAATCCACGTCCCTACCGGCGGCCCGCCGTGCTCGCGGCAATCGATCCGAGCCACGCGCACGAGAAACCCCTGCAATTGGACAAGGAAATCTTGCGCGCCGCCAAGAGACTGAGCGAGGCGCTGCGGGGCAGCTTGCACGCCGTGTACGCGTACGCCCGTTTTCCCGTGCATGTACCGCCGCAGGCAGCACTGGTGCCTGGAACCCTGGAGGATCTGCAGAAAGCGGCGGAACGCGCAGCGAAAGCACGCTTGAGCCGCAGCCTGCGGCCGGTTCGGATCGCGCGCTCGCGGCAATATCTCCTCGCTCGCGAACCCGTCAATGCCATTACCGAGGCTGCCGACAAGAGTCACAGCGCCATCGTCGTCATGGGAGCCATGTCTCGATCGGGAATCAAGCGCCTGCTGATCGGGAATACCGCCGAGCGGATACTGGATGACCTGAGCTGCGACATCATGGTGGTCAAGCCGGCGAATTTTCGCGTTCGTGTTCCCCGCGCCTCGCGTGGCGCCCGCTTGCGGCCGAGTGCGCCGGTGGAGGCGTTGGGCGGCACGTTCAGCTACTACTAGGCTTCCGCTCGTCAAGGCCTATCGCTCTGTGCGACAACTGGTCGCCCCGCATACGCGCTGGTTTTAGATTACCCGGGACATCACAGCGGGTTGCGGCGCGGCGTTGCCAGGGGCAGCGTTGACATACGCATCGAACGCCATGGCGACCGTGCGCATCAATAATCGTCCCACCGATGTGAGCGAAATATATTTGCGGTTGAGTTCGACCAGGCCGTCGGCTTGAAGAATTTGCAGCCGCGCACTCTCCGCTGCGAAGTATTCGCCAAAATCAATGCCGTTGTCGGCTTCAATTGCCGCTATGTCGACGGTGCCTTGACACATGATGGCATTGATGACCTGCTTGCGAACTTGATCGTCCCGGTTCATTGATCTGCCCCGACTCGAAGGCAGCACGCCGCTTGAAAGGGCGCCCTCGTAGGCCGCGAGCAATTTGTAATTCTGAACGTATAGATCACCTACGTGACCGATGGCGCTGACGCCAAAGCTCACCAGGTCGCGATTGGCGTGGGTGGTGTAACCCTGAAAGCTGCGATGAAGCGTGCCGTCGTGCTGCGCTTGGGCCAAGGAGTCGCCCGGCAGCGCGAAATGATCCATGCCGATGTATTCGTAGCCTGCCTCGCCTAAGGTGTGCACCGCAAGTTGCAGAAGCAACAGCCGTTCATCGGCATTTGGCAGCTCATCACCGCGGATTTGCCGCTGCGCCTTGAACAGGCGTGGCATATGCGCGTAGCCGTAGACAGCCACGCGGTCCGGCCGCATCGCGACGACGCGGTCCAATGTGGCGCCGAACGAAGCCACCGTCTGCAGCGGCAAACCGTAAATCAAATCAAAATTGATGGAACGAAACTTAAGTCTGCGGGCTGCTTCATATACTGCGGCCACCGTGGCTTCGGGCTGCACGCGGTTAACCGCTCTTTGCACGTGTTCGTCAAAATCCTGCACCCCTAAGCTGATGCGGTTGAATCCGATTGCCGCCAGAATCTGCAAGCTACCCGGATCGACGCTGCGCGGATCGATTTCTATGGAGTAATCGCGATCCGCGGTGTCCGTCAGCTTAAATTCGCGGCCAAGCCGTTCAACGATTTCGATGAGAAATTTCGCCGGCAGATACGTCGGCGTGCCGCCGCCGAAATGTAGTTGATCGACCACTCTATTCCGATCGAAGAGGCGGCCACGCAGCGAAATCTCAGACAATAAATGTCCGACATAGGCATCCATGCGGTCCAGCTTGTGGGTGATGATTTTGTTGCAGCCGCAATAAAAGCAGGGGCTGGAGCAAAACGGAATATGGACGTACGCGGACAGAGGTTGCCCTTCGCGGGCGCCGCGGCTGGTGGCCGCGGCCCGCTCATAGGTATTCGGTGCGAGCCCTTCGGCGAAATGCTGCGCAGTCGGATACGATGTGTATCGAGGTCCTTCCCGATCATAGCGACGCATGCAGTCGGCATCGAATGAAACGGCGGTTGCGTGGTTCATATGCTGCTCTTTGGGATACCGGTTTTGACGGTGCCAAGTCGTTCGATCGTGGATCCTGCATCGAACCTGAATCGCTTGCTATGCAGTTCCTGCAGTTGCCGCTTGGCGTTATTGAACGCTTCGCGCAGTGCAAGATAGATATCCTTATGGCCCGCGCCATCCATCTGCAGACTGTCGGCGTGAATCTGCGCACCAGGCAGGGCCAAATCAATCTGCACCACGCAGGGCGCGCCGCTGCCATGGCCGCCGCGCGAGCCTTCGAGCGTCATATGACACTGGGTGATCCGCTCGCCGTAGCGCTGCAGACGCTCTCCGAGTTCGCGCGCCTGTGCCTCCAAGGCGCTCGAGTGATCGATGCGGCGAAATGTCAAGGTCATGGGTGACCGCATTTGCGTGCCTCGAACGTAAACCATGCGACATTGTCGGTCTCCCATGCGAGGCACGCATCAGGGATATCCGACCGACTTTGCGGGAAGCCCCAGGGAGCCTGGAAGCGCAAAGGCCTGGGGCGATTGGTGCTTGCCTTAGGGCTGCGCGTCGTCCGTCAGCGTCAATTGCAGCTTGACGAGATGCGCAACCGAGCGCGCACCCATCTTTTCCATCACCTTGGCGCGATGAATCTCCACCGTGCGCTCGCTCAAGTTCAAATCAATGGCGATGACCTTGTTCGCGGCGCCATCGACGACCATGTCCATGACCTGCCGTTCGCGCGGGGTCAAGGTCTCCAGACGATGCTGAACTTCGGCGCGGCGCGCCACGGTGGTGCGATTCTCGGCATCCTGCTTGAGCGCGTGATTGATCCGGTCCAAGAGGTCCTGGTCGCGGAACGGCTTCTGAATGAACTCGAAGGCCCCTTCCTTCATGGCCTGCACGGCCATGGGCACGTCGCCGTGTCCGGTAATGAAAATGACGGGCATCATGGAGCCCATGCGATTGAGCTGCTGCTGCACCTCGAGGCCGCTCATGTCCGGCATGCGGATGTCGAGCACCAGGCAGCCCGGCGCGTCGGCCTTGAAGTTTGCCAAGAACTCGGTGGGCCGGGAATAAACCGCGGTTTTATAGCCAACGGTGGAAAGCAGAGTATCCAACGCGCGGCGCATACCGTCATCGTCGTCAACCACATAGATCACGGGTGACGCGCTTTTATCGGGCTTTGACATCTTGACTACCGACTGGTTTCCGCGACCGGCAAGCGGAACCAAAAGCGGCTGCCGCCCGCCGGCAGATTAACAAATCCGATGGCGCCGTCGTGCGATTCAATGATGGCGCGGCTCGAGGCCAGACCAAGACCAGTGCCTTGCGGCTTGGTGGTGAAGAACGGCTTGAAAAGCTGATCTTGCAGATCCGCAGGCACTCCCGGACCAGAATCGCTTACGCCAGTTTCGACCGTATAGCGATCCGATGAAACATCGATCCGGATCGTCGGTGGGCTGTTCGCTTGGGCACTGGCCTCGATGGCATTCTGGGTCAGTGCGCACAGTACATGCTGAATTCGCAGCCGATCGATCACCAAGTCTGGTATCGGCGGTGACACATCGACACGCACACCGCCTATGTTCAACACCATGGCGTCAAGCACCGGCCGCAATTCGGCAATGAGATCGGGCAGCCGGCAGCGTGTGCGCTTTGGCAATTCCTGGCCGAAGAGCCGGCGAATACGCTGAATGCCTTCGCCTGCCGCCAGCGCTTCAAGGTTGATCTGACGAAAAACATCCAGAGCCCGCGCCACCATGGGTTCGGGCCGATCAAGCATGCGCTGCCCGGCCTGGGAAAACGTGGCAATCGCACCCAGCGGTTGATTGAGCTCATGCGCCACGCCGCTCGCCATTTCCGCCAGCGCCGAGGCGCGCGCAATCTCCATCAACTGCTTTAGAATCAGATCGGCGCCTCCGTTATTTACTTTAATTTCGTCCACACGAGACCTCTTCTTTGCCGATCAGGTACTCGGAATGATAAGCATCCGACAAGAGTACATATACGCAAGCAGTGTGCGTTTATTTTATGGCGCCGGACAGCTGTGAATTTCCGCAAGATCTTGCGTATGTCCCTTAAAGATACCGCCGCCGATTGGCCGCAGCGTCAATTCCGAACCAACCACAAACTATGCTACGTTAGATATTCTACTTCATACAGTGGGTTAGAAGCGGTCAAGCGCAATAAACCAAGGTTTCCTAATGACCGAAATCAGCTCGATCGCACAGCGGCTGCTGCAATTTTCCCCCGATGCCATGCTGGTCGTGGACGAACAGGGAATAATTCAATTTGCCAATGAAACCACTCATGAGTTGTTTGGGTGTACGCCTGCCCAACTCATGGGACAGCCAATCAAGCTGCTCATCCCCGAACGATTTCACATGCGCCACGGTGCGCACCTGGCGAACTACTTGCGGCAGCCCGCCAGTCGCGAAATGGGCGCGAGAATCAGCGACTTGTTTGCGCGGCGCGCCGACGGCAGCGAATTCCCCGCTGGAATCCGGCTGTCTCCCTTTCAAGCTGAAGGCCGCAGCTTCGTCGCGGCGGCGATTCGCGATATGACCGAGCGACGTTCGATCAGCGACGCCTTGGTCGTCGCGCGCGAGGACGCCGAGCGAGCCAACCGTGCCAAGAGCCGCTTTCTTGCGACCGCCAGCCACGACTTGCGCCAACCCCTGCAGGCGATCCGACTCATCAATGCATCCATGCAAAAGCTGACGCAACGGATTCCCGATATCGGCGATCTGGTGCATCAGCAGGAAGTCGCCATCGACAGCGCCACCCGCATGTTGAACGCACTCCTCGACATCAGCCGCCTCGAATCAGGCACCGTGGAGCCGCAATTGTCGCCCGTCAGCCTGGCGACCACCTTTCAGGAACTCGCGCGGGAATTTGAGCCGGCGGCCGCGGCAAAGAAACTGCGCTTGGAGTTTCCAGTTACTGAAATAGTGTTATCGACGGATCAGACACTATTCGCTCAGCTGTTGCAGAATCTCATCGGCAATGCGGTGAAATATACCGAGCACGGGTATGTACGAGTAACGCTGCGCCTCGAGTCCGATGCGCTGGTGCTCGCAATCGAAGATTCTGGCGCGGGCATACCCGACGATAAACTGGAACGGGTTTTTGACGAGTACTATCAAATCGGCCCGCAGGGCACGCAACGATTGGGAGTTGGCCTAGGTCTTGCCATAGTCCGCGAGGTGTGCCGCTTGCTCGGTTATTCGATCGCGGTTTCCTCAAAAGTGGGTGAGGGCGCCTGCTTCAGCATTCGCGTACCCCAAAATCGACTCCTCGACGCCGCGCAAGCCCCGTTGCCAAAGGTTGCAGATATCCTGATCCCAAATCCGCAGTCCGGCTGCCGATTGGTCTTGCTCGAAGACAACGATGCCGTGCGTATGGCGACGGAATTGTTTTTGACGCTCGAAGGTTTTGACACGCGGTCGGCCGCGACGGTCGCGGAAGCAGAAGGCATGCTCAGCAATATGCGATCCGGCGATATCCTGATCGCCGACTATCATCTGGATGGAAAGCTTACCGGTCTGGACGTGCTGCAGCAGCTGCGCTTGCAACAGGGCCGCGATGTGCCTGCGATCCTTTTGAGCGGCGATCTACCATCCATGATGCGGGTGATCAAGACTTCAATTCCCGATTGCCGCTTTTTGAGCAAGCCGGTGGATACCAAGGCGCTGCTGACGGCCATTGCCGAGCTTGGTGCGAGCTAGCTGCGCTTAAGGGTAATCCCTGATGCCCGCCGGTGCGTAACGCCGGATAATTGCCCTGGAACAGTGAATAATTGTCGAGGTTGTGCAATGCCGCGAATCAGCTTCTTGAGCCGCGGAGTTCTCATGGCAATGGCAGCTTGCTGGATGCTCGGAAGCCACGCTGTCTACGCCTCGGAGGAAGCCGTTGACCGCGAGACTCAAGCTGCGCTAGCGCTCGATGCACATCCTGATCGGGGCGCCGCGCAATTTACCCGCTACTGCGCTGGTTGCCACGGTGCGCGAGCTCAAGGCGATGCAAGCCGTGCGATTCCAAGCGTGGCCGGTCAACGATTTACGTATCTCGTGCGCCAACTAGCGAATTTTGCCGGCGGTGAACGCGCCAGCGACATCATGCATCGGGTTGTGTCGCGCAAGGAAATGCACGCACCACAAAATTGGGTCGATATCGCGGCCTACTTGAACAAAACAACGCCATCGCAGCCTGCGCAAACCGGCGATGGTATGGATTTGGCGCTGGGCGAAGGGATTTTCCGGGAGCAGTGCGCAAGCTGTCATCGTGCCGATGCCCACGGGGACGGTTATGTGCCGTCGCTCCGACATCAGCACTATGCCTACCTGGTCATTCAAATGCATAAACTGGGCGAAGGCTATCGACACAACGTCGATGAGAATCTGATGCGTTTCCTGCAGAGTTTTGACGATCGAGATGTGAATGCGACCGCCGACTTTTTATCGCGCCTGCGCGGTTCAGGCGCAGTCCACAAAGTCATGCGCAACGACGGGGTCGTTGTGGACTGACTGACGCAACCTGCCGAGGATATTGTCGTGGATCGAATTACCGATATTCTAGTCATCGTGAATCCCCTGGTGCGGGACCAGCCGGCAATTACAAAAGCCGCAAAGCTGGCCCGCTGGTTCGGCGCCGACATCGAGCTGCTGATTTGCGACACACGCAACCTGCGGCAGGCGCACACCGAGGGAGAGCTGCCGGTCCTGAGCAATGCTCTCCTCAACGATAATTTGGAGGCGCTGATCGAGGAGATTGCGCGGCCGCTTCGCGATGACGGCATCGGCGTCACGACGCACATCATCGGCGGCGATCCGCTACACAAGGCCGTCGTTTCTTGGATGCGAAACTCGCCGGCCGATCTCGTCGTCAAGGACACCCACCACCATTCCTTCGTCAAGCGCGCCCTCGGTGTTAACACGGATTGGCACTTGATACGAACCTGTCCTGCGCCGTTGCTATTGACCAAACCGGGCATCTGGGGCTCGCCGCCGGTGCTGATGGCGGCGGTGGATCCCGGCCACGTCAATGACGGATCAGGAGTACTGGACCATCGCATCCTGGACATTACGGCGGCACTGGCCAAATGCACTAACGCCCAGGTGCATGCGGCGCACGCATATTTTCCTTCCGCGATTGCCGCGGCCGCGGTCGGTGGTATGCCCATGATGGGCGCGTCAGCGGATGCCTTCTCGGCGGAATTGAACCTGCGGATTTCTCAGATCAGGGCGCTGGGTGATGAATACGCCATCGCGACGCAGAATCTGCACGTCGAGGCCGCCGTGGCAGCGGAGTACCTACCGCGCGTTTCGGGGGAGTGCCA
>Ga0210394_10003184_pt1 | contig 21093 bp, 14 predicted proteins | sample IncBWC12MmetaG_FD_160121 | JGI IMG/M metagenome (GOLD analysis project Ga0210394, IMG submission 160121) | Forest soil microbial communities from Barre Woods Harvard Forest LTER site, Petersham, Massachusetts, United States - Inc-BW-C-12-M | ecosystem: Environmental > Terrestrial > Soil >...
AAGGGTTCGGCCGGCGTTGCCGGGTGCGCGGGATTGAGACCCTGCTCCTTCAGCGCCGCCAACAACAATTCCCGGTCCTGCTCGCGCTCTCGAATGACCTCGCCTTCGACCGCTGCGCTCGGGTACAGATTCAAACCGCGGCGCAGCTCGATGTCGCGCCCTTCCCAATAGCTGCGCAGCGTGGGCATGTCGTGGGTGGTAACCGTGGCCAGCGCGTGGCGCACATACTCGTCGGGACGGCGAAATCGGCCCTCCAATCGCTCGAACAGCAGCACCTTGTAGTGATACAGCCCGTAATCGGGCATGGCACGGCGCATCTCGTCGGGAACCACGCCGAGGTCCTCGCCCACCACCAGACAGGAAGCACGCGCGCTTTCCAGCGCCAGAACCGTGAGCAGCTGCTCCAAGGGATAGTGAACGTAGGCACCCTCGGTGGGCGAAGAGCCGCACGCGACCCACCACAACCGGAACAGCGACATCACGTGATCCAGGCGCAGTGCGCCGTAGTAGCGCATGTTGTTGCGGATCAGGCGCACGAAGCCCTGCAGCCGCTCCGCCTGCATCGCTGACGGATCCTGCGGCGGTATGCCCCAGCCCTGTCCCTTGAGGGCCAAGGGATCCGGCGGCGCGCCGATTTCAGCGCCCAGACAGTAACTGTCTTGATCCACCCAGGTTTCGGATCCGGCGGGGTTCGCACCCACCGCATAGTCGCCGTACAGCCCGATGGGCATGCCGAGTTCGCGTGCCAGCGCCTGCGCACCGCACAGCTGTTCATGCGCCAGCCATTGCAGATACGCATAAAATTCGACTTCTTCCGGATGCTCCGCCGCAAATCGCGCCGCCGCGCGGCCCTGCACGTCGCGATACTCCTCGGGCCACGAGCGCCATCCAGAGGCGGTGCCCAAGGTCGCGCGAAAATAGCGGTCGAGCGCGTCGAAGCGGGCATGCCTCTGCAGGGGATCGCCCCCCGCGGCGACGAAATCGCGAAACTCCCGCGCCCGAGCGGTCCCTGCCGACAGATGGCGATCGCGAAAATCGCCGTACAGCAGCGCCAGGACCTCGAATTTGAGGTCCGCCACGCCGCGGTAATCGACCAATTCAGCGCCGCGCAGTGCGCGCAGCCGCTGCAGGAACGACGCGTCGGCCAACCGTTCGCGCGCCGCCGCGCATTCCTGAAACTCAGGCACCGCGGGTACCGCGATGTACAGAACGTTGAGAAAGTGGCGGCTCGATGCGCTGTACGGGCTCGATCTGTCGGGATCCGCGGGTGCCAGCGCATGCAGGGGATTCAAGCCGATGAACCCGGCGCCGTGCGACGCCACCCATCGGATCAAGGATCGAAGATCGTTGAAATCCCCGATGCCCCAGTTGCCGCGCGAGCGCAGTGTGTACAGCTGCACGGCGATGCCCCACAACCGGCCGCCCGCACTGATCGGTTCGGGCTCGAAGCAGCGCGGTGGAGAGACGATCAGCAGGCAGCGATCCGGGCCGGCTGCGGCCGCGCCCGCGGCTGCACTCACCGCGATTCTCGCCCCTAATTCGTGATAGCCCGCCGGCAGATCGAGCGGCAATTCAAGGCGCCGGCGAGTGATCCAAGATCCCTCGACTTCGCCTCTCCAAACCTCCGGGCAATCGGCGCTCGAGATCATCCCCGAGTGGCGCGCACCATCCTGCAAGCGCACCGACCACAGCAATGCGGAGCCGAACTCGCGCGCCGTGACATTGACTTCGACGGCGAAGCGCGCACCGCGCGCCGCCGCGACCGCCGGCAGAAACCTGCGCCAACGCGCCACCTCGAGCCGGCTCAGCTCGAGCGCGAGCGCTGCGGGCTCCTCCACGTTGCATCCCATCGCGCGCAGCAGGTTCTTTTTCGTCTCGAGACTGAAATGCTTGAGCTCGCCGCGATAATCATGGTAGGCATCGCCGATCCCGCGCAGGCGTGCCAGTCTCTCGATCAGCGTCGTGTCCACGGTGTCAGCACTCCAACAGAGCCGCGCTGCTGGCCTCCAAACGGTACTCGCGCACAGCGCCGAGGCTGGCCGCTTCGAGCGCGTCGAGCGCCGTGTCGAATTGGCGGATCCACGGCGCGTCGGCCGGGGCCGCCGGCAGGAAAAAATTCTGCGGCGCGGAGCCGGCGTTCAGCAGCAACAACAGGCGCCCGGCGCTGTCGCTGCGCTTGCCGAACCAGATGCCCAATGCGCGCAGGTTTTCATCGTGCCACTCACCTTGCTTCATCTCGGTGCCGTGCACGTTTAACCACGTCACATCCTTGACGCCGGCGCGCGAGGCCGCGCCCTTGAGGAAGGTCTCGCGCCGGAATTCGACGTGGCGGCGGCGCAGCTGCGCGAGCAACTGCACGAATCGCAGCAGGTCGAGGTTGACGCTGCGCAAATGCCAGTCGACCCAGGAAACCTCGTTGTCCTGGCAGTAGGCGTTGCTGTTGCCGCGCTGCGTGCGCGCGAACTCGTCGCCGCTCTGCAGCATCGGAACGCCTTGCGAGAAGAACAGGGTGGCCAGGAAATTCCGCATCTGGCGCTTGCGAAGGGCAATCACGGCCGGATCGTCCGTCGGTCCCTCGACTCCGCAATTCCAGCTCAAATTGTCATTGTGGCCGTCGGTGTTGTTTTCCAGATTCGCTTCGTTGTGCCGTTCGTTAAAGGAGACCAAATCGTTGAGCGTGAAGCCGTCATGCGAGGTCGGAAAATTGACGCCGGCGGTCGGCTTGCGGCCGTTGTGCCGGAATAAATCGCTCGAACCTGCGAATCGCTCGGCGAACTCGCCGATCTTGCCGGCGTCGCGCCGCCAGAACGAGCGCATCGCGTCCCGGTAGCGGTCGTTCCATTCCGACCAACCCGGCGGAAATCGTCCGAGCTGGTATCCGCCCCAGCCCACATCCCAGGGTTCCGCGATGAGTTTGACGAACGCGAGGGCGGGTTCGGAGCGCAGCGACTTGAAGAGACTGCTGCGTTCGTTGAAACCGGTGCCCTCGCGCCCCAGCACCGTCGCGAGATCGAATCGAAACCCGTCGACGTGCATTTCTTCGACCCAGTACTTGAGGCAGTCGATGATGAGCGTGCGCACCTGCGGGTGCTCGCAGCAGACGGTGTTGCCGCAGCCGGTGAGGTTCTCGTAGAATCGCCAGTCCTGCGGCATGAGCCGGTAGTAGACCGCATTGTCGATGCCCCGCAGCGACAGCAGCGGACCGGATTCGTTGCCCTCGGCGGTGTGATTGAACACAACGTCGAGAATCACTTCGATGCCCGCCGCATGCAGCGCCTTCACCATGGTCTTGAACTCGACGACGGCGTCGTGCACGGCGTATTCGTTCGCCGGCGCGAACCAGGCCACCGGATTGTAGCCCCAGTAGTTGACCAAGCCGCGCTCGCGCAGGAGCGGCTCGCTGACGAAGGACTGGCACGGCAACAGTTCCACAGCCGTCACCCCGATGGATTTCAAATGCTCGATCACCGCGGCGACCGTGAGTCCCAGGTATTTTCCGCGCCACTCCGCCGGCACTGCCGGATGCAGCTGTGTGAAGCCCTTCACGTGCAGCTCATAGATGAGCGTGTCGCGCCACGGTATGGCAGGCGGGCGATCGCCGCCCCAATAGAAACTGCCGTCGATGACTCGCGAGCGCAGCGGCGAGCCGCTCGACAGCTGGCGCGCGTACGGGTCGATCAAGCCGACGCTGGCATCGAAGCGGTGACCGTTCTCCGGGTCATTCGGGCCGTGCACGTAGTACGCATAGTGGGTTCCCGGGCCCGCGCTGCGCGGTGCGACCAAGCCGTGCCAGATGTCGCCGGTGCGCGCCGGCAAGTCGGCACGCCCGGTTTCGGCGCCGCTGTCGGCATCGAACAGACAAACCTCCACGCGGGTCGCATTGCTCGAGAACAGTGCGAAATTGACCCCGTGCTCGGTCCTCGTGGCGCCGAGCGGTCGCGGCAATCCCGCCTGAATGAGGTTCACTGAGCGCGGCTCCGACGCAGGTCCATCGCCCCGCTCAGATCACGGGCTTCACGGCCCATATGCGGTCCGCGTACTCGCGAATGCTCCGATCGCTGGAGAAATAGCCCATGTTGAGGCAATTGATGATGGCTTTGTGGCTCCAATCGTCCTCCCGGACGAACAAGGCGTCGACGTGATCCTGGGCGCGCGCATACGCCGCGAAATCCGCCAGCACCAGGAAGGGTTCGCCGTCGCTCAGCAGCCGGTCGACCACCGGCTTTGCGTCATGCGGCCGCCCCGGCGAGAAAAATCCCGATTCGATGAGATCCAAGGTGCCCTTGAGATCGGGATTGGCGTCGAGTTCGCGCCGCGGCTGGTAGCCGGCCGCGCGCCGCGCCGCGACCTCCTGCGCCGTGAGGCCGAAAATGAACACGTTTTCCGCTCCCACATGATCGCGGATCTCGATGTTGGCTCCGTCCAATGTGCCGATGGTCAGCGCCCCGTTCAGCGCCAGCTTCATATTCCCGGTCCCCGAAGCCTCCATGCCGGCGGTGGAGATTTGCTGCGACAGATCCGCCGCAGGCATGATTTTCTGCGCCAGAGACACATCGTAATCCGGCAGGAACGCCACGCGCAGCTTGTCGCGCACCGCCGGGTCGGCGTCGATGGTGCGCGCAACGTTGTTGATGAGCTTGATGATGGCCTTGGCCATCGCATAGCCCGGCGCCGCCTTGCCGGCAAAGATCACGTTGCGCGGCACGATGTCAGCGCGCGGATTGTCGCGGATGCGCCGGTAGCGCGTCACCACATACAAGAGATTGAGCAGCTGGCGCTTGTACTCGTGAATCCTCTTCACCTGCACGTCGAACAGGGAGTTGACGCTGAGCTCCACACCGGTGCGCCGCATCACCTCGTCGGCGAGCCGCTGCTTGTTGGTGCGCTTGATGCCGCGAAACTGGCGGCGAAATTCCGCATCGTCCGCGGCGCCGATCAATCGGCCGATCTCTTCGAGGTCGTTTTCCCACGCCGAGCCCAGGCGTTCGGTCAGCAGCGCGGAGAGGCCCGGATTCGACTGCTTGAGCCAGCGGCGCACGGCGATGCCGTTGGTCACATTGATGAACCGATCCGGATACAGATCGGCGAATCCGGAGAACACCTGCTGCCGCATGAGATCGGAATGCAATTGCGCGACCCCGTTGACCCGATGACTGCCGATAACCGCAAGATGAGCCATGCGCACGCGGCGATCGCCGCTATCATCGATGATGGACAGGCCGCGGCGGCGCTCGTCATCGCCGGGGTAGCGCGCCTCGACGGATTGCAGAAAATCGCGATTGATCAAATAAATGATCTGCAGATGCCGCGGCAACAGCCGCTCGAACATCGCCACCGGCCACGACTCGAGCGCCTCCGGCAACAAAGTGTGGTTGGTATAGGCGAACACGCGGGTCGTGATCAGCCAGCTTTCGTTCCACGACAAGCCGTGCTCATCGATCAGCAGGCGCATCAGTTCCGGAATCGCCACCGCCGGGTGCGTGTCGTTCAATTGGATCGCGATCGAGTCGGGCATGGAGGCGAGGCTGCGGCCCTCGCTGAGATGCGTCGCCAGGATGTCCTGCAGGCTGGCGCTGACGAAGAAATACTGCTGTTTGAGCCGCAGCTCCTTGCCCTGCGGCGTCGAATCGTCCGGATAGAGCACGCGCGACAGGTTTTTCGCCTCCACCTGCTCGCGCACGGCGGCCGCATAATCGCCGGCATTGAATGCATCGATGTGAAACGGCGTGATGGCGCGGCCGGACCAGAGCCGCAGATGATTGACGGTTGGACCGCGGTTCCCCGGGATCAACTGGTCGAATCCGATCGCGTAGATGTCGCTGGTGCCGACCCAGCGGCCCATATCGCCCGGCGCGGGCGTCTCCTCGGCCTGGATCCGTCCGCCGAAGCGCACGGTGAAACGCACGTTGCCGCGCGGTGTTTCCCACACGTTGCGCAGGCGCAGCCAGCTGCTGGCCACCTCGCGCTGCCCGCCGTCGGGCCCGATGACCTGCGTGAAGATGCCGTAGTCGTAGCGGATGCCGTAGCCCACGGCCGGGTATTGCAGCGTCGCCAGCGAATCCAGGAAGCATGCCGCGAGCCGGCCCAAGCCGCCGTTGCCGAGGCCAGGATCGACCTCCTGCGCCGCAATGTCGTCCAAATCGTGGCCCATGCCGCGCAAGGCCGCACGCGCTTCCTGCAGCAGGTCGCCGTCCAGGCAGGACAAGGCATTCACCAACGAGCGGCCCGGCAGATATTCGACCGAAAAATAGCATACGCGCTTCACGTGGGCATTCGCCACGCGGCGCTGCGTGGCCAGCCAGCGTAAGGTCAGCTCCTCGCGCACCGCGAGCGACAATGCGTCGTAAACATCCCGCGCACCGGCCGACTCCGGATTCTTGCCGAGAGTCCGGGTGAGGCGTTCCAGCAGGGCGGCGTGCAGCGTGCCGGGCTGCAAAGCGGCGTGCCGGCGGGTTGCAAACTGGGTATCTATCGAGCGCATGTTACGGGTTATTATAGGGTCGAACTTCAAGCGACGCCGGGCGAACCTCACAATGAGTGATTTAAATTGACTTCATCACCCTTGGCCGTCGGCGTCGACGTCGGCGGTTCATCCATCAAGTGCGCGCTGATCGACTTGGATAATGGAAGGTTCGCGAGCGAGCGATTCAGCACCCCGACCCCGGCGCAGGGCGCGACCGAAACCTTGCTGGCGGCGCTTGAGACCGTGGTGTCGAACGTTTCGGGCGATCATGCCGTGGGCCTGGCATTTCCCAGCGTGATACGCGACGGCATCGTGCGCACGGCGGCGAATCTCAACAAGGCCTGGATCGGCAAGCCGTTGGCGGCGCTGGCCGGTGAATATTTGCGGCGTCCCGTGATCGCGATCAACGATGCGGATGCGGCCGGCCTCGCCGAATTGCGTTATGGCGCCGCGCGCGGCGTGCCGGGCACCGTGCTCTTGTTGACTCTGGGCACGGGCATCGGCAGCGCGCTGTTCGTCGACGGCAAGCTCGTGCCGAACACGGAATTCGGCCACCTCCAGGTCGCCGGGCGCGAGGCGGAACTGCGCGCTTCCGGACGCGCGAAGGTCGACCAGCACTTGAGCTGGGAGGCGTGGACCGAGCAGCTGAGTCTGGTACTGAATGAAATGCACGCCTTGCTGTGGCCGGACCTCATCGTCCTCTGCGGCGGGATCACCGATGAACCCGAAAAATTTTTGGCCAAACTGCACTGCCCGGCGCGCTTGAGTATCGGGACCTTGCGCGCGGACGCCGGTATCGTCGGTGCGGCATTGGCCACGACCGTGGTGTGATCAGAGCCGCCGCGCATGCCGTGTTGTCGATGGCGCTGGCCGGCTGCGCCGCCACGTCGCTGCAACAGCAGCCGCCGGCCTCCCCCTCTGCCATTGCCGGTTCCGCCGCGGAGCAATCCTCCGCCCGGCCCTCCGCCGGCCCGCGCACGACCATGGTCGAACTCGCCACGTCCATGCTCGGTCAGCCCTATCGCTTCGGCGGTGCCGCGCCCGGCGGCTTCGACTGCAGCGGTCTGGTTGCGTATGCGGCAAACGGCGCGGGCGTTCGGGTGCCGCGCACCGCGCACGAACAGCTGCATGCGGGAACGCCGGTCGCGCGGAGCGAACTCAAGGCGGGCGATCTGGTCTTCATGCATCTCGCGCACAAGGAACTGCACGTCGGCATCGCCCTCGGCGGCGGACGTTTCATTCATGCGCCCTCCGCCGGCGGCCATGTGCGCATCGACTCGCTCGCGGCGGCCCCTTACTCGAGCGGCTTCGTGAGTGCGCGGCGCATCATCAGCGTGCAGTGAGTCGGCTATAGTGGGCCCGCCCCATTCCGTGCTTACAACCAACTCATCGAGGGTATGACATGAAGCTCTACTACGCTACCGGCACCTGCTCGCTTTCGCCGCATATTGTGCTGCTCGAAGCGGGGTTGCCCTACACGCTCGAAAAAATCGACTTCGCGACGAAGAAAACCTCGGCGGGGATCGACTATTTCACCATCAATTCCAAAGGTGCCGTACCGGCATTGCAGCTCGACGACGGCAACGTACTCACCGAGGGACCGGCCATCGTTCAGTACCTCGCGGACCAGAAGCCCGACAGCGGATTGGCGCCGCGTGCCGGAACCTTCGAACGCTATCGGTTGATGGAAATACTGAATTACATCACCTCGGAAGTGCACAAGGGATTCAGCCCGCTGTTCAATCCGAAGATATCGGCCGACTGGAGGGCTTCGGCGCAGGCCAACCTCGAGAAGAAATTCGATTGGTTATCCGGCTTCCTGAAAGACAAGACCTTCCTCATGGGAAATGCGTTTACGGTGGCGGATGCGTATTTGTTCACCGTCTTGAGCTGGACCCGGCCTGTGAAAATCGATCTTGAGCGATGGCCGGTGCTCAAGGCGTATCAGTCGCGCATTGCGCCGCGCCCCACGGTTCAACGAGCACTGAAGGAATCGGGCTTGCTGAAGTAGGGTTTTATCACCGATGGAACGCGAGCCCGAGCGTCATGCGACGTCCACCACCTCGCTTCCCACCGCCGCAAATTGCAAGGACGCCAGCCGCGCATACAAGGGACTGTGCAGCAACAGTTCCGCGTGCGTACCGACGGCGATCTTATGCCCGTGGTCCATCACCACGATGCGGTCCGCCTTGAGCACGGTGGCCAGCCGGTGCGCGATGATGATGGTGGTGCGGCCTTGCATGAGCTTCTCGAGCGCCTGCTGCACCAGGCGTTCGGATTCGGCATCCAAGGAACTGGTGGCCTCGTCCAACAGCAAGATCGGCGGATCCTTGAGGATGGCACGCGCCAGCGCGATCCGCTGCCGCTGTCCGCCCGACAGGCGCGTGCCGCGCTCGCCGAGGAAGGTGTCGTAGCCCTGCGGCAGCCTGCGCAAGAATTCATCGGCGGCCGCGGCCACCGCGGCTGCTTCGATCTCGGCGTCCGTGGCCGTCGGGCGGCCGTAGCGGATGTTCTCGCGCGCGCTCGCGCCGAACAGCACGGTCTCCTGCGGCACCAGGCCGATCTGCGCGCGGATGTCCTCCGGCCGTAAATCCGCCAGCCGCCGATCATCGATCAGAACTCTGCCCGAGTCGGGATCGTAGAATCGCAGCAGCAGCTGGAACGTCGTGCTCTTGCCGGCGCCCGACGGACCCACGAAGGCAATGGTTTCCCCCGGCACCACATCGAGGCTGAAATTGGCGAGCGCGGCGCTGCCGGGCCGCGACGGATAATGAAACGTGACGTTGTCGAAACGCATGGCGCCGCTGACTCGCGCCGGAAGTTCGAGGGGGTGCGGCGGAGCGCTGATGACGGGGCGCGCCTGCAGCAGCTCGCCCAGACGCTCCATGGCGCCCGCGGCGCGCTGCATCTCGCCCCACATCTCCGTGAGCGCAGCGGCGGAACTGCCGACGAAGCCGGCGTACAGCAAGAACTGAAAGAGTTGGCCGCCGGTCATCGTGCCCGCGAGCACTTGGCGCACGCCCAGCCATAGGACGATGGTGATGCCGGCAAACACCAGCGTGATGCCGATCGCCGTCAGCGACGCACGCACGCGGGTGCGCCGGATGGCGGCCGCGAAGCTGTCTTCCACGGCTTGGGCGTAGCGCTCGCTCTGCAGCCCCTCCAGGGTGAACGCCTGCACGGTTTGGATCGCGTTCAATGTCTCGCCCGCCAGGCCGCTGGTGTCGGCGATGCGATCCTGCGAGGCGCGCGACAGACTGCGCACGCGCCGGCCGATGACGATGAGGGGAACGACCACCACCGGAATCAGCACCAGCATGATGCCCATGAGTTTGGCGCTGGTGAGTCCCAGCATCACGAGGCCGCCGATCAAGCTCAAGGTAGACCGCAAGATGATCGATAAGTTGACGCCCGCGATCGCCTGCACCAGGGTGGTATCGGTGGTCAAGCGCGACAGCACTTCACCGACCCGGGTGGTCTCGTAGAACAAGGGATCCATGCGCACGACACGGCGGTAGACGGCCGCACGCAAATCCGCGACCACGCGTTCCCCCAGCCATGTCACCAGATAAAAGCGCAGCGCCGCAAATACGCCGAACACGACGGACGCGGCCAGGAAACCAAAGAGATAGCCATTGAGACTGCCGGAGTCCTTGGCGGCCACGACGTGGTCGATGAGCTGCCGCAGCGCCAACGGCAACGCCAGCATGGCGACCGACGCCACCAGCAACGCGCCGAGCGCGGCCCCCATCATGACCCGATAGGGCTTGAGGAACGGCAGCAGCGCGCGTAGCGGATTCAAGTTCTTGGCGCGGGGACGTTCGGCATTGCTACTCATGGCCGCCATGATCCCATAACGCCATCCGCACCGTGCATCCGCGCGGTGGCCGACGCCCATCGTTGCGCGCCGACAACATGGGCGAGTCCGGCCGAATTGCCTTTCGGACCGCGGGCCGCTATGGTGCCCGCTGCAGGGGAGTTGGTGCGCCGGTCGGCGTTGCGCGCATATTTGCAGGGTGCTACTGTCGACCGCAGTTATCTGACCATATAACTAATTTACCGGGGATACGATGTCAGTCCTTCGACCGCTTTTGAAAGAGCGCGTTTCTTGGCGAGTGTTGCTTTTACGCATGCTCATGGTAATTGCCGGCTGCTACGCCGCTGCCGTGTCGGGCGCCAACGCGGACGCCACCACCGAACCGGCCGCTACGGGCGCCCTCGAGGAAATCGTCGTGACGGCGACCCGCCGTGAGGAGAACATGAGCCGGGTGCCGATCAGCATCACGGCATTCAATCAGGACATGCTCGACACCAAAGGCATCAAAGATTTTTCGGACGTCGCCCGCTTCACGCCCGGCGTCTCGTTCGACACCAGCCAGACCAACCAGATTTCGATTCGCGGCATCAACTCGAGCGGCGGGTCGGGCACGACCGGGATCTACATCGACGATGTGCCGATTCAGGTGCGCGCGCTTGGCTTCAATTCCGATGATGCCCTGCTGAAGCTCTTCGATCTCGATCGCGTCGAAGTGCTGCGCGGTCCGCAGGGAACGCTGTTCGGCGCCGGTTCCGAAGGCGGCACGGTCCGCTACATCACGGTTCAGCCGAGTCTCACCAAGACCAGCGAGTACGCCAGGGCCGAGACCTCCTACACCGAGGGCGGCGCGCCCAGCTATGAAGCCGGCATCGCGGCGGGCACCCCGCTCATCGATGGCGTCTTGGGTGTGCGCGTCAGTGCCTGGTACCGGCGCGACGGCGGATGGATCGATCGCGTCGATCCGACCACGCTTGCGGTGGTGGACAAGAACGCGAATCGCGACGACACGTACGTATTGCGGGTCGCCGCACTATGGCAGCCGACCGATGCGCTGCGCATCACGCCCAGCGTCTTGTATCAGAACAGCCAACGCAACGACGTGACGATCTACTGGCCGGAATATTCGGATCCGAGCAAGGACCGCTACGTCAGCGCGAATCCCACGCCGCGCCCGGAGCCCGACAAGTTCTATCTGCCCGCGCTCAACATCCAGGCGGACCTGGGCTCCTCGGTCACCTTGATTTCAACGACCGCGTACTTCCACCGCGACGAAGTCAGCGGCTACGACGGGACCCTGTACAATCTCGGCTACTATCAGACGCTGGGAACCGTTGACTTTCCGCTGCTCGACGGCTCAGGGGTGCATCTGCCTCCGGGACTGCAGAATTACCGCGCGCCGGCCAGTGTGACCAACCAGCAGAGCAACGTCACGCAGGAGTTCCGGCTGCAGTCGACCGATCCCACCTCCCGTCTGTCATGGACCGTGGGGACGTTCTACTCTCTCGATCGCCAATACAGCCTCGAGGAAATCCATGATCCGATGGCCGATGCTTTTTTCAATCAGGAGCTCGGCGAGAACATCGCGACGTTTTTCGGCACCGCCCTAAACCCGGATGGCAGCTCGTATCTGCCGATGGGCGATTCCTATTTCAACCGCCTGGTGAGCCACGACCGCCAGATCGCCGGGTTTGGCGAAGCGAATTTCAAGCTGACGGATACCTTGAAGCTGACCGCCGGCGTGCGCGTCTCGAAGACCACGTACAACATCGAGAGCCTATCGGGTGGACCGCAGAACAGCGGGCCGCGGCCGGGCACGCAGCAGAACAGCGAGACTCCGGTCACGCCCAAAGCCGGCATCGAATGGCAGATGGACCCGAACAACTTGTACTACTTTACCTACGCCAAGGGGTTTCGCAGCGGCGGTGGCAATCCCTCCATCCCGTACGATCCGACCTATCAGAACCCCAATATCGGCTGCACCCAGGACTTCCTCAATTTCGGCATTCCTCATGCGCCGGCGACTTACAAGTCCGATTCCGTGAAGAGCTACGAGATAGGCGCCAAGAACAACATCGAGAATCGCGTGCGCCTTGCCAGCAGCATCTACTACATCCAGTGGAATAACATCCAGGGCAATGTCGTGCCGCCGATCTGCCAGATCCAATGGACCGACAACCTCGGCAACGCCGTTTCCAAGGGCTTTGACCTGCAAGCGGACTTTCAGGTGACCGACGCGCTCGCGATCGAATCAGCTTTCGGCTACACCGACGCGCGCTACACCAAGAATGCGTTCCCGAGCGGCGCGATCACCACCGGCCCGAACCCGCCGCTGCCGCTGGTGGTCACCGGCGATGCGGTCGCCGGGCCCAACGGCATCGGCACCGGCTACTCGATCCCGCCCTACTCCGTGACGATCGGCATGGAATACAAATTTCACGCGTTCGCCCACGAGTCGTTCGTGCGCGGGGACTACGAGTATCTCGCCGGAGACAAGTGGGTGCACCCCGCGCTCGATCCGGCCACGTCCTCCTATGATCCGACGGGCTTACCGACAGCGCGGCAGGCCTTCGCCTCGCTGCGGGCCGGCACCACCTTGGGCGGCTGGGGCGTGTCCTTCTTCGTGGATAATCTGACCGACACTCACACGATCCTGAACTACAACCATCAGACCAACGCGTACGACGTCAACGGCAACCTGCTGGCGAGCCCCGCATACCGGTTCATTTCTTATCGCCCGCGAACATTCGGCATCACGGCCACGTTCCGGCACTAAAGGTCACGCGCGCTGAGCGCCATGCGTGCGTGCTAGCGCACGCGCCGGTTGCGCCGGTTTTGGCACGATGCTACTGTCGGCAAGGAGTTATCTGACCATATAACTACCTTGCGGGGATGCCATGCCAGCCACGAGTTCGAAACCATTGAATCTGCTGGTTTCCGGGCGGATGTTGCTTTTACGCACTGTGATAGTCGCTGCTGGGGCATGCGCCGCAACCGCCGCCTATGCCAACGACGCGAGCGCCGCCGCAGAACCGGCTGCCGCGGGCGGACTCGAGGAAATAGTCGTCACCGCTACGCGGCGCGAGGAGGGCATCAGCAAGGTGCCGATCAGCATTACCGCCCTGTCGCAGGATGCGCTCGACCAGAGAGGTATCCGCGACCTCACCGAGCTGGTGCGCTTCACGCCGGGCGTCTCCATCGACACCACCGGCACCAATCAGATCTCGATCCGCGGGATTTCGTCGTCGGCCGGCGCGGGCACGACCGGCATCTACATCGACGACACGCCGATTCAAATGCGCGAGCTCGGCTTCAACCCCGACGAGACACTGCCAAAGACCTTCGATCTCGATCGTGTCGAGGTGCTGCGGGGTCCTCAGGGGACGCTGTTCGGGTCCGGTTCCGAGGGGGGCACGGTACGCTACATCATGACGCAGCCGAGCGTATCCCAGGAATCGACGTACGTGCGCAGCGAGGCTGCGTACACGCAATACGGCGCGCCGAGCGGCGAGGCGGGAATCGCGCACGGCGGCCCGCTCATCGACGGCACGCTCGGCTATCGCGCGAGCGTCTGGTATCGCTACGACGGTGGTTGGATCAACCGCGTCGACAACGCGGGCAGCATCACTGAGAGCAACGCCAACCACACCGGCACGACGGCGGCGCGCTTCGCCCTGCTCTGGCAACCGAATGATAGCGTGAAGGTCACGCCGAGCGTGATGTACCAGAACAAGCAGCAGCATGATCTCACGACGTACTGGCCCGCCTACTCCGATCCCGGGGCGGGCCGATTCAACAACGCGACGCCCGAGCTCATCCCGATTCCCGATGTGTACTACCTGCCGGCGATCAAGATACAGGTCGATTTTGCGCACCTGACTTTCATCTCGAACAGCTCGTACTACCATCGCAATGAAACCGACTCCTACCAGGGGACGGCTTTCGATCTCGCTTACTATCAGGCGATCGGCTGGCCGAACTCGCTGTATCCGGGGGCTCCCGCACTCGGCTGCGGTCCGGCATCGACGACGGCGATCGAGCCCTGCTCGTGGTATCCGCTGCTCGACGGGCGCGGCATTCACATGCCGCCCGGATTCGCGAACTACTCGACGCCGAACACCATGACCAACGATCAGCGTTCCTGGACGCAGGAGTTTCGACTGCAGTCGAGCGATCCCGATGCCCGCGTGAAGTGGACGGCGGGCGTGTTCTGGCAGCTTGCGCAGGAACTCAGCGTCGAGCAGCTCAAAGACCCGAACATCGACCAACTCTTCCAAGCACTCTACGGCGTGACACCGGACAGCATTTACGGCCAGTACTACTTCTGCAATGGGCAAGGCACACCGCAGCCCGCGGCGCTCCCTGTGCCGAACTGCGACGTTTACTACAACTACAACAAGAGCTATGACCGGCAGATCGCGGGCTTCGGCGAAGCCACGATCCGGCTCGTCGACGGATTGTCCGTGGTCGCCGGAGCACGCTACTCCAAGCTCGGCTTCTCGTTGGATCACTACTCGAACGGCTACGAGAACTACGGTCCTTTCCCCGCCGCCGGCAAACAATCGAACACCGCGTTCACGCCGCGTCTCGGTCTCAACTGGCAGGCAAATCCCGACAACCTGTTCTACTTCACGTATGCGAAGGGATTTCGGCCCGGCGGCTTCAACGCACCGTTGATTCCCGCGTGCGGACCGGGCCTCATCGCCGATGGGTTCACCAACGGCCAGGCGCCGCTCGGGTACGGACCGGACAATACTCAGAGCTTCGAGGTCGGATCGAAAAACAACTTCGACAACAAGTTCAAGATTGCGAGCAGCGTGTATTACATCCGGTGGAACGACATTCAACAGAACGTCTATATTGCCGGCAATTGCGGACTGCAGTTCACCGACAATCTCGGCACCGCCGTCGCGAAGGGCTTCGACCTACAGGCCCAGGCCGACCTCGGCAGCGGGCTCACCCTCGAATTCTCGGCGGGTTATACCGACGCCCGCTTCACCAAGGACTCGCTCAGCGGGCTCGCCCTCAAGGGCGAGGCCATCTCGGGCAACGCAGCGATCAATTACTCGCCGGGCACGAGCCCGCCTTGGTCGCTTGCCTTTGGCCCGCAATACGCCTTCAAGGCATTCGAGCATGACGCGTTCGTCCGCGTCGACTGGGAGTACACCAGCCGCAACCCGTGGCTCGCACCCGTGCAAGACCCGCGCAACAACAGTCAGTACGAATACGGATTCTCCTACACGCTGCCCGCCACCAGCTTCACTTCGGCGCGCGCCGGCGTGAAGTTCGGCGGATGGGAGATCTCGGCTTTCTGCGACAACCTGTTCAACGCGCACCCGGTGGTGAACTATGCGCAGGCACAGGGCGATGCATTCAACCCGGCCGGACCGCCGACGCCGCAGGAGAACGACTTCACGTTCCGCCCGCGCACCGTCGGCATCACGGCAACGCTTCACCTGTAGCTGCAAAACGCCCGGTGCGGCGCTGCAGAGACCTAAGCTACCGCGCGCGCCGACTCGACACCGCGCGCCGCCTGCAGGGCGGCAGCCAAAAGATCCAACCCCTCGCTGAGCACGGCATCGGGAATCGTCAGCGGCGCGAGCAGGCGCACCACGTTCGCTGCGGTACCGCAGGAGAGAAGGATCAAGCCTCGCTGCTCGGCGTGAGCCAGAACCGCCGCGGTGAGCTCGGCATCGGGCTCCTTGGTCTTAGGGTCTTTCACCAGTTCGAAGGCCACCATCGCGCCCAGGCCGCGCACTTCGCCGATGCACGGCAGTTCTTTGGCGAGCGCGAGCAGGCGCGTGCGCATTTTGTCCCCGACAGCTGCCGCTCTCTGGCACAGCCCCTCGGACTCGATCACATCGAGCACGGCGTGCGCCGCCGCGATGCTGATCGGATTGCCGCCGTACGTGCCGCCGAGACCGCCGGCGTGCGCCGCATCCATGATGGGCGCGCGCCCGGTCACCGCCGAGAGCGGGAAGCCGCCGCCCAATCCCTTCGCCATCGTGATCAAATCCGGCTCCACGCCCGAGTGCTCGATGGCGAACATCCTGCCGGTTCGGGCCATGCCGCTTTGCACTTCATCGGCGATCATGACGATGCCGTGCTCATCGCACAGGCGCCGCAGCGCCCGCAGGAAATCCACGGGCGCCACATTGAAGCCGCCCTCGCCCTGCACCGGTTCGATGATGATCGCTGCGACCGACTTCGGATCGACGTCGCCGTGAAATAGCCGGTCCAAATCGGCGAGCGCCGCCTCGGTGGTGATGCCCCGAAAGGGTTGCGGAAATTCCGCGTGATAAACCTCGGCGGGAAACGGGCCGAAACCGCGCTTGTACGGCATGACCTTGCCCGTGAGCGCCATCGTCATGAGCGTGCGGCCATGAAAGCCGCCGGAAAAGGCGATCACCGCGGAACGCTTGGTGTGGTAGCGCGCGATCTTGACGGCGTTCTCGACCGCCTCGGCGCCGGAATTCAAAAACAGGGTTTTCTTCGCGAAGTCGCCGGGCGCCAGCGCATTCAACCGCTCGGCCAGCCGCACGTAGGACTCGTACGGCGACACATGGAAACAGGTGTGCGCGAAAGCCTGCGCTTGTTGCGCCACGGCCTCCATGACGCGGGGATGGCGATGGCCGGTGTTGAGCACCGCGATTCCCGCCGCAAAATCGATGAAGCGGCGCCCATCGACGTCCCACAGCTCGGCATTTTCCGCCTTGGCGACGTAGATCCCACGGCTGCTCACACCGGCGGGCACGGCAGCCGCCTTGCGCGCCTTGAGTTCGGCTGATTTCGACATGACGGTCCCCTTTGATGGCGTAGCCAAGAGCGGGAACGGTATCATTGGCCGGTAATTTGAGCAAAAGGATGGGCATGGCCAATAGTTTGCTACCGACGGTCGCGGGCGGAACGCTCAACGTGAGCATTTTGCGTTCGACCGCGGACAGCCAGGTGGCGAAGGACGACCGGGTGGCGGTCGAAGCGCCGCTCGAGTTCCTGCTGCATCATCCGGCGCTCGGCCTCGAACCCATGTCGTTCGGCACCACCATGCGCACGCCGGGCGACGATGAAAGCCTGGCGGCCGGCTTGCTCTACGGCGAGGGCATCGTCAATCAAGCCGCCGACATCGATGCCATCGAGTCGAGCACCCGGCGGCCGAACGTCGTCAACGTGCGTTTGCACTCCTCGGTGCAGATCGTGCCCAACACGCCGTCGCGCCTGTTTTCAGCCGGCTCGAGCTGCGGTGTGTGCGGCACCACGGGACTCGACGCCGCCATTGCGCGCGCCGCCGCCACGCACATCCCCGACACCGGGCACGCCGCGCTGTCGCTGCTGCTGCGCCTGCCGAACCGGATGCGCGCGGCGCAGTCGAAGTTCGGCGACACCGGCGGCGTCCACGCCTCCGCGCTGTTCGATTTTTCGGGAGAGTTGCTCGACATCGCAGAGGATGTGGGCCGCCACAACGCCTTCGACAAGCTGGTGGGGATGAGCCTCATGTCGGGCGCCCTGCCGCTCGCCAATCGCATCGTGGTTTTGAGCGGCCGCGCCAGCTTCGAGCTCGTGCAAAAGGCGATCCGCGCCGGCGTGAGCGTGCTTGCCGCGATCGGCGCGCCGTCCAGTCTCGCGGTCAATCTTGCGGTGACGTCCGGCTTGACGCTGGTTGGATTCCTGCGCGAGGCGCACTGCAATGTGTATTCGTATCCAGAGCGATTGACGCTCGACCCACCCGCAGCGCACCGATGATCATCGGGTAGCTCGCGGCACACGGCGAGGTCAGCGAGGCGTGAATCGCCGCAATGAAATCACGCCATTGCCGGTGATTGGAGAACGTGCGCCGCACCTGAAACAGGCGCGTCATGACGAGCGTCGCGACAGCAGGAAGCCGGCGGCCAAGCCCAGCAGAGCGACCACGGCGAGCGCGGACCAAGGCCGCTCGCGTACATAGTCGTCGGCCGCCTGCGCCGTATCCCGGGCTCTGGCGAGCCAGGAATCGACCAAATCGACGGTCGGCTCGGTCACCGCCGCCAAGGCACCCGACGCACTCGCCGCCCCAAGACCGCCCACGTGCAAATCCCTTTTCTGCTCGACCGAGCTGGTGGGGGCGGTCAACATCGCGGGATCTCCTAACCTAAGTGAAGAATCTTTGCACCCGAATGTGCCAGGCAACCACCTCGCTCACCATCGGGGGCAGCCCGCGCCGTGGCGTAGGATTCCGCCCACGGCGCCGCGTAGCGACACTCAGTTAACCTGGTAACCCCGGCCCTGCAGACACGCCGACATGGCGCGGTCGTAATTGCCGCGCGCCGCATCGGCATTGGGCCCTGCCCCGCCGCCGGGCTGGGTCGGGTCAAAGCCGGTTTGCCCCTTGGCCCAGTTGTGACACTCGAATTGGTCCGCGGCCTGCTGCTCCTTGCTCTGACCGTTTTTCGGGTAAATCATCAGTCCGCCCTGCGGCGCGCTGTCGGGAGGCGACGACGGAGCGTCGGCATCCGGCGGGGGGTCTACCACGGCGTAGCCGTTTTGGTCGGGCTGCCAGGAGTAGTACACGTTGTCCGCATAGTAGTAGGGCACCCCGCCGAACCAAACGGTGGAGTAGTAAGGCGGCAATACCGAGATCACGAGGCCGGGAGGCGGCACGACCACGACGAAGCCCGGTCCGCGCGGCGCATACCAAATGCCGCCGCTGAAATAGTAGCGGCTGCCGCCGCGATAGTACGGCCGATACCCCTCGGGCAGGAAAGGCCGCACCGTACCCACCGGCGGGTAATAGCGGCCATGGTTGTAGCGGCTATCGAGCATCTGGCCGCGCCCGTCGAATGACGGCCGCGCCGCCCCCGGCCGCGGTCCGCCCCGCTCCGGCCCGGGACCGCGTGCTTCAGCGCGCGGCTCGGCGCGGGCTCGATCGTGTTCGTCGGCGTTCGCAGTCGAGCCTACTTGCACGGCCATCAAGAGCAGTCCCGCTATCGCGGCGAGTTTCAGTGCTGGGCTCATGTAACGGTATAACCTCGTCCCGTCAGGCACGCACCGAGCGCCCGCCGATACGAATCGCCTCGCGCCCGCCCCGCAGCCGCGCTTTGATTGATCTGCGCCTGAGTCTGCTGCGCTTGCGCCTGCGCGTTGGCATCGGCAGCCGATCCTACGATGGCGCCGGTGGCGCCGCCCAAAACCAAACCGGCGCCGGCATTGCGGGGCCCGGCGATGATGGAACCGATGATGGCGCCGCCGATCGCGCCGGCCACCGTGCCCGAACCCGGTGGATTGGCGGGCTGCACGACCACGCGCTCGTACGGGCTGGCATCCGCACGGCTGGGATCAACGCCGGTTTGCTGGACTGCCCACACGTGGCATTCGTAGCGGTCACGATCGGTTTGCTCCGCACTCTGACCATTGGCCGGATAGACGAACACGCGCTGCGGCGGGGGCGCCGGCACGGCATAGGTACGGGGCGGCGGTGTTACGCACGCCGCCAAAAGCACCGTTACCCCGACAGCCAAGCCGAGACGCAGCCCAGTGAGTGACCAGGGTGAGATATGTGACAATTTCATGGCTCCAATCCTTGTTTCCTAACGCATCAACGCGAAAGTCCTGCTTCAGTTGACAGCGAAAAGCCCCTCAAGTTCGCATGGGCGTCCGGATGGGCTACTTCCCAGGCTTACGAAACTTTAATATGAACTGATCGGTCTTGCCCCGCACCGCGGGGTCGAACACTTTCAGCGTGTGTTTGTCGCCGGGCTGCGCCAATAGATTGCTGCTTCCCACGAACACGAAACCCGCCGCCAGGACCTCCTTTTTCACGGCTTCCGGGTCGATCCGGTGCAGGGTCTTGGTATCGCGGCCGCCCGACCCAGACTCCGCGGTGTGGTCGAGGATGAGATAGATACCGCCGGGCTTCAAATCATCGAACACCATTTTATTGAATATCCCCACATCCAGCCCGGGCAGATTGTGCAGGTCATGGTAGTTCTGCGAGGTCCACACCAGATCGACCGGCGACGGCACGCCGAGTTGGCTGAACGGCTCGACCACGACGCTGACATTGGCATAGTTCGGATCGGCGGCAATGGCCTTCACGCGCGCCGCAAAATCCGGCGCGTCCGCCGGCGCATCCGGAGAGCGCGCGGGCACCAGCGCATAGACGTGTCCGGAACTGCCGACCGCCTTGCTGAAGAGGCGCGTGAAGTAGCCGCCGCCCGGCAACAATTCGGCAACCTGCGCGCCCGGCTTGACGCCGGTAAACGCCAGCGTCTCCCCGGGTTTGCGGTCCGCATCCCGTTGCTTGTCGGCGTCGGGCCGACTGGGATCGGCAATTGCCGCCGCGATATTGTCGGGAATGGAGGCGGCGCTCGCGCCGTGCGCGGCGAGCGTCATGGCGGCGGTCAAAGCGGCCGCGAGAATCAGCGGGTAGCGAATCATGACAACTCTCCGTTTTAAGTATTGCCGCATTCTACACTCGGCGCGGCGTGTTTAGACTGCTCCTGCCGCAGCGGCGGCGTATCATCGGAGGTCACCTTGGCCGCAGGTTCAACGCATGAGTTTGAGTGTCTTCGATATCTTCAAAATCGGCATCGGTCCATCGAGCTCACACACCATGGGCCCGATGAACGCGGCGCGCAGCTTCGTCGTGCTGCTGGCGGCGCGCGAGTTGCTGTCGAGCACGACCCAGGTGTCGGCGCAGCTCTACGGCTCGCTGGCATTGACCGGCCGCGGACACTGCACCGATCGCGCCATTCTTCTCGGCTTGGAAGGCATGAGCCCGGATACGATCGACGCCGCAGCGGCCGACGCGGCGCTCAAAAGGATACGCAACGACGGACGTATC
>Ga0210394_10003185_pt1 | contig 21086 bp, 13 predicted proteins | sample IncBWC12MmetaG_FD_160121 | JGI IMG/M metagenome (GOLD analysis project Ga0210394, IMG submission 160121) | Forest soil microbial communities from Barre Woods Harvard Forest LTER site, Petersham, Massachusetts, United States - Inc-BW-C-12-M | ecosystem: Environmental > Terrestrial > Soil >...
ACGAGGACAGACTTAACGTGGCGTCAACTTCCAAAACGGCACCTAACCGCGGGGCCATTCATCCGTTTGATAGGAAGCACAGCACGGACACGGGTGACTATCTCAGTCCGGAAGAACTCGTCACCGGTCAGAAGCACGACGCGCTCAACTATGGCTATTCGGCGATTGCGCCTTCGGTGTTTCGCGAGGCGTGCCGTCGCTGGCGCGACACCTTACCCGCTGTGGCTGGGCGCATCGAAGCGTACAACTTCGTTGACGTGGGCGCCGGCAAGGGAAGGGCGCTGCTGCTCGCGGCGAACCTTCCATTTCGTAAAATCATCGGCGTCGAACTTAATCCCGCGCTGGCGCAGATTGCGCAGCAAAATGTTGCGCACTGGCGCCGCGCCGCGCGATCCCGATTCAACATCCGCGTGGTCCAGGAAGACGCTTTGAATTTCCGATGGCCGGGGTCTCCTCTCCTCGTTTATCTCTACAATCCGTTCGATTGCTCACTCATCGTACAACTCGCGGAGAATCTGTCGGCGATACGCGCGGCCGGTTCCGGGCTGATCGATGTCCTGTACGTGAATCCTACCTGCACGGACGTGCTGACCTCGACCGGGGCATTCTCCCGCCTCTGGACGGCGCGAATTCAAATGGACGAAGCCGATCAGAAGGCCGATCCGTACGGCACGTCCACCGACCTCGTCTCGTTATTTCGCAGCACTCGATGATTTTCTCTGTGACCTCTGTGCCCTCTGTGGTGAAGCCTTTCAAGCCCGACACGGAGGACACAGAGAAATTCGGAGAGCCACAGACAATCCCCAGTCCCCCCGCTTGGTTGCCTTGGAATGCGCGTCGTATACTGGACCGCCCGAGAGACTGCGATGGCGCCATTCGAACGAATCATCTGGATCGTGCTGGACAGTGTTGGGATCGGCGCGTTGCCCGATGCGGCGGACTACGACGACGTGGGCCGAAACACGCTCGGACACATCGCTAAATCGCGCCCGCTGGCGTTGCCGAGCCTTGTGAGCCTCGGACTCGCGAACATAGCTCCGCTCGATCATCTCGCGCCTTCCGCGCGTCCTGAAGGCTGCTACGGTAAAGGCGCCACGCACTCGCCCGGGAAAGACACGACCACCGGACACTGGGAAATGGCCGGCATCTGGCTGCCGCGGGCGTTTCCGGTATACAAGCACGGTTTCCCGCGAGAATTGATGGACCAATTCGAACGCGCCATCGGCCGCAAGACGATCGGCAACAAGCCCGCCTCCGGCACGGAAATCATCAAGGAACTGGGCGAGGAGCATGTTCGAACGGGATTCCCGATTGTCTACACCTCGGGCGACAGCGTATTTCAAATTGCCACGCACGAGGACGTGATCCCCATCGCCGAGCTGTACCGCATGTGCGAAATCGCGCGGAAAATGCTGGTCGGGCCGAACGAAGTCGGCCGCGTGATCGCGCGGCCTTTCACCGGCCCGCCGGGAAATTTCCGCCGGACCGAGCGGCGCCACGACTACGCCGTCGAACCGCCGAGGCCGATGCTGATGGACGTCCTCGTCGAAAGAAAAATTCCGATTTTTGGCATCGGCAAAATTCACGACATTTACAACGGCCGCGGCGTCTCGGACTACGTCACCACGAAAAACAACGTGGACGGAATGCAGAAGCTGCGCGCCGCGCTGGCGAGCCGGAAAGCCGGCCTTGTCTTCGCGAACCTCGTCGATTTCGACATGCTCTACGGGCATCGCAAGGACGTCGAGGGATTTGCGAAATCGCTCGAGGAGTTCGACGCGCTGCTCAGGCCTTTGCTAAAGGCGATGGCGCCGCGGGACCTGCTGATGATCACCGCCGATCACGGCTGCGATCCCGATCCGGCGTGGCCGACGACCGATCACTCGCGCGAGTATGTTCCCATCCTCGCGTACAGCCCCGCGGGGAAGCGCGGCGTCAACCTGGGTATTCGCGACACGCTCTCCGACATGGGGCAAACGATCGCCGAGAATTTTGGCGGAGTAATCCCGCACGGAAAAAGCTTTCTGCCTGAAATTTCCAATTGATGGATTGAGTCGGCTAATTCTGGAACTTGTCATTCCGACCGAAGCGAGGAATCTCTCTGTTTCAGCGTCTAAACCGAAGAGAGATTCCTCGCTTCGCTCAGAATGACAAAACGAAGCTTGTCGCCAGATTCTTGTCGCGTTTAGTTGCCGGAGGATGGTCCACGGGGCGCGTAGTAGCCGGTTCGAGTGCGCACGGAAAGCTTGCCGGCGCCGCGCGGCGGAACCACCTGGACCGCCACGGTGCGGAACGAGCCATCCCGGGCGGCGTTGGTTGGGTAATACGCGAGCGTGTACTGATTGCGGATGTCGTGGGCGATTTGAGTGCAAATCGCTTCCGTATCGTCAGCGGTTTCCGGGAAAAACGCCAGACCGCCGGTGGCGATCGCCAGTTCGCTGAGCGCCGTACGCGCCTTCTTCATGGCGCGATGGTCGTGCTTGATGTCGTCGTCGCTGAAGACTCCCACGGCGTAAATCACGGCGTCGGCGCGCTGCGCCTGCTCGACAGCGTTCTCGAGCGTGTGCCGGCTGGCGTTGTCTTCGCCATCGGTCACGACCAGAAGAATTTTCTTGTCGCGCGTGCCTTTTTTCAGGTGATCGAGCGAGCCGATCACCGCATCGTACAGGGCCGTGCTGCCGCGCGCGTCAATACGCTCGAGCGCGCTTCTCATTTCCCCGAGGTCGCTCGTGAAATCGTGCTCCGTGTCCAGGTAGTAGTCGTCGTTGAAGTTGACGACGAATCCCTCGTCCGCCGCGTTGGAGGTCTTGACGAATGTAATCGCCGCCGCATTCACCTGCGGCCGCTTCGTTCTCATGCTGCCGCTGTTGTCCACGATCAGGCCGAAGCTGACGGGAACGTCTTCCTGCTTGAAGACGGACAGCTTCTGCTCGACTTTGTCCTCCAGGACCTTGAAGTTGTCCTCTACCAGTCCGGGGACGAACACGCTGCGGTCATTCAGCACGGAAACGTGCAGAACGACCAGGTTGGTTTGCGACTTGATCCGAAAAGCGTCATCCGAAGGCGACGATTGCGCGGATGGAGGCGCGGGCGGCTTCGAGCTGGGAGAAATGGGCGCTTGCTGCTGCGCGGACGCTCCGCCGGCGAGAAGCACGCCAGTCACGGTGAGAAGCGATAGGATCAGAAGGACAGAAACGCGGCCGCAGCTATTGCGTCGGAGCGTAGTAGCCGGTTTTGGCGAAGACGTTGAGGGGAGGAAGTCCCTTGGGGGGCCGCATTTTGACCCTGATCTTTCGCCAAGCGCCATTGCGGTGCGCGTTGCTCGATTTATATCCGATGACATATTGGTTTCGGAGCTCCATTCCGATCTTCGCGGCGATATCGGGCAACTCGCCCAGGTTCCCCACCGGAAACACGCGGCCTCCGGTCATTTCGGTCATCTCAGAGAGCAGCGAGGGACCTTCCAGTTCCTCGGTCGTTCGAGAACGTATGCCGATCGGATCGAAGATGCCAATCGCGTACAGTTGGCAGTCGGCTTCCTTCAGGAAGCTCTTAACGTCGTTCTCATTGTACCTGCTGTGATTATCGCCTCCATCGGATATGATGAGCAAGGCCCGCTTGCCGTTGTGTGCACCCCTCATCTGGCTCAAGCCCAGATAAACCGCATCGAGAAGGGCGGTGCGGCCGCGCGAGGAGGTGAACATCATCCGGTTTTGCAGTTCGTCGACGCTGCTGGTAAACCCGCTGGTGAGTTCGGCTCGGTCGTTGAAACTGACAAGGAAAAACTGATCCCGCGGATTCGCGGTGCGCATGAATTCCACGGCGGCCTCGCGGGCCTTCTCCACTTTGTCGGACATGCTCCCGCTCATGTCAAAGACCAGGCCGATCGAAACGGGAACGTCCTCGCTCGAAAGCGTCTGAACTTCCTGCTCGATGCCGTCTTCATACACACGAAAATGCTCTTTCTCGAGTCCGGTGACGAGCCGGTCCAATGGGTCCGTGACGGTGACATTGACCAGCGTCATGTCGATGTCCGATTTGATCAGTGGTCCCGAATTGAGGATTGGCCCGGGAACTTCCTTGAGCGGTTGAACGGGGCCTTGCGACTGACTGGGTGCGGCGCGGGGAACTAAGGCGCAGACAACCATAGCAACAACACCGAGTGAAACGAGGTTTCGTCCTGCCATCACCGCGACTCCTACACTGGCCGAGCAGCCGGGGCGGTTACGGCTCGTTCCGACATCGCAACCTGCGAGGCATTTTACCACCGGAATTAAACCGCGCAAGACCTAGATTCCTATTTGACAATTAATTTACCAATAGATTCGAACAAAACTCGTGGTACTCCTTGCGCTACCGCAAATGCCGCTTTCGTCCAGACACTGTGATAGGATTTTTCCGTTCCGGCGACCGGGGTGTCGATCGGCACGCAGGAGAAATTCTTTATGGCCATCGCCGTAATTCCTTCGCGCTACTCCGCCACCCGCTTGCCGGGCAAGCCGCTGGTCTCGCTTGCGGGCAAGCCGATGATCCAGCGCGTGTGGGAAAGGACGCGGCAGGCCACGCGAATCAGCCGCGTCCTGATTGCCACCGACGACGAGCGGATTCGGACGGCAGCGGCCGCCTTCGGCGCGGAGTCGGTGATGACGCGCTCCGAACACCGTTCCGGCACGGAGCGCGTGGCCGAGGTGGCTGTGGGGATTCCCGGCGCCGGAGAAGAAGTCTTTGTGAACGTGCAGGGCGATGAGCCGCTCGTCGAGCCGGAAGCGATTGATACGCTGGTGGAGGCGATCGAGTCCGAGGACGGCGTTTCCGTGGCCACGCTCATGGTGCCGATCGCCAATCCCTCAGACATCATGGACCCGAACGTCGTGAAGGTCGTTCTCGATTTCGACGGCAACGCGCTTTATTTTTCGCGCGCGCCCATTCCCTGGGTGCGCGACCGCGACGCCCCGGTGCATGTGCGGCACATGAAGCACCTCGGGCTGTACGCGTTCCGGCGCTCCGCGCTGCTCGATTTTCCGACGCTGCCGGTGGGAGATCTCGAGCGCATCGAGCAGCTCGAGCAGCTGCGCTGGATGGAGAACGGCTACAAGATTCGCGTGGCGGAGACGCAGCATGATTCCGTCAGCGTGGATGTGCCGGAGGACGTTGCGCGCGTGGAGAGGTTGCTTGGCAAATCGCGCTCGGCGTGAGTCAGGCGTCGAGGGGAGTTTTTTCTAATATCGGTGGAGAAGTGTCCCGGAGCCGAATGTGAATGATGGGACCTGTCCCATAAATACTTCGGTTCCCACAAGATATACTTGGGCGGAATTCACGATGTACGCGGCGTAGATTAGCGGGCCAGAATAGATCGTGAGGATCGCGCGCCCGTTCGCGGCGGGAGCTGTGTAGAAGCCTCCGTTTACGAACTCTTGAGGATAGATCGTCCCTCCAATGTTGAGGTCAAGGATGCTCACCGGGTTGCCTGCCGCGACGCCAGGGATCGCCCCCGCCCCGTCGGTGGCGATCTGACCCGTGATGACTACCACGGACGATCCAAAAACCTGGCTGGTCGCCATCGCATAATCGCCTTTGATGGAAGCCAGCGTGAACGCCGCACTTTGCTGCAGAGTGAAGTTTCCGTCGCTGGCTATTCCCGAATCCGTTTCCTGGACCACGGCGGTTGTGTTGTTTCCCACTGGGCCCAAATAGAACACTAGGTTGTACGTCCGCGCCGCGGTGGCAAACGTGATCGTCCCTCGCCCGTTCGATTCCACCGTATATTTCCCGGCTTTTCCGGGGCATGTCGGGTCCGACAAAGGCAGCGGCGAGAATGAGAAATCGCTGCTTACCGTGCCAGTGGAGTTTTCATCCAAGACTCCGGAATTGGCGGTGAAGCAGCCAGCTCCGTTGGCGGAAAAACTGCCAGCCGTTGCAATCGCTCCGGCAGGACCTGATCCAGCCAGAAGAAATGCGTAATTACCGTTAATAGCGGCGACGTCAAAAGTGGCGTTGGGCGCCTGCTCGGTAGTGAATCCCGCAACCTGCAACGCACTGGTGGCTCCCACGAACTCTGCCCGGCCGCGGGAGACGACGTAAAAATCTAGGACGTAGGACGGGCCCGCGAGGCAAGTCTGAGGGTCAATGGTATTGAACGTCAGCGTGCCGCGTCCATTCGAGCTCACTACATAAGAGGAGACCGGAGGGGGTGGCGGCGTAGTAGCGGGCGATGGCAGAGTGCACGTGGTCCTGCTTCCATAGATTTCAGGTGTGCTTAACGTTCCGCCGTCGTTGATGTCGATGGACGCGCTCGCGATATTCCCCGCGCCATCCGCGGTGAATTCGCCAATCTGCGAAAGCGCGTTCGATCCCTGGACGCCAGAGAAATCAAAAACGTAAGTCCCATTCAGAGCCGAAAGCGGTGTGCCTGCAAAGGTCGAAGCGTCCTGCGCATTTGCCTGCCCCGACGCCGTTCCCGTGGAGTCGAAACCATTCATCTGCATCTGAGTGCCATTTACAAGGACGAAGGCGAACATGGCGGGCGTGAGACCGTCGTTGAATTGCAGGGTTCCGCGGCCATCGGTGGCGACTGTGTAAGTGCCCGTCGTGGAGATCGGATTTGCAGCCGTGCTCGAAGTGGCATTCACATCCTCCAACACATTGCTCAAATTTCCGGCGCCGTCTGCCGTAAAGCTTCCGGCCCTGAAAAAATGGCCGGCGGCGTTGCTACCGGACAGAGAAAAGGCAAACTGCCCCTGTAAGGACGAAATGGAGTATCCCGCAATCGTGACGTCCAACGCCGCGGTGGAAGTAGGGGAATCGGCTGCGCTGGCAATCACCGTGACGGTCTGGCCCACAGGCGGCGTAGCCGGCGGGCTGTAGACGCCGCTCGCACTGATCGTGCCGAGGATCGCGTTTCCTCCCGGCGCCCCGAGCCCTCCGACCGGCGCCACGGACCAGAGAATCGTGTTGGTCGACCCGCCGGTTTCGGTCGCGCTGAAAGTCAGAGTGTTGGCCGAGCCGGATTTAACCAGCGTATCACAGGCGGGAGGAAGGGGAGAGGAACTGGTGCAGGACAACGAAAAGGTTGTCGCGGGTGAAGTCAAGGTCACCGTGGGGGCGGGTGTGATGGTGACCGTGGAGGCTGCCGAGACCTTCTGATCTTCAAAAGAAACGGCGGTTACGGTCACGGTGTTCGGCGAAGGAACCGAGACCGGGGCATGATAGAGGCCGTTGGAATCGATTCGGCCCGCTGTATCGCTGCCGCCTTGAGTGCCGTTCACCTGCCAAATGGCGATCGAATTCGTGCCGCCCTGAATGGAGACCTGAAACTGCTGTGTCGTTACGACGTTCACGGACACCGTGGCCGGAGAAATCGTGACGCTGATGTTCGTGACCGGGTCGGTGCAGGTGGACGTTGAACTCGTGCTGGTCGTGCTCGCAGTGGTGGTCGTGCAGGTGACCGCCGTGCTGGCGGGCGCCGCTCCGCAGGAAGTCAGCGCGAGGCCGGCGACAAGCGCGAGCACCGGCGCCAGCAATGGCCCAAGCATTCGACCGAGGCGATTCACCGCGCCTCTCTTGCCGCTGATCGAGATTCGCAACAGGCGCCGTCCCGTTTCAATCCTGAGTTCCCGGATGCAAAATAACTTTCCAATCTCAAATTTGAAGTTTCAAATTTCACGTTGATTGATCTCAAATTTCAAATCCAAAATCTCAGACTAAGCGGGCGCCGAAGAAGATTCGCGTTCTACACCGCGCCCACCTCTAAAACTGATTGCTGAGCACACCGACCGTCGATCCCGCCGGGGACGGGTCCACTTCGAGGACGTAGAACAGCGTCGGACTGACCATGTACAACACCAGGTTTGGAGTCGTCGTAAGGTGCGCTGTTCCGCGCAATGTGCCCGTCGGAGAGGAATCCGCGGCGTAGGTGCCCGAATTCGCCACTCCCGTTTGCGTTGTGCCGTCGTTATTGATGTCGAACGAACTGCTCTTCCAGTTCCCGACGCCGTCCGCCGTGAGCTGGCCGACGATATCTTCGATCAGGCCCGCTGCGCCGGCGGTGCTGGTTCCGGCGAGTTGCAGTGCATAGCTGCCGCTCAACGTCGAGCTGGTGGTTGAGGTTGAGTTCACGAACGGGCCGCCCTGCGAAGGAACGAGCAGGCCGTGGGCGACGGTTCCGGAATCGGTTTCCTGGAGCACGGCGCTCGACGGCGAAATCATGTAGAAAACGTACGTGCGGCTGCCGATCGACAGCGTGCCTCTTCCGCATCCGTCCGGATCTATTGCGAAAGTTCCGCTCAGACTTGCAACCTGTGACGAGATCGTGCCGCCGCTGTTTTCATCGAGCGATCCGGTGCCGACTGCACCCGTCGTACCGTTGTTCGACGCGGTGAAGCTGCCAACGTCCCCGACGACCACTCCTCCCGAAGTTGCCCCGGTGGTTTGCAGCACCGTTGCGCCGTTTAGGGCATTGACACCCCATCCGCATGTAGGGCTTATTTCCTGCTTGTACGCGTCGCCGACCAAAATCGAGTCCGGCGTTGTTCCCGTGGATGGTTGATCGATTTCGATGAATTTCGCGCGGCTGGTCGAGATCGGATAAAAGCTGAACGAAAGCCCGTTCAGCGTAATCGTGCCCCTGAAATTCGAACTGATTGTGTAGGTGGATGCGGGCAGGGCGACCGGCCCGCCCGCACCGGTATCCGTCTCGCCGGGCGACTTTGGCGTCGTCGTGCTGCCCGCGGCGATGGACTGGAAACCATTGGACGAAAAATCGCCCACGACAGATTCAGCGGAGGTGGTGGTTGAAACACCCGCGAAATTAAACGAGTAGGCGCCGGACAAAACTTGATTCGCGTTCGTGAAATGACCGATCGATGAATCCTGCAAGAGCATTTCGCCGCCGGCAATCGTCACCGCGGAAGTTGCCGACGGAGGGCTGAATTCGATGATCTGCACCTGTTGGGGAGAAGCGACGACAATCCGGAAAAACGCCGTCGCGGACGATGACCCGGATGGGCAAGGAGAACTGGTGCCTTCGCAGAATTGCATCGTGCCGCGGCCATCGGGTCCCACCGAATAGGAACCCGTGAAGCTGCGCAGTTGAGTGACGATGTTGGGCGTTCCACCCTGATTCGTATCTTCCAATCCGCCGTTGATCACGCCGCCGCCCGCGGAGAAGCTTCCCACGCGCGCCCAAAACGCACCGGAGGGCGGCCCGAGCCTGCCGCTGGCACTGAAAACGTAGTTGCCGCTGAGGACCGAGCTGCCAAAGACGACGGTGGCCGTGACGCTCTTGGTAATCGTCGAAACAGACTGCGACGTGGCGGTGATGGTGACCATTTGTCCCGGCGGCGGCACGAACGGAGCCGTGTAAATTCCCTGTGAGGAGACGCTGCCCACGTTTCCGGCGAGGCCACTCGTCGCATTCGCCACGGTCCAGTTAACGGCTACCGTTGCGCCAGTGGACGCCGTCGCTGTACACGCCAGCTGATTGTTGGACGCTACCACGGACGAAGCCAGTTGTGTGTTCGGATCCACGCAGGTGACAGCGGTGATTGCCGTAGCCGCTTCGATCGTCAGATTTTGCGTCGCAGTCAGCGTCGATTGCACCTGGGACGTTGCGGTGACGGTCACGACGTTGTTGGTCGGCACCGTCGATGGCGCCGTGTACAACCCGCCGCTGCTGATTGAGCCGTTTCCCGTCCCGCTGATGCTCCAATTGACCAGCGTGCTGCTCAGGTTCTGGACATTGGCCGTGCATTGCGAAGTAGTCAGGACCGTCACATCGGAAGGGACGCAGGAAACCGTGATCGTCGGGCTTACCGCAGTGGTGGTGGAGCCGCAGGAACTGAGGAAGGCCAACGCCGCCGCGAGTCCGAAAGAAAAGAGTACATATCCGCAACGCGATTGAATTCTTTCCAAGTGGAGCTTCAGCTCAGACACTAGAAATCCCCCCGCCCGCACTACGATGATTTTTCCGAGGAAGGCGTGAATGCCTTCCGACTGCCACGCCTCGGCCGCATGGATGCGGGCCGACGCTGCAAATTAGTATCCTTGAGGTCCGCGCAATTCGTGATCGGCGTCCGCCCCTGAGAACTTTTATCCCGCCGCCGGGCTTCGGTTCTACCGCAGGAGTACCACGCACCGGCACACCCGCAACCAGCCTCGCGGCAATCCGTTAGACAAACTGGTCAGAGTTGCTTTCCCCGCAAGGCATAGATGCAGCGCCGCTTCCATGTGTCGCCTGCAGAAAAGCGGAACGAAACAATAGACCGTTGCCCACCTATAAAGTCAAGAGGAATTTACACTTTGCAGGGTTTTTCGACTCGATTTCGGGCGTCAAAATCCACGTCGAGCCTTGCGTTTGGATTTCAAAAACTCAACACGCTCAACACGAAGGATACGGAAAAACCGGAGAGCGCCACTCGCGAACGCGGGCGCGACCGGTCGCGTTCATCATATTTTTGCATTCCTGTAACCGGGCGGAAACGGAGGACTTTCACAGTACGGGCGCTTGCGCCTGCCCTCTGCGTTCCCCCGAGCGGCGGCTATCCTAAACTTTTCGATTGAGAAAGGTGACAGACATGCTTAAGAAAGCCGCAGCCCTGGGGCTCGCCTTCGCGATGATCGCCGCCCCCATGTTCGCCAACGAGGGCGCCGTTCCCAATGGGATCCCCCACTTGGACCACGTTTTCGTCATTATGATGGAGAATCACGGCTACCAGCAGGTCGTCAACAACCCGAACGAGCCCTATCTGAATGGCCTGATCGCGGGCAAGAAAGTAAATCTCGCGACGAACTATTTCGCCGTCGGGCATCCCAGCCTGACGAACTATCTGGAAATCGTCGGCGGATCGAATTTCGGAATTCGCAGCGATAACTCGCCGAACTGGCACAACACGACCTGCGCGACCAACCTCGCTACTGGAATCGTGAATGCCGACGATGGCGGGGCATCATTGGTTCCAGCCGTTCCGGCACCCGTGCCCTTCGAGAGCGGCAGCGTTTGCCCGATCGCAGGAACGGGCATGGATGCCGCGACGCCCGCAGTGGACAATTGGAATGAAGTCGCGGGGCCCGATTTTCTTTTCCTCGCAGACATTGACGGCGTGAAGTCAGTCCCGGCCGCTTCTACCTCCGGCAAGACGATCGGCGACCAACTCGTGACCAAGGGGCTGAGCTGGAAGAGCTATCAAGAAAGCCTCCCGTTCGCCGGCGCAGACGGCGTGAACTTCAGCAATGGGACGGCAAGCAACCTCACGAACTTTGCTCCCCTCGCTCCGCTCACTTCCGGCAACGTGATCCAGCTCTACGCCGTGAAGCACAATCCGTTCGCCTACTTCATGAGCGTCCAGGAGGGCACGGGCGCAAATAGTCTCGCGAACATCGTCGGTCTTGACGGTCCGGGTGGGCTGTACGACGATCTCGCCACGGGCAAAGTTCCGTCGCTGTCCTTCATTGCACCGAATCAGTGCAACGACCAGCACGGGCGCGGCAACGGCGATCCATTCTGCAACTTCGATCCCGGAACGGTGCCTGAGGGCACAGTCGGGACGCAGGCCGGCCTGAATGGCGGCTTGATCCTGCAGGGTGACACGACGATCGAGCGGCTGGTGCAGGCCATTACGGCCTCGCCGGTTTGGCATGATGGACGTAACGCCATCGTGGTCGTGTGGGATGAGAACGACTACAGCGGCATCAGCACGACGCCCAACGGTCTCTTCCCGCCGCAGAATCAAAACCAGGTGGTCCTCACCGTTCAGACCAACGGCGGCCGCGAAGGAGAGAAGAGCGGCCGGTTCTACGACAGCTTCTCGCTCCTCAAGTCGATGGAAGCGGGCTTTGGGTTGCCGTGCCTGAACCATGCGTGCGACAGCAGCGTGCGCGTGATGAGCGACCTCTTCGGAGGAGGCGACGACTAGACGAAGGTAGAGGCAACCGGGGGACGAACGAGTTGCCTGCGGAGGGCGCGAGGAAGCGTAGCTTCCTCGCGCCATTCATTTTTTATTTCCTTGGCTCTCGCACGATTTGCGTTTGCACATCTCTTTGGCTTCCTGCGGTCGCGAGACTTCACGTTGACACTGCGATCCTTTCCCCGTAGAATGCGTTGTACGCCAACATCTTTCTGGAGGATTGAACCCAGTTCCGCAATCCGAATTTGAGGGAAGCCGGAACTGAGCGGATGGCGCCGAAGTATATATTTGTTACCGGTGGTGTTGTTTCCTCCCTTGGCAAGGGCGTAGCGGCCGCGTCGATGGGCTGCCTCCTCGAAAGCCGCGGTCTCCGAGTTACCCTCCAAAAGTGCGATCCATATTTGAACGTCGATCCGGGCACGATGAGCCCGTATCAGCACGGCGAAGTGTACGTCACCGACGACGGCGCTGAAACCGACCTCGACCTCGGCCACTACGAGCGCTTCACGCACGCCAAGCTGACCCGCGATCACAACTGGACGACCGGCCGAATCTACGAGTCCATTCTGACGAAGGAAAGGCGCGGAGATTATCTGGGCAAGACGGTGCAGGTGATCCCGCACGTCACCGATGAGATCAAGGCGGCGTTCCGAAAAATCGCTGTCGACACGGATGTGGTGATCATCGAAATCGGCGGGACGGTCGGCGATATCGAATCGCTGCCGTTCCTCGAAGCGGTCCGGCAGATGCGCCTCGAGCTTGGCCCGGAAAATTTCGTGCACGTGCACGTGACGCTCGTTCCGTTTATTCCCACCGCCGGCGAACTCAAAACGAAGCCGACGCAACACTCGGTGAAAGAACTTCTGTCGATCGGGATTCAGCCCGATCTGCTGCTGTGCCGCAGCGATCGCGCTGTCCCGCAGGATTTGAAAAATAAAATCGCGCTCTTCTGCAACGTGCCGGAATCGCGCGTGATTTCCATGCCGGATATGGACACGATTTACGCCGTACCGGTGGCGCTGGCGGACGAAGGGCTGGACGTTCAAATTCTGAAGATGTTGCATCTCGAAGCGCGGGAACGCGATCTGAGCGCGTGGTTCGAGCTGCTCGACCGCGTGCGCAAGCCGCAGGGCGAAGTGCACATTGCCGTGGTGGGCAAGTACGTGCAGCTCGAGGACGCGTACAAGAGTTTGCGCGAGGCGCTGATCCACGGAGGCCTCGCTCACAAGGATCGCACCATCGTCGAGTGGGTCGAAGCCGAGGAACTCGATTCGCGCGAGACGGCGGCGCGGCGGCTCGCGCAGGCCGACGGCATTTTGGTCCCCGGCGGATTCGGGAAGCGCGGGATTCAGGGCATGATCTACGCGATCGAGTATGCACGCATGCGTAAGGTGCCGTTCTTCGGCATCTGCCTCGGGATGCAGTGCGCGACGATTGAATACGCGCGTGACGTTTCGAGACTCGCCGGCGCGGACAGCACGGAATTCGAGCCGCAGACGCCCCACCGCGTGATCTACAAGTTGCGCGAACTGCTGGGCGTGGACGAAATGGGCGGCACGATGCGCCTCGGCGCCTGGCCCTGCAAGATTGAAGAGGATTCCACGGCCTTTCGCGCGTATGGAACCACCGAAATCACCGAGCGCCATCGGCACCGCTACGAATTTAATTGCGAATACGAAAAGACGCTGACCGACGCGGGGTTCCGCATCACCGGCCGCTCGCCCGACGGCAAGTACGTGGAAATCGTCGAAGCCCCGGAACATCCCTGGTTCCTCGGCTGCCAGTTTCACCCGGAATTCAAGTCCAAGCCCCTCGCGCCGCATCCGCTGTTCTACGCCTTCCTGGGCGCAGCGCACGACCACAAGTTGCAAAGCCGCGGCGTAAACGCGGGAAACACAACCGCGGTTTCCATGTCGGCCAAGCGTTCCCAATAACGCGGAGCCCCGAAACACATTGTCTTCCCGAGCGAAGCGAGGGATCTGCTTTTCTGCGAATATGAGGAAAACCGAGCCGTTGCTGAGCGGCCGCAGTCTCCCCGGGCCTATTTCAGGGAAGCCATGTCAATCACGAAGCGGTATTTGACGTCGCCCTTGGACAAGCGCTCAAAGGCCTGGTTGATTTGCTGCGCCGGGATCACCTCTACATCCGATGTAATCCCGTGCTCTGCGCAGAAGTTCAACATCTCTTGCGTCTCGCGGATGCCGCCGATGATCGACCCGGCCAATTGCCGCCGCCGGAAGAGGAGCGCAAACGCGCTGACAGGCGCCGGCTTCTCCGGAGCGCCGACCAGCGTCATCGTGCCGTTCAGCTTCACGAGCTGAAGATAAGCGTTCAAGTCGTGCTCGGCGGAAGCGGTATCGAGGATGAAGTCAAAACTATTGGCGTGCTTCTGCATCTGCGCTGGGTCCTTGGAAACCACGACTTCATCCGCGCCGAGGCGCAGCGCCTCAGCGGTCTTCTTGGTGGACGTAGTGAAGAGCACTACGTGGGCGCCCAGGGCCTTGGCAAACTTCAACCCCATGTGTCCAAGCCCGCCGAGCCCGACGACGCCGACTTTTTGCCCTTTGCGGACGTTCCAGTGGCGCATGGGCGAATACGTTGTGATACCGGCGCATAGAAGCGGCGCGACGCCCGCTAGATTCGAGCTGTCCGGTACGCGAAGCACGAACGCTTCGTCCACGACGATGGCTTCCGAGTAGCCCCCGTAAGTGACTCCACCCAGGAACTTATCCGGCCCGTTGTAGGTCAGCGTGGGAAAGCTGTCGCAAAACTGCTCTTCGCCGTTTCGGCAATTTTCGCAAGTGCGGTCGGAGTCCACCATGCAGCCGACCGCGGCAAAGTCACCTTCCCTGAATTTCTTGACCCCGCTGCCAACTTTCACCACTCGCCCAACGATTTCGTGACCGGGCACGCAGGGATACACGGTTGGCATTATGTCTTGCCATTCGTTGCGCACCTGATGCAGGTCGGAATGACAGATACCGCAATAGAGAACTTGGATGTGGACGTCTTGCGGACGGACCGTGCGCCGCCGAATTGTGGAAGGCCCCAGTCCGGATGTTGCGCTTTGGGCGGAGTATGCTTTTGCCGGGAAGGTCTGTTCTGTTGGTACGGGTCGAGCTGCTTCACTCATGGAATAGTCTCCCTAGGTAAGATCGCAGGAATTGGATTCGACCCGGCACATCGTGAATCGATTCAGCGGCGCGAGTCGCAACTTCTGATTAGATGTCGCGCTCGTCGCGCGGATGCAAATGTCAGCGGAGAGACTGCGAGCGGCTCAGGATGCTCCGACCTTTCGCCTCGTGACGCGGATTACGCTTAAGAGTCCCGTTCGATTACGCTCGGTTTTAGCTTTGCGCTGGAACCCGCGGATGTCGCTTGTGCCATTCCGTGGCTTGTTCGTAGGCGTGCGCGAGCTGGAAGATGACCGGTTCGCCCCCGTTTGGGCCGACGATTTGCAAGCCCATAGGGAGGCCCTTGCTGGTGAAGCCGCAGGGAAGGGAAATCGCGGGCCAGCCGTTTACGTCGAAGGGCGACGTGTTGCGCACGGTCGGCAGAATATCGTCGGCGTGAGGATCCGAGACTGCTGCCGTCGTGATAGGGAGCGTTGGCGTGACGAGCACGTCCACGCCGTCAATCCATTTTTCGGCCTTGCGGCGCACCTGGGCGAGATCGCGCCGTCCTTGGATGTACGCGGGTGTCGTGACATTCGCGCCGGCCTGGATGCGTTTCAAGATGAGCGGCTGGTAGAGCTCAGGCGTCTTTGCGACGTATTCGCGATGATAGGCGTAAGCCTCGGCTGCTCTTACAGTGTCGCGCAGCGTTTCCATATTATTCGCCGGAAGCGCGACATCGCGAATCCCCGCCGTGAGTTTTGCTAAGACCGACAGCGCTTCTTTCATTGCGGCGTCGATTTCGGGATCGAGATCGGCGAAGAAGAATTCGCGCGGCACACCGATTCGCAGGGACGAAACTCTCGTTCCGATCGCCTGCGAATAATCGGGCACATTCATTTTTTCGCTCGTCGTGTCCTGTTCGTCGTATCCGGCGATCGCTTGCAACAGGATCGCCGTGTCCGCGACGGTGCGAGCCAGCGGCCCGACATGGTCGAGCGACCAGGACAGTGGAATCACGCCTCGGATGCTCACGAGTCCGTACGTGGGTTTCAGCCCTGCGATGCCGCAATGCGACGCCGGGATACGTACTGAGCCGGCCGTATCCGATCCGAGCGCGCCGTAGCACAATTCGGCAGCCACCGCCGCGGCGGAGCCGCCCGAGGAACCGCCGGCGATATAGCCAGGTTCCCAGGGATTGCGCACCGCTCCGAAATAGCTGATGAGCGACGTGCCGCCGAACGCGAATTCCTGCATGTTGGTTTTGCCGAGGAGCACGGCGCCCGCGGATTTGAGCCTGCGCACCACCTCGGCGTCTTCGGTAGGAATGCGATCCTTGAATACGCCGCTGCCGGCAGTCGTTCTCACGCCGGCCGTGTCGAAAAGATCTTTCAGCGCGATTGGAATTCCATGCAGCGGCCCGCGCCATTTGCCGCCCGCTATCTCGGTCTCAGCTTCGCGGGCTTGTTGCAAGGCCGAATCCGCGGTGATCGTGATAAAACAATTCAGAGCGGGATTGGCGCGATCGATTCGAGTGAGGCACGCTTTGGTGAGCTCGACCGGCGAGACTTTTTTCTTGCGGACGAGATCAGCTGCGTCGCGGAGCGTGAGCTTCGCGAGGTCGTCAGCCTGACTGGCAGTCGCCGGATTCGCGTTTTGAGGATTCACGTCTGTAGCTGCAATCGCGGCGGCCTGCGTCAAGGCCAGCGCGGTTCCCGCCAGCGAGGCTTGCAGGAACGACCTTCGCGACAAATCATCGGAAGGATTCGCCATTTGCGGCGGAATGTATCACATCGTGGTGTGGGACAGCCACTCCTGGCTGTCCCCGCAGCAAAGGCGAGAGCCACATCCATGCGGCGTCGTCATAACTAAAGATCGCTTCAGCGGCTAAAGCCGATCCAACCTGAGCCGGTTACGGCCGGGCTGAAGCCCGGCCCTCCAAGGCGATTCCAGAACTTTTTTGAGCGGTGCGACAACTCTGCGGGCTGTTATGGAGGACAGCCGGGAGTGGCTGTCCCACGTTGCAAAACTTGGCGGTCCCGCTTACGCTATGAGCCGCTTCTAGACGCTTCAAAAAAGACTGCATGCAAATCGCCAGAGAAATTGCGATTGGAAATTTTCAAATCGGCGGCTACCATCCGCTGTTTCTAATTGCCGGGCCGTGCGTGATTGAGAGCGAGAGCCACGCGCTCCAGACGGCGGAACGGCTCGCGGAGATCACGGCGCGCGCGGGCGTGCCGTTTGTTTTTAAGGCGTCCTATGACAAGGCGAATCGCTCGTCCGAGCAATCGTATCGCGGGCCGGGGCTTGTGGAGGGCTTGCGAATTCTGAAAAAAATCAAGCAGCGCTTCGGTCTGCCAATTCTGACGGACATCCACGAAGCGTCGCAGGCCTCACCGGTAGCGGAGGTCGCCGAGGTCCTGCAGATTCCGGCGTTTCTTTCGCGTCAAACGGATTTGCTCGTCGCGGCGGGACGAACGGGCCGCGTGGTGAATCTGAAAAAGGGGCAATTCCTTTCGCCGTGGGAGATGGCCAACGCCGTGGAGAAAGTGGCCAAAACCGGCAACGAACAAATTTTTCTCACCGAGCGCGGCGCTTCGTTCGGCTATCAGAATCTCGTCGTGGACATGCGCTCATTTCCGATCATGCGCAAGACGGGATGCCCGGTGGTCTTCGACGTGACGCACTCGGTGCAACTGCCGGGCGGAGCAGGGAAGTCCAGCGGAGGCCAGCCCGAATTCATCGAGCCGCTGGCGCGCGCGGGCGTCGCGGCGGGCGTGGACGGGGTGTTTTTGGAAGTGCATGAAAATCCCGGCATAGCTCTCTCCGATGGGACGAACGCCTTGCCGCTCGCGGAATTGCCGCAACTCCTCGGAAAACTGAAACAGATTGCCGCGCTCGTCCGCGGCTGGAGCGTGCAGTGAGCCTTGACACCGCACGGCGCGTTTTGCGGATCGAGGCCGAGGCGCTCGCCGATTTGCAGCAGCGGCTCGACGGAAGCTTCGAGCGCGCGGTGGACGTGCTCCTCGCCTGCAAGGGCCGCGTGGTGGTCGTGGGCATGGGAAAGTCCGGATTGATCGGGCGAAAAATTGCCGCGACGCTTTCGAGCACGGGCACGCCTTCGGTGTTTCTGCACCCGGCGGAGGCGCTGCACGGCGATCTGGGAATGCTCATGCGCGAGGACGTGGTGCTCGCGGTGAGCTACGGCGGCGAGACGGAAGAAATTACGGCGTTGCTCGAGACGATCAAGCGGCTCGGCCTGCGCATGATCGCGCTCACAGGGCACCCCAAATCCACGATTGCGGCGGCGAGCGACGTGGCTCTGGACGTCAGCGTGAAGGAAGAAGCCTGCTCGCTCAATCTTGCCCCGACCGCTTCGACGACCGCGGCGATGGCGATGGGCGACGCGCTCGCCGTGACTCTGCTCGATCGCCGCGGATTCAGCCACGGCGATTTCGCCGTGCTGCATCCGGGCGGGCGCCTCGGGAAGAAGCTCCTGCGCGTGGAAAACTTGATGCATTCGGGCGAGGCGATGCCGCGGGTTTCGGTGACGGCGAAAATGCCGGATGTGATCTATGAAATCAGCAAGAAAGGTGTGGGCATGACGACTGTTGTCGACGCCGTCGGCCGACTTGCGGGAATCGTGACTGACGGCGACTTGCGGCGGTTGATGCAGCAGCGCGGCGCGGCCACGATCGATCTCGTGGTCGGCGATTGCATGAACAGGACGCCACAGACGCTCGGGCCGACTGAACTTGCCGGCGGCGCGCTGCGCATCATGGAGGAGCGGAAGATCACGTCGCTCGTCGTGATCGACGCAGGGCGCAAGCCGGTCGGAGTCGTGCACCTGCACGATTTGTGGACGCTCGAGCTGTTTTAGAAGTTGGGTTTCTCCGCTTTTCTCTGTGTCCTCTGTGTTAAAGAATTTCTGCCTTCGACACGGGAAGTCTTTAACACAGAGAGCACAGAGAAAACCGAAGGGATGGATGGCTAAGCGAATGGCTGTGAACAAACCGACACCGGCGCTGGTCGCGCGGGCGAAAAGAATTCGCGTGCTGCTGATGGACGTCGACGGCGTGCTGACGGACGGCCGCATCTGGTTACTCTCGCGCCGCGACGGAACCGCGAGTGAAATCAAGGGTTTCAGCGCATACGATGGCGCCGGATTGAAACTCGCGCGAGCGGCGGGGCTTCGCACCGGTTTGATTACGGGCCGGGAATCGAGCGCGGTCTCACAGCGCGCGCGAGAATGCGAAATCGAGTTTGTGTATCAGCATCGCGCGACGAAGCTGGGAGCGCTGGAAGAGATTCTGCAGGCGACTGGGGCAAGCCCGGATGAAGTGGCGTATGTCGGCGATGATCTTCCCGATGTGCCGGTCATGCAGCGCGTGGGTCTGGCGGCCGCTGTGGCAAACGCGGTTCCCGAAGTGAAACGCGCGGCGCATGTCGTGACGGCGCGTTCGGGCGGCGAGGGCGCAGTACGCGAAGTGATCGAGCTGATCGTCAAGGCGCAAGGGAAATGGGCCGAGGCGTCGCGAGACGCCAAGGCGTAGGTTCGATGGCGTCTCGCCGGCGGTTTTTTTTGTGCTGACACAACGAGAAATCGCCGGCGAGACGCCGGCGCCACAGTGGGCGCGAGTACAGCTGTTCGGGCCTGTATCGACGTACAGGCGGGAAATTTCACCGGCGCGCGCGACTATTGAGCCGTAATTTTTGATAGTACTTCCGTACCACGATTTCTTTCTCCCGCCACCGCAACTCCTCTCCCGTTTCCGTGTTTTGTAGAGTGCTGGCCGGAATTCATACTCGGGGTGCGATGCCCGGCCGAGTGGTTACGGAATTTAATTTCCAACTCAAGATCACTTTTGGAGACCGCGGGTCTCCACGGGAGAGGGCATATGAATTCCAGAGCTTCACGTGTGTTCCTAGGCGCAGTGCTGGCAGCGATTCCGCTATTTTCGGTCGCCTGCAGTTCCGGCTCAGCCATGCTGGGCGGAGGCGGCGGCCAGACCGGAAGCGTCAACATGATGGTGAGCGACGCTTCCACCGAAGATTGGGCCACAATCGGCGTCAAAATTCTGAGCATTTCGCTCATCCCGCAAGGCGGGGGCACTCCGGTCAATGTACTCACAGCCGGAAGCACGCCTCCGACGATCAATTTAGTTGAGCTCGATCAGCTTGGCGACCTTTTGGGGACTCTACAAGTGCAGGCGGGTACCTACACGGGCGCGATTCTCACCCTCAGCGCAAATCAAGGAGACGTGACGCTGGTCGTTGCCGCGGATCCTGAGGCTGGCTTTGCGGGCACTCCGGGCGCGACGATTCCCGCCAATCAAATTGTGATTCAAGACGCGACCGGCGGCGCCGGCAGCATGACGGTTCCGGTGAAAGTCAATTTCGCGCCTCCGCTCGTTGTTACCGCGAATCAAACGGCGTCTGTGAACATCGAATTCAACCTGGCGCATCCGGCGTTCCTCGTGGGGCATGTCCCACCGGTGGGCGGCGGACAAACGATCTGGTCCGTGGACTTCGACAAGGGCGAATTGCGTCACCGGCCCATCTGGGACGTTACGCGGCTGGTCCTTCGCCACATGTACGGCACGGTGATGAGCGTCTCTTCCGACGACACGTCCGTGACGATCACGAAGGACTATCCGGTTGAGCCGCCCACGAATCCGGAAACGGAGATCACCTCGAATCAATCTCTGACCATTCTGGCGGACGCGAACAACGGCACGCTTTTCTATGACGTGGATGCGAAGACCGTCGTCACGATCAAGAATTTTTCCACCGTGGCGAGCGGCTTGCAGAACCGCTTCCTTCGCGTGGCCGCGAGGTATCAAGCCGACGGCTCGCTCGTGGCGGTGCGCATGTGGGTGGCGAATGCTTTCAACAGCGTTTGGCTCAGCCCCGAAGGGCACGTCCTCCACGTTAATACGACGAATGATGTAATTACGGTGCAACGCGCGGACGGCAGCGGCGTGAAGGTGCTGGTGACCAACAACACGTTGTTCTACTTCCGGACTCCGGGGAATGCTGTTGCTGACGCGACGCCCATCGGCCAGGGAACGAG
>Ga0210394_10003187_pt1 | contig 21075 bp, 14 predicted proteins | sample IncBWC12MmetaG_FD_160121 | JGI IMG/M metagenome (GOLD analysis project Ga0210394, IMG submission 160121) | Forest soil microbial communities from Barre Woods Harvard Forest LTER site, Petersham, Massachusetts, United States - Inc-BW-C-12-M | ecosystem: Environmental > Terrestrial > Soil >...
TTTGGCGGGAAGGCCCGGCGGTTTTGCTGATGATACCGAAGCCGGTGCCGAGCAAGGTGTTCGAAGGCAATCCGAAATTCACAATATTGAAAATGTTGAAGAACTCCGCGCGAAATTGCAGGACAGCCCATTCGGCGCCGCCGCGGCCGATGGGAGTGTTCTTGATCAAAGCAATATCGTATTGTTGGAAGCCGGGGCCGCGAAAAGTATCGCGCCCGAGCGTGCCAAAGTAGCCTTGATTGGGGCCAGTCCCGCCGGGAAGATTGATGGGAATAGAGAAGAAGGAGCTGTTGTTTGCTCCGCGGCCGAAGTAATCCTCGCGAACGGTGCGACTGTTGGACAAGTCCGGCATGGTCACTAAATCGGGCCGGTCGGTTCCACCCGCGCCGGCTCCCGTTTGTTGAATTCCAGAGTAAACCGTGAACGGCGGGCCGGTCATGACGGAAGTGACGTTTAAGACTTGCCAGCCTTGCGTGACTCGGGTGCCCAGCGGTTGCAGGAAGTGGACGCGATCCAAGGGAATCGCCCAAATCAGGTTCAGAGAGAAGGCCTGGGTTATATCGAAGGTCGACGGATCTTTTTCCGCGCGCAGATCACGTGGATTCTGCGGCAGCGCCTGCAAAATGACTCCCGCATTTGCGGGAAGGCCGCCGAGAACGGTACTCGTATCGTCGAGCGACTTGGAATAGGTGTAGCTGGCCTGAAAGCCCAAGCCGTAGCGGGCGCTGTTCTTCGTCAAACTGCTCTGCAATCCGTTGTAGGAGGAGTGCGAAGCGGACTGCATCACCGCTTCCGGGCCGTAACCGGCAATCGCATGTCCTATAGCGTTGAATTGCGTGAACGGAGCGAAAGCGGGATCGGCCCCCGCGTATCCATTGGGCGAAAGAACGCTGGGCAAGTGCACGCCCGCGGTGCCGACATAGGAGGCACTCAGCAGGATGCCGCCAAAATCATGTTCTAAGCCCAAAGTGTAAGTGCCGATGTAGCCGTTGCGAAAGTTGCGTTGGATGAAGGAAGCATTGATGAGTTGCGTCTGGTCGCCGGGAGTGAGCGCTTCCACATCGGCCTGGTAGCGTTGCACGTCGATCTGGGTATTGGGAAGAACGTTGGTGCTGTCGCCGCCGGGGAAGAGCGGTTGGCCGCTGGTGTTGTAGACGGAGGGAAGTTGCAAGGGGACTGCGGTGGTGTGAAAGGGAACAGGATTGCCCGGAGACGCGGTGATGAGCGGCTGAAACACCAGCGGGAATCCGCCGGTAACAAAATTGGTTTGCCAGAGATTCGGGAGCAGCGTGGTAATGGCGGCGCCGGCATGAAAGGTGGTGTGTTTGGTGGCGGCGAAGTCGATGGCAACGCGCGGTCCGAATCCGCGCCAGTCCGTGGGATAAATGGGCTGAGGATTGAAGGTGTAAATCTGTCGGGCACCGGGAGCGAAAAAGCCAGTGGAATTTCCCTGAGCATCGACGGGGAAGCCGACGGAAGTGCGATTGTGGGCTTCGCGGATGGGCGAGTTGAGTTCGTAGCGCAGGCCGTAGGTGAGGACCCAGCGCGGAGAAATTTTCCAGGCATCCTGGAAGTAGAAGTCATAAGCGTTGCGGCGAACGGCAGCTTCGTCAAACTTGTTACCTTGCGGTATAACGTTGGCGGCCGCGGTGATTGTGTAGGAATAAGGGGTAGCGGTGAGAAGGCCGGTGAGCGCATCGGGCAGGGGTTGGCCTGGCAGAATATTGTGCTGGCCGCTGGCGGAAAGAATCTGCACCGGGGAATACGCGGTGCCGCCGCCAAAGGTGTACAGGCCGTTCGGGTTGGTACCGAAAATGGTGGCGTCTTTGTTGAGGCGGATGTCCAGGCCCCATTTGAACGTGTGAGCGCCGTGGGCCCAAGCCATGTCGATCTTGGCTTGATAGACATTTCCATACGAACCGAAAATCGAGCCGTCGGCGGTGTTGAAGCCTTCGTAGAGGCCATCACCGAATACCAAGGCCGGATCGGTGGTGTTTTTCGTGGGAAAAATCGGAGTGCTGCGGACATAGCCAAACGCGGCGTTAAGAGTAAGGCGGGAAGTGATGTTGCGTGCATAGCCGATGGTGGCGATGCGCTGGTGATCGAAGAAATTTACGCCGAAGGTGGGATCGATGGCGGTCTGGTCGGGATTGGTGATGGGACCGTTGACCTGGTTGAGGCTGAAGCGGCCAAAGAGAGTGGACTTGTCCGACAATTTTTGGTCGACGCGAATGGAGAATTGATTGGTGCTGGTGTCGATCTTTGAATATGTGGCGTAAGTGCGCGCGCCAAATGCGCCTTGAGGATCGTTGGGCAGAGGATAGCGATTGAGGAGCGGCGCGATGGCGGGATTGACGGGGACGTATAAGATATCCCCGGGATAGGTAGTGGTATCGGTACCTTGGCGTTCGGCTTGAGTGGGCACGGCAAAGACCTGAGTGGTGCCGAGGACTTGGCGAAAGCCCTGATACTCGAAGAAGAAAAAAGTTTTGTCGTGGCCGTCGTAGACCTTGGGCAACACCAACGGCCCGCCGATGGTGCCGCCAAATTCGTTGCGAACAAAGGGCGGAATGCGCCGCGTATCTATGCCGTTGCTGTAGTCAAAGAAATTGCGGGCATCGAATGCGGCATTGCGCACAAATTCAAACAGAGTGCCGTGATAATCGTCGTTTCCGGACTTGGTAGTGACGTTAGTAAAGCCGGCGGCCCCTTCTCCGATTTCCGCGGGCATGACTCCCGAGTTGGACTGCACTTCCCGGATAGCATCCACGTTGAAATTCGGGAAGGTGGCGCCGCCGAGTTCCGGATCGCTGGAGTCCGTGCCATCGATGGCGAAGACAGCGGTGACGCCGCGCTGGCCGTTGATGGAGAATTGTTGCGTGAAGTTGGCCGCACCATTGGTGTCGGTCATGGTGCCGGCGGCGAGGAGAAGTAGTTTGCTGAAGTCGCGCTCGTTCAGGGGGAGATTCGAAACTTGCTTGCTGGAGAGGCGGAGTCCTCTGGGGGCTTCGGTGGGTACTTGGCCCGATGGCGTCAGCAGCTTCAGCGATTGATCTTGCGAAGAAAGCTGAAGATTGACGTTGAGCTGGGCGTTTTCCGGGACGACGAACGGTTCCGGAGCTGTCCAAACTTTCCCTTTAGCCTCGACGGAAACGCGATAGCTACCCGGTTGGATTTCCGCAAAAGTGAAAGTTCCATTCGAGGAGGTTGTGGCGTGATATTCCGGCTGTTCCGAGTTGGAGTGAAGAGCGACGGTGGCATTGGCAACGGGTGAACCGGCATCCGTGGTAGCGACACCAGTCCACCCAGGTGAGGCAAATATAGCCGGGCAGGCAAGCAGACACACACCGAGAATTAACCAAAAGGCGACATATCCTCGTTCTCTGCCCGGTTCTACCAAAACGGTGACCTTATGTCCCTTCGTCCCTGGAACTTCGTTCCGTGCGCAAATTGAGCGGCCCATGCGGATCGGACACACTTTGCAGCGATGCGTCGATTCTACGTCATGGCTGCAACCAGAAGAAGGGCATTTTTCTCTAGAAAATCGATTTTCCACAGATGAACTGCAACGCACCCTCGAAGGGCCGAAGGCCAGCGACGTCAGCAGTTTTCAAGGTCGAGTAATCACTAAGCAGGGGATCGCGATTCAAGCCTGGTGGATAAAATATCAATTTTTGGCGCTGCCCTGCTCCTCGCCAACACTGCAACGTTCGCCCTCGGAACCAATGAAGCGTGCGAGGATGCCCCCGAAATCTTGTTTTGTTGGAGGCATACTGAACTCCAAACCCTTTGTTGTCATCTCCCGGTAAAACTTACCCAGATTGGTGACATTGAAGCCAAGTTCACTGCTCCCTGCAGGATTCTTTTGCGTTGCTGGATGCAGGGCCAGGGTCGTTTCGCCAGTTGCAAATTCGCTCCAGCCCGGCGACTGGAAGTTCAAGGGTAAACCAAGCACGTCGCGATGGAATTTCACCGCACGATCCATATCGGCCACGAACTTAATTACGTATTTGAGTTTCACTGTCGAGTCCTCCCGCGTGGCGAGAGTATAACGCCATCAGGAGAAGTCCAAGCCTGCTCGTTGACCGCAACAGAACGCAGGCGTATCTTTACCTTAACGTAGTTTTCCACACACACGAACACCCCAAAGGCCCGGTGCAAATCTGGGCCTTCTTTATTAGTGCCCTAGACTGTACCGACCTGGTTTTTAGACGGTCACTTGTCCGGTTTGCGCGGTGGGCGGGAGTTACGCGCGAGGTGATAATTCTAGGACGAGGCGCAGAAGGAGATGGCTATCCATCGTAGAGACTTGACACCGATGAGGGCAAGATTCTCGCGGTTCTCGCGGACTCTCGAAAGCACAACGAAAGAGACTCGCGGAAGAATCGCTCAAAACTCAGATGACGCGCCTCGCAACGATTGCAACGACTGGTAAGGAAAATCTCAAGCTGTCAGAACGTCAATTTTGTTGCAGCTACAAAGGTCAACCGAAGAGCTCATGCCTGATATCGCGCTTCCCGATGTCTCAGGCTGAACAATATGGCCACAACGGCCAAGACCAGCGGACAGATCACGCTCGCTTCGGGACCCACCGTTCCTCCCGTCAGCCACGGTGACCCGTTCAAAGTCACATTGAAGAGGTTGTGCGAGGGCGTAAGTCCGCTGTTGGGCACCCCATAAAAGAATGTCTGGCTCCAGTCGTAGCCGAGGTGAAAGCCCACCGCGCACCATAGAGTTCCGGTTCGCCGCAGAAACAAACACAACAGCAGGCCAAAGGACACGACCGACAGCCCACCGACTATGGTTTCACCTTTATTGCTCAGGTGAATCAACCCGAAGAGTGTTGAGAGCACCACTGCCGCGGGCCAAAAACCTATGCCAGTCGTCAGCGTGAACTGCGCATACCCGCGAAACAGAAACTCCTCCGCGATGGCTGCTAACAGGAATGCTCCGCCCCAGGCAGCCGCCGACGCCAGAATCTTCGTGCCATGAATCGTAGGGCTCGCGATCTGAAGCCCATGCAGCAGGTAAATGATTAGCACGGTTGCGCTGCTGGCGAGAAAGCCGATCCATACACCCAACCATAGGTGCTTCAACAGTCCATGTTTCAAGGGTAGGCCGTACTGACCGATCTTGCGTCCTTCGATCTTGCTCATGACCCATGCAGCCACCGCAACGATGAATACGAAAAAAGCATCCGGCACGGCAACACTCGCCGGCGTGAAATTCTCGGGCGCAAATCCCGCTGGGACCAGAAGTCCGATGATAATCGCACGCGCTCCCGCGCCCATCGCGACTAACATCAGCAGGAAAATCAGCAGCCGCCATCCTGCGCGCAGCCCCTTGGGTCCAATAAACACCGCTCGCAGACCGATGGCGTTACTGTCCATAGTGGTCTCCTTCCTTGAGCGCATTGGCCGCACAGACTGGCAGCATCCACCGCCGTTCCTACTACGCGAAGCTGTGGCGGAAAGTTTCGTCGCCGTTGCAAAGTGAAGTGCAGTGGACTCACTTGCTGGAAGGCTTCGGCGCATTACTTGGCGGGTAGGTATTCGCTGCGCTGGCGTCACGCCGAGTCGCAAAACCGCTACAACGTGGGATTCCAAGCGAAGACGACGTGGAGGATGCGGAGTGTGTCAGTTCCAGGACGGGCCCGGTTCCTGCAAGTTCCACTCGCGAATAAATAAGTCAAAACCTAGCCAGGGTAGTGTTTCGGCTGATCTAACCAGCCTTCTATTGAGTGGGGTCATCCACCAGTCGGCCGTGAATGGCCATGAACCAGATCAGCAGCGCGACCATGACGACCAGAAGCAATCCAATCAAAATGTCTCCGAGATTTGCCTTGATTATTTTCAGCACAGGCCCGAGCCTATGCCAACGATGCACCGAGCGCAATCCGGTGGTTCTAGGGTTTTCGAGTGCCCGCTCCTAAGTCCCGACTAACGCGCAAATCCGCCAAGTGGGTAATAGAACCAGTCAGCCAACTCAGGGACCTTCTAATTGATGGTGGCCTCCTTGGGCAGACTCACGGACGGGTTGGAGAATAGAGGATTCAAGAGGTCCAGAGACAGATTCCGACAATCTGTAGAACCCATCTAGGGTTTTCGTTTCCAACCTAAACGCGAATGGGGCAGGGAACGACTACTTGCGATTGAAGAATCGTGACGGAGAACGATTGCCGGAGATCTGCCCTGGGTTGAAGGGTTGTCGTAACCAACTAACTATTGGGGCGAGAATGTTGCGAGATGGCGCCGACTGTTCATTGGCCCCGACAGTCGAAGGATCAAGTTTTAGGGCAGGCGTGGGCAGAGTGAGCGCGCGTAAAAATAGGCGGCAATCACAGAAGAAGGACTGAGAAACAGAGCGAACATAAGAGACCAATGGATGAATGAAGGCGTGCCATGCAAGTTTCAGAGACGCGGCGGAATTGCGCACGAACACAGCCACGGTCGAGCGCTGTCGATGGAGCCGCCAATGCTGTGGAATCTTGGCAACCTCGTCCCGGATCGCGGTGTTGTCCGCCGGGGACGCAACCGGCTCGAGCGATTCCAGGGGAGGAAGGGGAAGCAGAATGGAAATTGGCTCCTCTTCAGCGGCAACCGGGCTAACCACGGACGGCGGCGCTTGTTCCTCGATGACCGGAAACGGGGCGAGGCGTCGCAGATAGAGTGACTGTACTTCCGAGCTGGTGACCGCCAGAGGATTGGTGTGAAGGTCAAAGTCAATCGCAATGCGCCGGATCATCTCAGGAGAAACCACGCGTTGTTGCTCCGCGAAGGAGGAGATGAGAGCGTGCTCGCAGAGCAGATTGACGACGCGCGGGATGCCATTGGAAGCCACAAAAATATCTTGTACAACTTCCTCGGGAAACAGGGAGGCGTCCGAGCAACCTGCGGCACCTAGACGGCTGGAAATATAAGCAGCAGTCTCTTCCTGAGTGAGAAGAGGGAGGCGGGAATGGAACATGATGCGCTGGCGCAACTGGCGAAGTGCGGGCAAGCGCAACTTTTCATCCAATTCCGGCTGTCCCGAGAGGATGATTTGTAGGAGCTTTCCCCGCGGAGTCTCAAGGTTGAGCAACAGACGAAGTTCATCGAGACTTTGTATCGGCAGAGTGTGCGCTTCATCAAGAATAAGGACTGGCAGATCCATGGCGGCATGGCGCTCGAGAAGCCAGGTGTGCAGTGCACTGACGAGGTCGCTCTTGGACCTGGACTCACACGGAATGCCGAAATCACGCAGGATGAATCGCAAGAGCCCGATCGGCTCCAGATGCGCGTGGAATATATAAGCCGTCGAGCGTCCGCGGCAATGCAGCCAATTCAGAATGTGGTTCAGAAGAGTTGTTTTACCGGTGCCAGCCTCGCCAGTGAGAACCAGAAAGCCCTGCCGGGTCTCAATGCCGGCGAGGAGCTCAACTAAAGCCGATTCGTGCGCAGGAGTGCAGTAGTAGAAACGAGGATCCGGGGAAACATGGAAGGGATCTTCACGAAGACCCATGAAGTTGAAGAATTGTTGCTGCATAGCACTCTTCCGGGCGAACTTAAGCAAATTAACTGTGACGCTAGAATTGTAGGAACGGAGGGGAGGATCGGCAATCGGAAAGAGGTTTGGGGTATTGCCGGAATAGGCAAAAAATGGTTATGGTACTCGATAGTAATAGTACTAGCTTGGTTTGCCGGAACTCCGTCGTTCCATGAACCGCATTCTCCAGTAGGCGCGTTAATCTGCTGGGTGATGGATTTGTCCGGTAGCGGCGGATCTTTTGAAAGCGCGCTTCTCGCGGTACAAAGCACGGTCCGCGGCGGTCAAAAGCTCATTGATGGTCTTACCGTCTTGCGGGAATACCGCTGCCCCTGCATTCAGGAAGATAGCCGGCTCTTCACCGTCGTTCCTTGACTCCTCGGATATGCGTTTCGCCACCTGTCGAGCCGCTACGGACCCCGTTTCAGGAAGAACGACCACAAATTGATAGCCTTTGTATCGCGCAGCAGTATCAATCGCGCGGCAGTGAATTCGCAGAATGTTTGCCATCCGGCCGAGTGCGAGGCTTCCCATCAGATGACCTTGGCCAGCATGGGTCTCCTTGAGTCCCTCCAAATCGAGTAACAAGACTGCGAAGGATCGCGCGGTGCGGCGGCACCTCTTGATCTCGGAGTCCAGTGCGTCAAGAAATCGCCTGCAGTTGGCGAGCCCGGTGAGCGAATCGGTTAAGGCCAAATGTCGTATCTCTTCTTCGGCTAGCCGGCGTTCCGTAATATCCAGCTTGATGGCGATGAAGTGGGTGATGTCTCCGGCTGCGTTTTTCACCGGACTTATGGTCATCTCCTCTTGAAAGAGACTCCCATCTTTGCGCCGATTGATCAGTTCTCCTCGCCATTTTTGCCCGCAGAGAATCGTCCCCCACATATTCTTGAAAAAGGAAGGCGCTTGGTGGCCTGACTTAAGCAGGCTGGTGCTCTTACCAAGGACCTCATCCCGCGTATAACCGGAAAGGTGCTCGAACGCTTGATTGACCCAAATTATTGTGCTGTCGCGTCTGCTGATGACGATAGAATTGGCGGCGGCTTCAAGTGCAGCTGCCTGCAGATATAGCAGATCCTCTGCCCCAGAGAGGTTGGGGAGGGCCGCGTGTTCTGGTCGAGACGCTGGCATACAAATTGGCTCGAAGGTAAGCAGGCCGCTCCAGAAACGAGCCATCGGAAGGCACTAACCGATAATCTTTGGAGCGCCCTACCTAACGCGGATTATAACGCCGATAGTAAATGCATATTTAATGGACGTTCTGATTGGTTACTAGTGAACGCAGTAGCCCGCAATCTGAGAAAATTATCTCACCACCACACGTGAGCTTGTTCAGATACAAAAGGTCGGACAGCTTGCGTGCATCCGCGCGATCATTCTGGTTGCCGTCCTGCAACAAAGCGTTCCGTCGTGGATCGCAGACCACTAGCTTCGTGACATGCGGCTTCAGCAGGTCGTACAGCCAGGCGGCCCAGGTCCTTCTTCAAAGGTGACCTGTAACTCTCCGCGCAGGCCGTGGACAAAATCCAGAGTGATGTTTGCTTTGGTCTCGATCACACATTCCATCGCGATCTTTCCAGCATCATTCCTAACCGCAATCGAACTACTTTTCCTTGTGCACATCCAAGCCGATATATTTGGTGCTGGTCATAAAGGGCGTTCCTCCTCTGGAGCGGTTGAGCTAGCACTCAAAACCTACTCCACAAGGGGTGCCCTTTTTATTGCGTCGGCATCTCCGGGCAGGGACGCTTTAACAACCAGGAGTGCGAGGAGCACGGAGAAGAGCGCTCTGCACGGAAGTGGTTGGCGGAAGAGGCCAGTTGAGGTGACTTGAGTATAGCCACTATACTTGGGGAATGGAGAGGGTGTCGAGCGGGTATTCGCCGGTGATTGCAGTGGACCGCAACGCGGCGAAGCCACTGCACCGGCAGGTGTACGACGCGTACCGCGCGATGATTTTGAGCCGCAATTTGGGAGCAGGGCAGCTGATACCGTCCACCAGAGCTCTGGCGGCGGAGCTGAATATCTCGCGAATTCCTGTTTTGACGGCGTACGCGCAGCTTCTGGCGGAGGGTTATTTCGAGGCGCGCGTGGGCGCGGGGACGTTCGTGTGCAGGGCACTGCCGGATCAAGTCGCGGCAAACGAGCGGCGAGAAGCGCCGGCGACGCGGCTGACGGCCAAGAGAATTGCGAGAAGGGCGGGTCGGCGCGTGGCGAAACGAGCGACGCAAGTGCCGCGCTATGAGGTTGTGCCGTGGCTAAGGGGATTGGGCGCCTTCAGTGTGAGCCAGCCTGCGTACGACGAATTTCCCTTTCAAATCTGGTCGAGCCTGATGATGCGGCATGGTAGGAATCCGCAAACGCATTCGTTGCACTATGGAGGGCCGATGGGGTCGCAGCGGCTGCGCGAGGCGATTTGCGCTTACTTGAGGACGGCGCGGGGAGTGCACTGCGAGCCGCAGCAAGTGATGATTGTTTCGGGATCGCAACAGGCGCTGGACGTTTCGGCGCGGGCGTTGCTGGACGAGGGAAGCGCGGCGTGGGTGGAAGAGCCGGGATACTGGCTGACGCGGCATGTGTTGAAGGCAGCGGGATGCAAGATGGTGCCGGTGCGCGTGGACGAAGAGGGCATGGACGTGGCGGAGGGAGTGAGGAAATGCCGGAGGGCGAGAGCGGCGTTTGTGGCACCGTCGCATCAGTTTCCCTTGGGAGCGACGATGAGCGCGTCGCGGCGATTGCAACTGCTACAGTGGGCGGCGCGGGCGGGGGCGTGGATCATCGAGGACGATTACGACAGCGAGTACCGGTATGGAAGCATGCCGATTGCGGCGCTGCAAGGGTTAGATGAGAACGCGCGCGTTGTTTATGTTGGGACGTTCAGCAAGACACTTTTTCCTGCGCTGCGGATGGGGTACATGGTGATTCCGCAGGATTTGGTGGATGCGTTCGTGACGATTCGATATGGGATGGATTTGGGGACACCGTATTTGTACCAGGCGGTGCTGGCGGATTTCATCGAAGAGGGACATTACGCACGGCACATTCGAAGGATGAGATTGCTCTACGGGGAGCGCCGGGCCGCACTGGTGGAAAGCATACGGAAGGAATTTGAGGGGAAGCTGCAAGTGATGGGGGCAGAGGCGGGAATGTATGTAGCGGTGAAGCTGCCGAGGGGATCTCGAGATGTCGAGATGGCGCACGAAGCGGCGAAGGAAAAGCTGTGGCTGGCACCGCTTTCGCCCGCTTATCAGGAGAAGGATGCGAAGCCTGGGTTCATTTTGGGATTTGGGAGCACGCCTGTGGAGAAGATGGGGAAGGAGGTGAGGAGCTTGAAGGCGCTGATAGCACGGCATGGAGATTGGGGAGTAGACGCGTGAGGAGAAGGCGGAGTGGTGATAAGGCTGCGGGAGAAAGTGGTTATTGCAAGCGGATGAGGGTGGTGTGAGATTCGAGACGAAGAATCTCTCAAATCAGGACAAGCGATGAATGTTTTGTGCGGCGCGGCTTTCGCAGAATTGGTGACGGTGTGGGGAATTGAGAGGACCGTGTTTTGGCCGTACTTCGCGGGGATTGTGCTCTCGATTGTGGGATTGACGATGATCGTGGGCAGAGAAGTGCCGCAGGCGAAGGGGCTGGATAAGGTGGTGGTGTTCGGGCGCTTGTTTTTGGCGGTGCCGATGGCGATCTTCGGAGCAGAACATTTTGTGTTCTGGAGGGCGATGGTGCCGATGGTGCCGTCGTGGATCCCGTGGCATACGTTCTGGCTACTGCTGGTGGGAACGGCGTTGATAGCGGCGGCGACGAGCATCATCGTGAAACGCTATGCAGGATTGGCGGCGACGCTGCTGGCAACGATGATTTTTTCGTTTGTGTTGCTGATTCACATACCGAACTTAATCGCGACTTCAGGGGATCGATTCCGCCTGGCGATCGCGCTGAGGGACACGTCGTTCAGCGCGGGCGCCCTTGCTTTTGCGGTTGCCCAGGCGCAGCAGTCCACGCGATACACCCCCGCGATGCTGCGCCTGGTGCGTTGGGTGATCGGGATCGTATGCGTAGTGTTTGGCGTGGAGCATTTCCTGCATGCGCAAAATGTGCCGGTGGTGCCGCTGGAACAATTGATGCCTGCGTGGATACCGGGGCATGCGGCGCTGGCGTATGTGACGGGGACGGTGATGATCGCGTGCGGGGCGGAGATTGTGTGGGGTGCGAAGGCACGACTGGCGGCGACGTGGCTGGGGATTTATTGTGTCGCGGTAGTGTTGCTGGTGTATTTGCCGATGCTGCTGGCCAAGCCGGGCGATATTGGGGTGGGAATGAACTATCTTGCGGATACAATGGTCTTTTGCGGGTGCGCGCTGGTGCTCGCGGAAGCGTTGCCGGGGGACGCGAGGACGGATGCGGCGGGGACGTTGAGCGCGGAGCCGGAGCGAGGGATGGGCATACAGCAAAGGGGCGAAGCGTGAAAGCGGGATTTTTTGCGGTAACGGTGAGTGTGGTGGCGATCGCGGCGGCGGGAGCGAGCGCGCACCGATTGGCGATTCGAACGACGGGTGCGCAGTCGGCATCGGCGATCGCGGAGCGTTCACCAGTGGTGATCGAATTGTTTACGTCGGAGGGATGTTCGACCTGTCCGCCGGCCGACCGGTTTCTGAGTGAACTGGAGGCGAAGCAACCGATACCGGGAGTGGAGATCATCGCGCTGGAAGAGCACGTGGACTATTGGAACCATGACGGGTGGGAGGATCCGTTTTCGGGGCAAGAGTGGACGCTGAGGCAACAAGAGTACGTTGCGAAATTCAAAGGCGAGGCGCCGTATACCCCGCAGATGATTTTGAACGGCGAGAAAGTGGTGGCGCTGAAGAGCGGAGCGGAAGTGCAGAGAGAGATCTTGCAAGCGGCGAAAGAGGAGAGGGCGAAGGTATCGATCACAGCGGCGGGTCTGGAGAAGAGCGACGCGCCGAAGTTCGAGGTGAACATAGGAAACTTAAGTGTAGGAAGCGCGCAGGAGAAAGCCGATGTGTGGATCGCGGTGACGGAAGATGGATTGCGTTCGGACGTAAGGGCCGGCGAGAACAACGGGAAGACCCTGGAGCACGCTGCGGTGGTGCGGTCGTTGCAAAAGATTGGATCGACGGCAAAGGGCTCGGCGTCGTATACGGCTAACACGCAGGTCAAGCTGAAGTCGAACTGGAAGAAGGAAAATTTGAGAGTCGTCGTGTTCGTGCAGGATCGGAAGAGCTGGCGGATATTGGGCGCGGCGTCAATGAAGGTGAGTTGAACGTAGGTTCAGCGTTTGGGTCGTGCTTGCGGCTGCGGGACGGGGGCCTCCCCCCGGAGAACATCATGGGCAGAGCCACATTTATACTACTGCTTCAATCTGAAATCATCCGCACTCGCAACCGAAAGCGAAAGAAATCGGCGGCAAATCTGTAACGGCCACCCACTTTGTGGTACTCCGCATTCGCGAAGGGGCTAAAGAAATGAATCGGTTCTGAGAGTTGAACCGTCGATACGAGTTTCGTCGGCAATCGCCGGACCTCTCAAACTTCCCGAAGCGGCACATCTGGCCATTGCGTTGGATTCGTTGTCTGCGAACAGCGTAATTTCACGGCGGTAGCGGGGTTCAAATCGCGCTCAATGCAGATGTAGAGAATCAATCCCGCAAAACCCTGGCGGGATCGGTGCGCGTGGCGCGCCATGCTGGCAAGAAACAGGCTGCCAAAGCGGCGACGGTCATCACGATGAGTGCCGCCCCGAACGCCAGCGGATCGCGCGGGCTGACGTTGTACAAAAGGTTTCCGAGCAGTCGAGTGAATCCAATCGTCGCCACGACACCAAGCAACATGCCGCCCGCAGTCAAAGCCAAACCGCGAGACATCACCAGCCGCAAAAGATTGGATGTATCCGCGCCAAGTGCCATGCGCAGCCCCAGCTCACGCGTGCTTTGCGACACGGCACACGACATCACTCCGTAGAGTCCGATGGCAGCGAGCAGCAACGCCAGTCCACCTAAAATTCCCACTAGAGTTACGGCCACCATTTGCGGCGATGTCGAGCGATCCAGTTGCTCTTGCAGTGTGATTACTTCGTAGAGAGCAAGATTCCCGTCGAGTATGTGCACCTCCCGCGCCAGTGCTGTCGCCATCGTTTCCGGCTTCAGCGGGGTTCGGATATACAAACCTGCCCCGGGCGAGAAATTCTGGCGCAGAGGCACGTAGAAAAAGGGTTTCGGCGCTTCCCGAACACTTTCGTACTTGGAGTCTTTTGCCACACCGACCACCCGCATCCATCGACCTTTGACCTGAAGGCGCTCGCCGATTGGATTCCTGCCGCGCCAATACCGCGCGACCATCATTTCATTCACCACGGCAACCAGAGCGGATTTTTCGTCGTCCGCGCGGGTGAATTCGCGGCCAGATACCACCGGAATGCCCATCGTGGTGAAATAGTTCGGCCCTATTTCGTTGTACTGCACTGTGGGCTGCTCTTCCGGGGGCGGTTCATAGCCATCCACCGCAATCGGCGTCGAAGAATAGCTTCCGTAGCTCAGCGGCGTCATTCGGGCAAAGGCTGCCGACTCCACGCCAGGCAAGGCTTTCACACGTTCCAGAAGTTCGTCTTGGAAAGTTTGGGCCTGCTGTGCATCGTATCCCGCCGGCACCAGATTGACGGCAGTCTCCAGCACATCATGCGTGGAAAAACCCGGGCTGAAATTGCGAATTCTCTGCAGGCTTTGCAGCAGCAGCCCAGTCCCCACCAGCAACACGAAACTCAGCGATACTTGAAGCACCACCAGGCCGGAGCGGACCCACGCTCTTCCATTGCCGCCAACTACCCCCGTGGCATCGGATTTCAGCGCACCTGCAAGATCGATCCTCCCCGTTTGTATTGCGGGAACGAGCCCCAACAGCAGCGTCGCTAGCAGGCAAACGCCGGCGCTCAGCGCCAGAACCCGCCAATCGATTTCGCCAGGCAGGTGCATGGCCACGCCGCCCCGCGCGGGGAACAAAAGCACAAGCGCGTGACGGCACCAGTGCGCCACGAGAATTCCGCCGACAGCGCCAAAAGCCGAGAGGATCAGGCCTTCGGTGAAAAGTTGTTTCAACAGCCGCCCACGACCGGCGCCAATGGCGAGCCGAACCGTCATCTCATGCCGACGTGCGAACGACCTGACCAGCAGCAAATTGCCGACGTTCGCGCACGCGATGAGCAGGACAAAAACAACGACGGCGAGCATTATTTCAAGTGTGGGAAGCAGAGTATGTGCGTTGTTGAAGGGCGTTTGCCATAACGGCCACAGCTTAATGCCGCGGCCGCGGTTGGTTGCCGGATAGTCATGTTCCAGCCTCTTCGCCACGGCGGAAAGCTCTTGCTGCGCCTGCGAGCGAGTCACACCAGGTTTGAGTCTGACGTAAGCTTCAATCCAGCGCGCGCCGCGGTCCTCCAGTTTGTAGCCTCCGGCTTCAAAAGTTTCCTCCATTGATGCGGGAACCCAGAACTGCATCGCCCAGCCTACGAAGGTCCCGTAAAACCCTTCTGGCGTGACGCCCACGATTGTGTGCATAACACCATTGAGCCTCTGGGTTTTTCCGATAATTTGTGGATCGCCCTTGAATCGCCCTTTCCATAGCTGGTAGCTGATCACCGTCACGGGGTGCGCAATTCGTCCGGAGTCTTCGCCCGTCCCGAATCCGCGCCCAAGAATCGGATGGACCCCGATGGCATCGAAATAATTCGCGGATACGATGCTCCCCGTCGTGACCTCGGCCCGGTCACCAATGCTGAGGGTAGTGCCTGTGATTTTACTCACAAAAAAGGAGTCAACCAGCGTGCAATTTCTCTGCAAATCTTGGAGGTCCGGCCAGGAAGTCAGATCAGCCTCTCCTAGGACCGTTCCGGTAAGCGCAAAGAGCTGCTCTTGATGAACCACCGCTGGGTAGGGACGGACCAGGATTCCCTCGATCCAGCTAAAGACGGCAGCATTCGCGCCTATACCCAAGGTCAGGCAGAGAATGGCCAGAAAAGAGAAACCCGGACTGCGCCGGAGTATCCGGAAGCCGAAGCGGAGGTCTTGCCACGTCGTCTCGATCATCGGCAGGCCCCTCTGGTCGCGGCACATTTCCTTGGTTTGCTCGACGCCGCCGAAGCCGACGAAGGCTTCGCGACGCGCGTCAGCAGCAGACATGCCCTTTCGCATATTGAGTTCGATGGCCATCTCTAGATGCGAACGCAGTTCCTCATCCAGCTCGTCTTCAAGCCGCTGGCGATGGAAAAGCGCGCCGAGACGGTGGACGAACGTGCGGAGACGCTCACGCATCGGCTAGGTCGTCCTTAATACCCGATTGATCATAGAGGACATACGATCCCATCTCTCCTCTTCTTCCACGAGTTGCCTGCGCCCAGCCCGCGTCAAAGAGTAGTACTTCGCCTTGCGATTATTCTCCGAAACGCCCCATTTGCCTGCGATCCAACCCTGCTGCTCTAACCGCAGCAGGGCGGGATACAGGGTCCCCTGGTTCAATTGCAGCAGGTCATCGGAGACCTGCTGGATGCGCAGGGCGATCCCGAAGCCGTGCATTGCGCCCATGGAATCGAGCGTCTTCAGCACTAGCAAATCGAGTGTTCCCTGGAGGACTTCCGATTTGTAAAATGGCATATACTCCTTTAGACGTTCAACAGGAGAAAAGAAGAGCCTACCACATTCCTTTTGGCCGTCAACAGGAGTTTTGCGGAGCGGCTCGACGTGGCTGCGCCGACGTGCTTAAAGTGTGGCAAGCAGGCAGGTCACAGGAGAGGGCGAAATCATGAGAAAAGTGAATGTGCTTGAATTTGTCTCCCTTGATGGAGTCATACAAGCCCCAGGCGGGCCAGAGGAAGACACCAGCGGCGGCTTCGCCTATGGCGGGTGGATAATTCCACATTCCGACGCTGATTCTTCAACGGCCATAAGAAAGGAGATGAACATGCCGTTTGACTTGTTGCTAGGGCGGAAAACCTTCGACATTTGGGCAAAATTCTGGCCGCAACACAACGACATTTGGCCGGCTGTTAACACAGCAACTAAGTACGTCGCCTCGAATACCATAACTTCTCACGAATGGCAGCCGTCCATGTTTTTAAGCGGAGATATTGCGGAAAAACTCAGCAAAATTAAGCAACAGGAAGGGCCGGATTTGCACGTTTATGGAAGCGCAAATCTGGTTCAGACGCTCCTCAAGCATGATTTGGTGGATGCGTTCTGGCTCAAGATATTTCCGATTACGTTGGGCAGTGGAAAACGGTTGTTTGCCGATGGCACGATTCCGGCGGCATTCAAGGTGACGGAAAGCACAGTCACTTCGAATAGCGTCATCATCGTCAATTACCAGCGTGTACCCAAGCAAACGGGGTTTTGGGAGCTCGGTTTAATGCCCAAGTCCTGATTGCCCAAGTACCCACTTTATGGGTGGCAACGCATGGTCCTATTGGAGACTCAGGGCCTCCGCATAGCGGCGCTTTATTTGAAATATCTCCATGTTCCCTCCGGCTCTTAGTTTTCCTGTGACGCAGAGCTGCGGACCGCACCGCGTCAACAGCCTTGACCAACGCCGTCAACCCGTCGGCCTTCGAGAGCACGGCTTCGACACCGAAAGTCTCTAAGTACGGCCCGATGTTTTCGCTGCACATCGTGAACAACCTGATGGGAACCTCCGGCATTACCTTCGGTGCGCGGGCGGCGTCCGCACCATTCATTCTGGGCATCGCGAAGTCAAAGCAGGATCAGTCAGGTTTGGATGCGCTCGCTTTTTCCATTTCTTCCAGACCATCGGAAGCCTCGCCACAAACTTCCAGATCGCCTCGTACTGAAAGAAAGAGTTTGATGATGTCTCGGACGGTGCTGGGGAACTTACGCGGACGCTTGGTCCCGAATAAAAACAGTGGTGCTTTCCGGCTTTTTTCCCTCGGCGGACGCTCTACGAGGCGCTTTCCCGAATCGAATTGCGCGCACGACGTTCTCCTCTGTCGCTCTGAGCTCCCGCCCTACTCCGCCTTCGACAGCGAAGACATATCCGACCGCTCCGTATTGAGCAGCGCACTTGGCGGCTGCTTCCAACGTTCTGTGCCTATGCAAGCAACGGCGATGCGACCAGCTATCGGTCCAGCCTGCTTCATAGTGGGTACGCGTCTGGGTAACGTCCTTCACAAAGCCTCCACTGCCCGACCTTATACACCAGAATCTTGTTCGCTGTCTTGTCTCAGTTTTTCCCGTAGTATCTAAACAAAACCTCCGGCATGCAACCGCTGCACACCGGAGGTTTCTGACGCTATCGACTACTCTTACTTCACCACAATGCTGAAATCGAACAGGTCCGTTAAATCTCCAATCGCCGGACTGTTTTTCGGCACATAGGGGTCGCCGCTCTCGTTCTTCGGATTGGGGAGATTGTCCCGGCTCCGCTTGCTGATGGTCGGCAGATCCCAATTGTGTTCAATGAACTTCAGGATCGACGCATGGTCCGTGTAGGTGTGCGAGATGTGGCCGGGCTTGGTATACGGTGAAATCGCGATCAGCGGGATGCGCGTGCCGTCGCCGAAATAGTCCAGCGCCTGCACATAACCGGAATCGTAGTAGCCTCCGCCCTCGTCCACGGTTACGAAAATCGCCGTGGATTCCCACAACTCTTCGTTTTTCTTCACTTCATCCACGATCTTCTTCACGAACCCTTCGAACAGATCCCATTTCGAAGAAGCCGGATGCCCGTCTACCCATCCGCTTGGTTTCACATAGGAAACCGCCGGTAGCGTCCCGTTCTTTATGTCGTTGTAGAGGTCGATGGTGTCTTTCAGGTGTGCGGTACGCACCGAAGCGTCCCCCATCACTTGTTCCTGATACTGGAAGGGATTGCAGATATTGCAGTACTGGTCGCTCAGCTTGCCAACGGTTCCATAGTTGAGCTGGTACTTGTCTCCGAGATAGGCATTGAACTGGTCGCCGTAATACTTCCAGGAAACACCTTTGTCCATCAGCACGTTCGCGATGCTGTGCTGGTTCGTCGGGGGAATCGTGAATACCGTGTTTGCTTCATTGTGGTCGATGGAAGCGTTCGATCCATCGCCGAAGTACCCTGGGTTGTAGTTATTCAAGAGGTAGTAGTGCCCTTCATCGCATTTTGGATCCACTTCGTAAGGCAGCGAATTCAGGTACTTCAGAACCGACGCCACACCCGGTGCATCCGAGTCCGAGCAGTTGGTGTACGAACCGCCGCCAAATACCGGTTTATTCGGACCGCCAAAACCGAATCCGCCACCGCCGTATCCGTCGTCCGTGTACCAATTGTCGGTGCCGGCCTGCGGATCGGGGTTCTCAATCTCATCCACGGTTCCCGTTTCATCCGGGTTGCCTTGCAGCACGGCTTGGTTGTGTGGTGGCTTTGCCGCATTGAAATTGGCGTCTTCATAATAAATCGCGTCTCCGAAACCCAGATAAAGGCTGTCCAGGCCGGTTCCACCCTTTGCTGGCTGATGATAGTTGTCGCTCATTGCATAGTTGTCCGCCAGAAATTTTGTGTACGGCGCGTCGCCTTTGAACATGTTATAGAAAGCCATCGATGTGGAACCTTCGCCGGTCGTCAGGTCGCTGTACGTCGATGGACGGGGCAAGCCGTTTGCGCCCGCTCCCACGGTCACTTCCACCCATGGGAACAAGTCATTCTTGCATCCGTCTGGATTGGCGTAAGTCGCGTAGGCGATGTTGCAATCCAACTGCTGAAACATCTGATAGAACCGGTGCACCGGGCTGGCCGCGTACGAATTGTACGGAAACGTGTCCGAGGTGATTTGAAACGGTCCCGGCGGCAGATTCAAGACATTCTGTATGCGCATGTCCGGAACATCCTTGGTCTGTTCATTTCCCCCGACCAGCATCGACGGGTAGTATTCGGGAGCCAAACCATTTTCCGAATTCATGGCGTCTGCTAGCGAACAGATTCCGTTGTTCTTGCAGACATCGATTGGCCCCCCGGTCAGCGGCGGCGGAAGCGTCTCATACAGTGATTTATCCTGCGGGCTCACTTCGTATTTGTCGGCATGCGTGTCATCGGCGGAATACTGCACGGCCTCCGAATAGTTCACTCCCATCGTGCCGTCTTTCTTGATGATGTGTTTCGAAAGAAGATTCTGTACCTTCTCTCCCGATTCGGGCACATAGGTCGCGAAAAGATGATCGAAGCTTCGATTTTCGCCAACGATGATGATCACGTGTTTGATGGGGGTCGAGGCTTTTCCGACTTCTTGCGCCTGAACGTTGCTGGCCAAAGGACTGAACAAACTAAATTGCGCCAATGCCAGCACCGCGAGGCCTTTCCGGGCGCCTTGCAGCAGCTGGGATACGGATAGTTTTGCTGACATGCGTATGCTCCTGTATCGAATTTGGATGTGTGTGTGAGTTTGGTCTGGACCGGGCGGACTCACGTTCCTCTTCTTGAGTTGCTCGTTCATTCCAAGTTCATGAATTCCGCGTAACATTGCGTCGAATTCTTTTTCGGGAAATGTTATTTCTTGTAAGATGCCGCAACAGATCGCGAAAAATGAATCCGGGGTTTCTCTTTCGTGAATGCTTCACGATTTCTATTTCCGACAGTTGCATTCGAGTGGATTACGGGCGCCAATGTGGTCCTGAGCGACTTCTCGCGCACCTCGCTGAAGAGTCTCCGCGCAATCTGATATCCCTTTGCTTTGGGAATGACGATGACGGTGTAAAGCTTGATGCCATCGCGCATGGGAATCATCCAATGGCTGCGGTATTCGCTGGAGCGTAGCGAATTCACAAAGCGGACGCAGGAGCGTAACAAATCGTCGGTAGACTCTCGGGCGCAATGCCCAATTCGAGCCTGTTCAGCGCCAAACTCCAAGCGAACGCAATTAAATGGGCGAAGTCTCGCCAAACACGGTTGCGCCAGGTTCATCAAAACGGAGAGCGACTCTGGAGTGACCGAGCGATTGCCAAACAGATCGTTGCCGAAGCCGAAAGAATCTACAACGCTGGCATGGCACGGATTATCGCCAAGACGCTGGAAAGTGAGCTTAAGGTCGAGAGTGACGAAGAGAAAGGCGAGTAGCAAGTCGTCCGCTAAGTGGACAGAAGTGAGGCTGGAAACCTGGGGGCGCCGTCCGGCAAGTGAACAAAAACCACTTGGGCACCACTCGCGCCTGAGCAGGGTTGCCGAAGGAAAAGCTGGTGTTCAACGAATTTCTGGAAGGAAATGCGGAGAATACGGAAGGCGGAGTGGGCTAGCTCCGCCTTACCAATTTAGGCGGTGGCCGGCATCGCCTTGCCGTGGTCTTCGATATGCGCCTTTGCCGCTTCCGCAGCATGGTGCCTTGCGTGTTGATGGTGTCCGTTGGCTAGCTGTGCGTGATGTGCAGCTGTTTCGTGTTTTCCCGCTTCGTGATGTTTAGCGGCTTCCTTGTGGTGTCGTGCCGCGTGTTCGTGATGTTCTGCTGCTTTGTGATGATGCTCTGCTGCCTTCTTTGACATAAGTTTCCTTCCATCGATTGCCGTGAACGCAA